>Ga0070697_100000264_pt1 | contig 42531 bp, 29 predicted proteins | sample KBSK1501metaG_FD_65475 | JGI IMG/M metagenome (GOLD analysis project Ga0070697, IMG submission 65475) | Corn, switchgrass and miscanthus rhizosphere microbial communities from Kellogg Biological Station, Michigan, USA - KBS K1-50-1 metaG | ecosystem: Host-associated > Plants > Roots >... | reverse complement strand
GCAGGCGGAAGTATGAAGGATGAAAACTTTTACTTCAAGTAGTCCTCGACCAAATCATGCCAGCGGCCTTGTGATTTTAGAATGATTTCAATTACTTCGCGGACCGCGCCGCGTCCGCCTCTAGCTCGCGTGACATAGTGTGCCGCCGCACGGGTTTCTTCCACGGCATCTGCCACCGCCACCGCCAATTCTGCTCGATTCATGAGGGGAATATCGGGCAAGTCGTCGCCAACAAAGGCCACTTCGTTTTCGTCCACGCCGGCTTGCTGCAGCACTTGCTCGAAGGCTGCGGTCTTGTCCGGATTGCCCTGGCATACGAACTCAACTCCCAACTCCTGCGCGCGTCGCGCCACAGCTCTCGAGCTGCGCGCGGTGATGATTCCTGACTTGAGACCGGCACGGTGCAACAAAGCTAATCCCAGACCGTCATGCGTGTTGAAGCTCTTCTGTTCGTCGCTGTCGTCCGTAAGCCACAACCGCCCGTCAGTGAGTACGCCATCACAGTCCATCAAGAGTAGCTTGATGCGGGAGGCTCGCCGTTCGATGGATGCTAGATCGTCACCCATAGATTTAAAGTTGGAGGTTCACTAACGTCATAGGACTCTTCTTCTCACAACCAGGCTGCAATAGTTTCCCGACTAATTGACTTCAAATAGTTCGATCCCCACCAGCTTAAAGGTACCACCCGCTCGCGTCAGCAACAGCAAAGCCGTACCGGCGCGTTGAACCCCTAGTTCCTTGGTATCGAGGCTGACATCAGCCGCAACCAAGTTAGCATCCAGCTGCTCTGTCCGCAGTACTCGAGTTTGCCAAAGCTCTGGCTGCGTACCGACTACGCCATTGACAAACCGCACCAGCTCGCCTGACACCACCCGTGATTCGAGCTCAGTTTTCTTGCCACTAAGAATTGCTTGATCGAGTTGACCGATGAAACTGCGAGCGCCGCCGTCCACTTGAAGAATGTTGGCCGCCGTTTCCGCTTTGATGCGACCGGCACGAGCCGCCAAAGACGAACCATATTCAGCATCGGCACGCACTGCTTCGTTGAAACGTTTCGCTGCCTCGGCCGACTGCCCTTTCCGCAGCGCGATCTCCCCGAGCCCGATGTTGCCCCAGGCTAAAGCTGCTGAGGTAGGCAACGGCTCATCCAGCGCGGCGCGAAAAAGTCTTTCGGCTTCTTCGTTTCTGTTCTGCCCGAGTAAAGCTCGCGCCAAAATTATGCGCGCCTCCTGCAAGTTGGGATTCGTTCGCAAAACCTCACGGGCAATAGTCTCCGCCTTAACATAATCCTGTGCGCCAAACTGTCGTGTAGCTTCGCCTAAACCCTCCTGGACATCGCGTTCGCGTGGCGCGCTATCGTTTGAATAATCCAACTGCGGGTAGAGCTTGTCTGGGTCGATCTCAAGGCGCACAAGCTTCGCAGAGGTCTTGAACACTGCTTCACCAAAGTTGCGTGCCGGCACTACGACGTCAACTGAAAGTTGTTCGCCCTTGTCCGTCGTTGCTCTGACGGTAGTCACCGCGTCAGTCGAGCCGAGATTTCTGAGCGCAGCCACGGATTCGGCACCGCGCGGTTGGGGCACGCCAATCATCAGATCGAGATCGGTAATCTGATCGAGTTGTTGCTCGAGCAGTGTCCTCAGTCTCTCGCCACCGCGCGCAGCCAAAGCGCTTCGCATAGCTGCCAGGTTGATCCCACCTGCATTTGCCTTGCCCGCCTGCAGTTGTTCACGCACCGTGCTTATAAAGGCATCGCGCCCGACGATACTTTCAACCAGTCGCCAAACCATGGCGCCCTTGTTTGGCACCGAGCTGTAATAAGTTCCGTCCAACGGAGTCACGCGAGCGAGCGGCCCATCTCTTTTCGCAACATTGCTATAGGCCAAACGTTCTCTTAGCGTTTCTCCCTTGGCGGCCTCCCGGCCAAACTGTTTCTCGATGAACTGCGTCGCCAGAAATCGCGTCAGCGCTTCGCGCAACAGGCCGCCACCTTCGCCCCTTACCGGGGTTTGTCCACCGATCCACAAACGACAAATCGCTTCGGATAGCATAAGCGCGGTGGCGGAATCCACTTTCGATCGACGCAAGGCTCCGGGTTCGATGAGTATTGTGCCACTATCGCTGAAGCCTGCTCCGCGCCTGACCGTAATCAATCGAATCGGAACTTCCGGCGCGGGCCCGAACAGATTCGCGTAATACGCGCGCGCGGTCGCCGCCAAACTAATTATCGCTTCCGCTCGCGTCTTCTCTTCCTGGGTTGCACCGCGCGGGACAAACGCGGTTATGTTTTTACCGTCGCCAATTCCTTCAACTCTTTCCCAGTCTCCCTGGACAAAAAACGGCTGCGCAAATAAAGCCTGCTCGTAAACGGTGGAACCAGGCGAACCGCTCTTCTCCATGCCGGAACTAATCACATTTCCGCTGTTAACAACCAGCCTGAACGGCGCGGTGTCAGCGCCGCGCACAGTAAACAGCGTGTTTGGCAGTGGGTACCAGAACGATAACGGAAGAAACTGCGACTCACTCGGCGAGATGGCAGCGAGCCCGGTGTTGCTCTCAACGGGCAAAGTGTAATTGATGTTGATAACCATGGTGCCGCCGGCAGCAACTGAAGTCGGCAGGGTAACAGTAACCCGCTGCAGATCTCGCTTAACGCTGGCATCTATTTGACTATTTCCGAAGCTCTCCGGGACCGAACGGAAGTTGGCAGTTGTCCCGCCCACCGTAACACTCTTGACCGACGCTTTGGCTGTAATCCGAAACGTAAAAAAAGTACCCGTGCCGCGGCCAACGTTGCTTACGTTGAGAATTGCAGTTGCGCTTAGTAATCGCTCGGCTTGCTGAATGTTCGCAGCGATGTCGAAGTTGGTTACCTGCCACGCAGCCCGAGCTTCTTCCTGAGCCGGGGTTGTAGACGTGAAAAGAAAGAGAGTTGTTAGGATGGCGCAAATGATCTTCATGAGTTGACTGTTTTGATTGTTTACTTCTCGACGCGTAGCGTCGAAATGAATTTAGCCCGGCGTTTCAACGCCGGGAATGGTCAGCGAAAATATTTTCGTCGCATAGCGACGTCAGAAGTTACGATTCAACCGTCGCTACGCGACGAAATACCCACCTTCTACTTCGTTCTCCCGGCGTTGAAACGCCGGGCTAAACTCAGGCGCCGCTATGCGGCGCTACCGTTACCGACGAGCTGATGAATATCTCGAAGAATCAACAACAACGCTTCCAGCCGCTCGAGCCGTAGTGCATTTGGCCCATCTGAAAGCGCGCGCTCCGGACATTCGTGCACTTCCATAAAAACGGCATCTACCCCGCAAGCAACTCCAGCGCGCGCGAGCGGTTCGATGTATTCCGACTGTCCGCCAGTTGCATCTCCGAGTCCTCCCGGTAGTTGCAGCGAGTGAGTTACATCAAACACGACCGGAACGCCAAACTCTTTCATAATCGGAAACGACCGCATGTCCACGACTAGATTATTGTAACCAAAACTAACGCCTCGTTCCGTCAGCATCACTTTCTCGCAACCAACTGCGTGAGCTTTGTCCACGATATTGCGCGCGTCGAGCGGCGCGAGAAACTGTCCCTTCTTGATATTCACCGCGCGACCAGATCGCGCCGCTGCCAGAACCAGATCAGTCTGGCGCGAAAGAAACGCGGGAATCTGCAGGACATCAGCCACTTCGGCGACCGCCGCGACCTGAGAAACGTCGTGCACGTCAGTCAACACCGGCAGTCCAAACTCTTCCTTTACCTGGCGCAGAACCTCCAAACCTTCTTCCATCCCCAAGCCGCGAAAACTTTTGATCGACGAACGATTGGCCTTGTCGAATGACGACTTGAAAACAAAATCCAGTCCCGCATTGCGCGCGCGCGTCGAACATTCGCGCGCCATCATCAATGCGTGTTCGCGCGATTCAATAACGCAGGGACCGGCGATGATTGTTAAGCGTCCGTCGCCGAACGTCGCGTTGCCAACTTTAAAGGATTTTGTCTGCACGTTTGCCATGGGGTTTTCTGACTTTAGAATGGTTTCTTGATAAAGCGCTTGACCTTATTCGCGAAGCTCTTGACCTTCCCTTCTTTCTTTGGCTCAACCGGCTTCTTAGGTTCGATCGTTGGCGTTGGCGTTGGCGAAGGCGACGGCGAGGGCGAAGGAGTTGGTTCTACTGTTGGACTCGGGCTGACCGCAACAATAGGGTCCAGAGGAGTGGCCGCGAATCGAGAGCGCACTGCGAGCGTTATCCCAATCAGCAGCACTGCCGCAACTACCGTCGCAATTACTTTGATACGCTTCTTTGCCTGTGCCGAGCCGCTAAGAGAAAGAGAGATTCTCGGAAAGGGCTCTCTTGCCGCCGGCACATTGGCTCTGGATTCGCTACCGTCCGCGCCCCGCGCGACGCTGGGTCTGATTGCGGTCATTTCAGAATCAGCGCTGGTCGCGACCGTCTCACGCAAACGCGATATGTCTATGACCAGGCGACCGGACGGCGACTCAGTGGCAACGCTGCGTAGGGCAGCCATGTTTGGCGAACTCGTGACTGCTGCATGCTCGAGTCCAAGTCGATCCGCCGTTGCCAGTAGTTCCTCTCGAAATTCAGCTGCATTTGCGGGCCGATCCTCCGGTCGCTTTTCCAGAGTGTGCAATACCACTTGTTCGAGAGCTTCAGGAATCGACGAAACAAAATCGCGCGGACTGCGGGGAATCTCCGACGTTTGCCTCACCGCAATGGCCAGCGGCGTTGCCCCGCTGAAAGGGACCGTTCCGGTAAGCATCTCATAAAGAATGCAGCCGAGACTGTAGACGTCGGCTGCGGGCGTCAACTCAGCACCATCACATTGTTCCGGCGACATGTAACGCGGCGTGCCAATCATGGCGCCGACTTGAGTGAGTGTCAGCGAGTCTTCGTCGTCCAGCAGTTCAGAGGCGAGTTTGGCGATACCAAAATCCAGGACCTTGACGACGGCCGGCACCTCCGTGTGTTGCACGATGAAAATATTTGCGGGTTTCAAATCGCGGTGAATGATGCCTGCTTCATGCGCGGCCGCGACCGCCGCAGAAATCTGTAACATCAACGCGACTGACCGGGCCACGTCGAGCGGCGCTTCCTTTGCCAGCACTTCTCTGAGCGTCCGTCCTTCCAACAGCTCCATCACCAAATAGACGTAGCCGTCCTGCGACTCGCCAAAGTCAGTCACGGTGACCGCGTTGGGATGTTGCAGCCGACCAGCCGCGCGGGCTTCACGCCGAAACCTTGTGCGGGCTGCTTCGTCTTCAACAAAGAGCCGATTCAAAACTTTGATTGCGACGGGGCGATCGATTAGCAAGTGACGCGCGCGATAAACTGTGCCCATGCCGCCGACGCCGAGGCGCTCTTCGAGTCGATACTTCTCGTCGAGTGTGTGTCCCACAAGCGGATCGGCTGGAGGTGAATCCATGAGGGTGGCGTCTGCCTGCAACGGCGATTGGTCCTCAGGACAAATCTCGAAGTCCGGTGAATAGTGCTTTCCGCATGTTGGACAATGAAGCATATGAAACTCGATGACTGAGGAGACAATAGCATTATTACCTAAACAAATGGCGAGCGGTAGCGGGTAGGATGAACACCAACAAAGCAGCGGGGGCAAGCCCGCCTTCCTGACCACGAGCTGTTCGCAGTTGGGCTCTAAATCTTGATTGAGAGGCTTTCAAGACTGGATCAATTGACTAGTCAGAAGACCTCGAGGTCAGGAAGGCGGGCTTGCCCCCGCTGGTTTGATAGACTCTATTCGACGCTAACAACACTCGCACGCTCGGGAATCAACGGCTCGGCATCGGCATTCTTGTCCATGGAGGTCTCGTTGCGCATACGGTTTTCATGCGCCGCGCGCACAAAGGCCGAAAACAGCGGATGTGCGTTAAGCGGTTTCGATTTATATTCGGGGTGAAACTGACAACCGAGGAACCACGGATGCTCATCGCGCGCGAGTTCGACTATTTCTACAAACTTGCCGTCGGGTGAAACGCCGCTGAACACCAGCCCGGCGCGCTCCAGGGTTTCGCGAAACTCCGGATTAAACTCAAAACGATGACGGTGCCGCTCGCTGATTTCTTCGGAACCATAAATCTCCCGCGCCAGGGAACCGTGTGAGAGATTGCAGGGCCAGGCCCCCAGACGCATCGTTCCGCCCAGGTCTTCAACGTCCACTAGATCTCGCAGCTTAAAAATAATTGGTTGCGGAGTCGTCTCGTCAAACTCAGTCGAATCCGAATCCTTGAGTCCGCAAACATTCTGCGCAAACTCAATACAGGCTGTCTGCATTCCCAGGCAGATACCAAAGTAAGGCGTATGACTTTTCCGCGCATAGCTAATAGCGCGAATCATTCCCGCTACACCTCTTTTGCCAAAGCCACCGGGAACCAGTATCGCGTCAAAGTCTCGCAGCCGAGACTCGTAATCGTCATCCATCAGACCTTCGGATTCGATCCACTTCACACTCACGCGAAGATTATTTGCCACGCCGCCGTGCGTCAGAGCTTCGCGCAACGACTTGTAAGAATCTTCCAACTCGACATACTTGCCGACAATAGCAATCGAAGCCTCGCCGCCAGAAGGTTCACGTACCGTTCCCACGAGGTCGCGCCATTCCGAAAGATCCGAACGTGAAGCACGGTCGCCAAAGCCGAGTTGAGTAACAATCAATTCGTCGAGGCCTTGTTCATGAAATGCCAGCGGCACATCGTAAATAGTGTCGACGTCCTGCGCGCTAATCACCGCGGACTCTTTTACGTTGCAGAAGAGAGCGATCTTCGATCGCAAATCATAGGAGAGCGGTTTTTCGGACCGGCATAAGAGAATGTCAGGAGCGATTCCGATCTGCCGCAGTTCCTTCACCGAGTGTTGGGTGGGCTTGGTCTTCAACTCCTTGGCCGCCGCGATATACGGCACGAGGGTAACGTGGATAAAGAGTGTGTTGCCGGTGCCCTCCTCGTTGCCCATTTGTCGAATCGCCTCCAGGAAAGGTAGCGATTCGATGTCGCCGACCGTGCCGCCAATCTCAACAATGATCGCGTCCGGGCTGTCTTTTTCCGCAACTGCCCTCACCGCGGTTTTTATTTCATTAGTGATGTGCGGTACCACCTGGATTGTCTTGCCCAGGTAATCACCACGGCGTTCCTTCTCGATAACTGAAAGATAGATCCGGCCGGTCGTCCAGTTATTGGCTTGCGAGAGTGGCGCATGAGTGAATCGTTCGTAATGACCAAGGTCGAGATCAGTTTCCGCGCCGTCGTCAGTGACGAAGACTTCGCCGTGTTGAAACGGCGACATCGTGCCGGGGTCGACGTTTATATAAGGATCGAGTTTTATCAGCGAGACGCGGAGACCGCGCGCTTCCAGGAGGCAACCGATCGAGGAGGCTGCCAAGCCTTTTCCCAGACTCGAAACAACGCCGCCGGTAACAAAGATGTATTTGGTCATGATTGCCTTTCTAGTTAAAACCAGAGTCTCAAGTTTCAAGTTTCAAGTTTCAAGTTCGGAGTTCGAGTTTAAAGAACTTGATGAGTGCAGTGCTATTCCTAACTTGAAACTTGAAACTTGAAACTTGAAACTTCCTTCATCATCCCACGAACTCTTTCCAAGTCTTCCATCGTGTCAACGCCAATCGAGTTCGCGCTCGCTTTGATTGCCTTGATCTCTACGCCACGCTCCAACGCCCGAAGTTGTTCGAGCGATTCCAAACGTTCAAGTTCCGACTGCGGCCACTTAGCGAACTCCAATAATACGTCGCGCCGGTAAACATAAAGCCCGGTATGTTTGCGAAAGGTCGTAAGCAATCCGGGCTCTTCCAATATCGCAGCTTCGATCGAACCGTGTTTGCGGACGGCGTCACGCGGATAAGGTACCGGCGACCGGGAAAAGTAGATCGCGCGCTCGCGGTAATCCACAACGACCTTCACAACATCAGGATTCAAAACATCCGCAACCGACTCCATCGGCTCCCACGTCGTCACAATCCCAAACTCGTGGCGATCTGGTTCCCCTTTCCCCCTTACCCTTTCCCCAATTGAGTCTATTGCGCGCTCGATCGTGAGTGGTGAGATCAACGGCTCGTCGCCTTGTACGTTGACAACGATTTCTACGTCGTGAAGCAACGCTGCAACTTCAGCAATGCGATCCGTGCCGCTCTGATGATGCGCGCTGGTCATCACTGCTTCATGACCCGCCGCCTTCACCGCTCGGACTATTCGCTCATCATCAGTCGCGACAATTGCACGACTGACGTTTCGAGCCGCGAGTGCGCGCTCGACAACCCAGCAAATCATGGGCTTTCCGGCGATTTCGAGCAGGGCTTTCCCCGGCAAACGAACAGAATCGTAGCGAGCAGGGATTATTGCGACAGCGTTTGTTTTTGGATTAGGAGGAGGATTTGTTCCCGTGTGATTCACGGGGTAACAGCTTAACTTGCAGGTAGCGCAGTGTCAACGTTCGCCGCTGTTCTGTAAACCCCAAGTTGAAATGTCACCCGGAAGCGCAAGTAGAGGATGTTATCTTTTTGCGCAGGATGCAGGGCTCGCCGCGAAGCTATTTGGCTTGAACCGAGTTGTTGGTAAATTCGAAGCGGCGACAAGCATGCGGTCAGCGCTTTTGTTCGGCTGGGGCTGCTCGAACGGCAGCCGGCTGAAGCAACTTGGCAGGCACTACCGGGCTTGGTGCTGTTACTGTTCGATCAAGTGAGTCATAGTTGTAATTGGACACTGAGGAATTCATCTGCCTTTCTCAGTTCCTGGTATCTGGAGCAAGTCGCCGACCTTGCTCTCAGGACACGCATATGAGGAACGAAAGGAGTCCAGAGCATTTCGCCCCTTATGATCTCTGGCGCTCAAATCAGCCCCAGCACTTAGTAGTGCTCTCACGGTTTCTTCGTCGCAGGAATTGGCCGCCGCTTTCATCAGTGGCGTCTCGCCTTCTTTGTCCGCGATATTTACTTCTGCCCCGTTTCTCAGAAGCGCATTGACCGCCAGGGTGTCGCCGTTTCTAGCAGCAAACATGAGCGCGGTGGACCCATCGCCGCTGCGGAGATTTACCGTGGCGCCCTTTGCGATGAGGAGTTCGACCAGTTCCACACGAGTTGAGGCAGTATGGCCCTTGCAGGCTTCCACATCGATGAGAGCGGAATAACCCAGGCCATCTGTCGCGTTAACATTCGCCCCGAATTGAAGAAGACTCTTCACCTGCTCGATATCCCCAGCGCAGGCTGCGCTTCTGAAACGGGCCGCTGACGGCCTTGAGCAGCCCGCGCCCAATATCAGAACAGCAGCCCCGCCGACGATCACTGCAACCAGCTGTCGATCAACGGACATAAGTGAATGGCTTAATGCCGCTGTTTACCTCGATTTGTTTCAAGCTTTCAAGGCTTCTCTCTCGTACCTGGCTGATCTTCATTGAATCGATCACATTACTTATTTCGGCAACTACGTCCTTTCTGTTGCGCAGGTACCCTCGCTCTGCCGAGGCCTCCATTACCTGAATCAGAATTTCTTGCTCCACTTCACTCTTCACTGACTTCATTCTCGCAAGCACTAGCGGAATCGCTTCTGATCCACGATCGGCAATATCATTCGCCAAGCTCGTATCAGGAGGCTCAACTCTCATGGCGCAGAGATAAACGTCGAGCTGCTTATCTATTGGATAAGTTCTGAACTCTCGATGTCGCTGCTCCAGATTCAGCGCAAAAAACTGTCTGCATTCGGATTTGGGACCACAATCAAGGAGCCCCAAACTCAAGAGAGCAATTGGAACGAAGGATCTTAATTTCATCTTGGACATGGGTCTCCGTATGGCCGTCCAACTTGTTTCATAAGGTTACCTAGATCTTTCTCGATAATTCCGCGCATTTTGCGAGCTGCGACCTCAAAGGATACAGACCAGTAAGCGTCATCGTGACTCATCCCCAAGTTTCTAAAGTAAGCATACTCGGCTCCATACTCAGCCTGGAACCGGGCAGGTGAGCCAGCCAGACGGTACTGGTTAACGTGCGTGACCTCGTGGCCGATGAGCCCAAGCCCCGTCAGACTATAGGGGTCGTACATGCCTTCCTTAAACCAGATATCGTAGCCTTCGGTGTAGGCGTCGGGGTTGCCGATGGCGTAAGCCGGAACTCCGTCCGTATGAATATTAATCTTACTCAAATCAAGGCCAGGAAAGTACGGACTCAGCCTATTAATAGCACAAGGTGTTAGCTTTTGGGTTGCAGTCTCCTTCACTTCCGGCGGCTTGCTATCCTTGGTCTTTGAGTCGCTGCGCTGTTGTCCGGCGAAGAACAAAGCGAGCGCGCCAGCGGAAGCCCCCCATTCGCCTCCGAAGCCCCCGTGCTCCGGAGCTCTAATATTCCAGATGATCTGCGGCCGTTTGAGGTAGACATTAACTGCCGCTACCCCTATTGCTATTGCACGTTTCAACCACGTGGGCCCTAATGCCAGGGCCAACAATAGGCCAGCCAGAATGAATGCCCCTTTGATCATGGCCGCAGAAACAAGTGGGTTGCCAATATTAATGATGGCTACAACGATCAAGGCGACTGCCAGCGCAACCATCGCCCACTTCACGAGTTTCTTGAAGAAACCGAAGATCTTGCCCCAAAACAGACCAGTCGGATCCATCCGATTAACCGGGTCGTTGCCTACATAGCTGTACATATTGAGTGACTGCGGATCAGCTAATGACACCGCCGTCATTCCGGCAGGATCGACTTGCGTGAATCTTCCCTGGCGCGAGTCGTACTGGCGACTGACTGCGTAATCCAGGCCAGATGTTGACGAGCGATCGTAGCTGGTGAACCTTTTGTTTGTGGCCCCGGTGGATTCGGCGTTGAGCGCAGTGCCAAATGGCAAAGTTGCCTGCTCGAAATAAGTAGTGTCTTGGGCGTTTGTAACCAAACGCGTCCCGAGACGATCCGGGTGGTGATATTGAACCAACTCACCGCCGCTGCCGTTGGGAGTTAGGGTCGAAAGCAACCTTACGCCGAGGTTGATGTAAGTCTTCGACCACACCAGATTGGTCGATGCTCCCGCCTCGGTATATTCAGCACTGCCATGGCAAGCGTAATAAGTACGCACGCCGCCCTCTTCCAGGATCAATCGTTCATTCGAGTCGCCGTAGGTATAGGTAGCGAGGACAGTGCTGTTGTTATCCGCTTTGACCTTGACCAGTCGATTAGCGGCGTCGTACTGGAAGCGTTGCGACACGCCCGCTGAAATCAACGCCCGGATCTGATTGCCCGCAGCGTCGTAATCAAATCCGGCCGTGGTGATGCGGTTCGTGGCCGTGTCGTAAGAGAGGTTGGCATGCCCATCAACTGGAATGGGAATCTGAGTATTCCAGTTGGCTACCACTCGGTTTCGCAATTCCTGAATGTGAATGGCCAAAACCGGCTGGTACTGAGCCAGACCCGCACTGTAACCCGGCGCTGCCGGTGGTCCCAGCACCTGATCCAGGGCCGTACGCATTTCCACAACGGGATCCGCTTTGATAGGGCCTCCCGATGCTGCCGCCGTTTGCCACGAAAACACAGAACTTCCCAAGCGTACCCGCAGTGCGTCTATCGCGCTCCGCAACTCGGTGATGTGTAGCGCCTTGATTGCGACTCCACCTGGGGCCAGCAAATCCGGATCAGTGAACGTTGGTGGGCCACCCTGCGGCAACAACGGGACAGTCCGTGTTGACCGCGAAGCGTGATGGGAATTCCCGGCTGTCATTTGCCGATTGCTATTTGCCGATTTAGAAGGGCCGGCAATGGAATCCGCGACCTCTTTTGGCGGCGCCTCCGCATTCGGGGCACTGACATCCGGCACGTGGGAAACGCCAGGATCCACCGATCCAGATTGAACGCTCGTTAGATTTTGAGGGTTGGCGGTTGAACTTTCGACAAAGTCTAACGGCCTCCCGGTCACGGTCGGGCTACTGCCCCGTTTTGCCGTTGCCAGGTGTTCACTGCCACTCGTCGATCCAGAATCGAGTTTCGCCGAGTAGCCACTAGCGGAGACGCTGGTACGATTGCCGTAGTTATCGTAGCCATACGTTTGGGTCCACAGCGGCGCAGTGGCCAGCCCGCCTTTAGCCTGCGCTAATCGGCCGAGAGCGTCGTAACTGTAACTGCGATCCTTATTGTGATTGGGGATGAGATTGTTGAGAATCTTCGTAAGCTGGCCGGTACGCTTGCCGTTTGCGCCCGCATAGTCGTAAGTGAGATCGAGGAGGTGCGAACCCGGCGACGAAGATCGAGCTACAGTCTGATTTGCCAGCAAGCCTGTTTGAGCATCGTACTCATAACTTTCCACGATTTGATTCGAGCCACTGGCGCCCACGCTAATTGACGTTGTCTGACTCGCAGCGTTGTAAGCAATCTGCGACGCATGCGTCGCGCCATCCACCGTCAACGTACTCAAGCGGCTGGCCACATCATAAGTCTGATGCACTACCTTGCGCGGGTTGGTCCCGTTGCCATACTCCGCCGGATAACCTACGTCGGTAATGCGATTGAGCGTGTCATAACTGTAATTAGTGGCCATCGGAAAGGATGAGCGGGCGGTCAAGGTTAGCGTCCTGGAACTCACCCGGCCTTCCGCGTCAAAGCAATATTCTTCGCTGGACACACCGGAGCTACTGACACTCGCCAGTTGCGTTACGTCCTTGCGGCCGGAGGCGCCTAACGGATCGCAGCTGGTGTTCACTGCCCGGTTCCGGTACTGATAGCTTACGCTGGCCGCGCTGAGCACGTATTTCGGATCAGTCGGCTGCAGATTCTGATTTGCAAGAGTCGTGTCCCACGAAACTGATTGCAACCGGTCAAGCGCGTCCGCCGTCGTGCCGTCCCCGGGATCCGTGTGTCCTGCCGCGTTGAAGTACCAGTAGTTGGTCTTCACGCCGCGCGCATCGATGCGCTGCACCAGATTGGAGTGCACGTTCTCGTAGCGGAAATAGTCGCTCCAAAGGGCGCCTGAGCCGCCTACGCCCACGTAAGTTCCGGAATCGTTGATACTGGCGCTGGTTTCGGCGAGTTTCTGCGCGATCAAGCGACCCACTGAATCATATTTAAACGAGCGCGTCTGCGCGTCCTGATTCACCTGCGTCAGATTTCCGACTGTGTTGTAGCTGTAGCTTGTAAGCAGGGCACCCGCTCCAAATACGGAACCGCTGCCCGAAGGATTAGGCTCGACCACTTCCACTAACCGCCCTCGAGCATCCATGCGGCCCCAGCGCTCGCGTCCCCACGCATCGCGCACGCGCGTAGTTTCGCCAGGCAGACTTGAAGCGACGCTGGGCCGACTGGCTTCGTTGTAAAAAGTCTCAGTGGTGCTGCCGTCGCTGCCGTCCGATAGGGTGTAATCGGGTGCGATAACTTTCTTTGTACGACCTAGCGCGTCATACGTTATATAGCTCCACCGCGGAGTTCCCGTGCGATAGGGTCGCGATTGCTGCGTCACGCGCCCCATGCTGTCGTAAACGGTGTCAACGATGTCCCAGACAGAGTTTGCTCCCAGCGCCTTCTCCTGCCGCACTTGCCCGTGGCCGTTGAGCAACTTGACGTTTTGATTCGCCATTGCCCCCGTATCCGCGGGCGTTGGCGCGAGGTAAGTGGTCGAGGTCACCGTCATCTGAGTGTCGTCGTAAGCGTAATCGACGTGACCACCGCTTGGGAGAATCGCGGTCTGTGGGCGCAGCGTATCGGCGGCGTAGCCGGCCTGTGACAGCCGCCCGTTAGCATCCATAACAGAAAGCCCGAGGCCCGTGTTGAAATCGAAAGTAGCGCTGGTTATTACCTGGGCGGAGGAATCGGTAGCTGATCCGCCCGTTTGCGACTGCGGATAGGCGTACTGAGTGTCAATCGTGTAACCGACACTCGTCTGCTGACAGCAGGAGGTGCTGGCTGTCACCTGATTTCCGGTGATGTCATATTGGCGCGTCTCCGTCGCCGCGCCGGTTAGATAGACGGCGTCGGCATAGGTGGTAACTTGCGTGACATTGCCGCGGTAGTTGGTTATCGGATTGTAAGCGGATACCACGCAGTATTCGAAGCAATAATGAGCCTCTGGGTCCCAATCGCAACACTGAGGGCCGCCCACCGTTTCGGTGGTGTAGGGATCAAACAACGGACTGTGCATCACGACTCCGGGTGTGTTCGCGAGCGTCTGCCCGTCGTACTGATACTCAGTGCGCGAAACTCTGGTGGTGTTGTCCGCGGCGAAGGCTTCGACAACCAATGGCAGGTTGAAAATGTGCCGAGTGCTGGTGTAATTCGCGCCGTTCTCGTACTGCGTGCGTACGGCGCTCAACAATGTTGCCGGCGTGGTCGACGGATCTGCATAGTCATAGTTGTAGACCCCAAGCACTTGGTTATAAACAGATCCATAGTCAAAGGTCGTAGCTGTCTTTTTGTTGATTTCGTTACTAGTCGCTTCAATGCGAGTTGGACGAGGAGAATCGTAAGCCCCAGGTTCCCAGGTCACGTTGCTGCTATTAAGCACAGTGTTGTTAGCGTCCAGTGTTTGGTCCTGATAAACGATTCCGTCCAGAAAAGTTCCAGGAGAGTTATAGGAAATCTGCTTACTCTTTGAGCCATCCGGCAACGTAATGGTCACCGTGCGCGGGTTGGCATTCTGATGCACGTCATAACTGGTAACTGCCTCGTCCGTAATCACGCCGTCGCGCGTCCATCTTTCCGTGAAAGTGGTGTAGGTCGGCGCGTCGGTGAGGTTGCTACTGGCGGTCCCGTTGCTGTCGCCCACAAACAGCGGATAATTGTAGAGTTGCTGCCGCGTCATCTGACCTTGAGTGACTGTACCTTGATCGTTCAACGATGAGGCGGAAAAACCCATCCCCCGCTGCTCAATAACTTTTGCCAGCATCCCGTACGAAGAATAAGAGTCTTGGGTATCTCCAAACCAATAACCCGTGTGCGTGCTCGGGTAATAGATCGCGTCGATTACCCAGGGGTTTTGATCGCGTATCACCGCCGTCAAGCCGCTGAACGAATAGCTTCCCGCGGTCAATGACAACTGGCGATAGTGAAGCCTGACGATCGTGCGTGTGCCGCTGGTCAAGCCGGGAGCCGAAATTGCGGTGAGCAGGTTGTATTGATCGTAGTCAAACGTAATCACCCGGTTCAGCGTATCGGTAATTGTCTGAATCCGAGGCCCAGTGTTATTGACGTAGGTAATCGTGATGTAGTTTCCGTTTGGGTCGATGATTTGGGTGGGAAACATACCGCCGGGCCCCTGACAGTTGTAATAGATTTGGCTTCCATCAGGCAGATTCACTTCAGCCCAGGTCAGCACTCCGCTGGCATGTCTGTATGAGCCATAGTCGATAAGCGTGCCGTCCGCGGTGTGGCCGCGAAAGTCGATCGCGCCGTTGCTGTAAGGTGTTACTTCACCACTAAAGGAATGCCGGGTGCCGTCGGGATCGACAATCATGCTCCCGCCCATGCCGAGATCAACCACCTTGGGAAATCCCAATGACCAGCCAGGCGCAGGCCAGTCACGATCGATGTCGAAGTTGATCGCAGTCCCAGCCTTGTTCCATACGCGTGAGTTATAAGCGAGGCCTAGCGACAGATCGATTCCGCGTCCGGGCAGGCTCAGCACCGGTGCACTCAGTTGGAAGTTGCCGCTGCCCGCGCCGGCATCCATCGGATGCCCTGGGGGATCGCCGCGACCGTTTCCCGGATCGCTCGCCGACCAATAGTTACCACTTCCCCAGCCGTCCTCTGGCAGCAAGGGCACTGGACTTATCGCAGGCGATGGCCTCAAAGATTCATTATTCGCCGGCCTAGCCCTGCGCGCTGCGTGCGCACGTTGCTGACGAGTGCCCTTCACCTTCTTCGCTTTTTCCTGCGCCCTGGCAAGATATGAGCTGCTCTGCTTTTCCGCCTTGTTGTTTGATTTCTCTATTTCGCTCGCAGGGACGTCTCGACTGGAGACTGGTCGGACGCCTAAGGGAATCTCGTTCGGGTTGCGCCGTTCGCCCGGTAACACTACGACGACGACCGACGCGGTCTTTCCGGAACCCTCAGCTCTAACTTCGTAGGTGCCCGGCAAAGCCGCCTCAAAGTCTCCTCGTGGCGAGATCGCCACCACTCGGGCGCGCTTCATATCAGAGCCACTCCACTTGATCTTGACGCCTCCCACAGAGTCGCCATTCCAATCGTAGGCCGCCGCCGCAAACGTGACTGGCGCGCCAACACTAACGGTCACATCTCCAGGGAAAATCTGAATGCGCGTAACGCGGGCGTCTCGACCTGACTGCGTCTCCTGTGGACGCAGCTGGTTAGTTTGCCCTGTTAAGGTCTGAAGGAACTTAGGGACTTGACTCGCACGGAGCCAAAACCCGAAGCTCACCTGCCACCCTTGCACGACGCCCAGAATCGTTTGCGGCGCAGCCGGAGCGGTATTTGCAACAAATGAAATCAAGAGAACGACGGCCAGCGCTCGTCGCAGGCTGCCTCTGAAATTCCTGGCCGGAAGAGCATTGCGGCGCCTCTTTTTGTTCACAGCCATGTGATTCTGGACGAACGGCACACTACTGGCCGAAGTAAACAGAACATTCCGGAAAATGTGTCTCATGAGAAAATCTCCTGGAATAGCTAATGAAGCCGAACGGTTTCTCGCGTTGCGGAAACCTCACTGGAGGCTGAGTAGCACCAAGATTTCGCCGGTACCCTTCTCAAGTGGCTCGAGCGCTTTGCCGATGAGCGTGCCGGGGCGATGGATCTGCACACCGCCGAGCAGCAACGGTTCGGACTTCTTCGCTAGTCCCGCAACGTCGCTCGTTACCAGCAAATCGCCGACGTGAATCGGCGCCGAGGTCGCGTCAACTTTGACCTTGACCCGGCCCGTTGTTGCCACCAACACTTTCGTGTCTGTCTTTTCTCCGAGAGTGATTCCTGGCTGTAGTGAGATCACTCCAGCTACGCTCGTGTCGTAAGCTTGCGAGGATGCGACGACCTGATTTGATTTTGTCTGGTCGAGAACGACGACCGTGCCGGCCGGCAGTAGTTGAGAAGATTCAACCCACTCGGCCATGTCCTGATATTTGGCGTTGATGTTGCCGGTGACGTTGAGGTCTCCGGTCACATTTGTATTCCCATTGACATCAAGCTTGTAACTCGCGTTGGGTGTGCTCGTGCCGATCCCGACGCTGCCGGTTCCCGACTGCAGGTAAACGGCTCCGAAGGAGTTGACTCCAAGGCGGCTGGCATAGGCCCCGGCACGGTACACCGACATATCAAAGCCACTTTCATTGTTCGCGGTGCCATACACTACCATCTGCGTTCCACCATGAACGCCCGTATCCAAATTTAGAAGCGCAGTACCCACATCGGTGCCGCTTACTATATGCAGCTTACTGACGGGAGCAGTTGTGCCGATTCCAACCTTGCCGGTGTTGAAATATATATTTGAACTCAGCGTGGTCCATTGTGAAGTGCCTCCACCGACTTGCGACCAGGCAGTTTTGCAGTCTCCAGCAATGCAGAGCCCGCCTGAGGAATTTAGAGCACCGCCTTGAACGTCAAGCCGGTAACCGGGTGTCGAGGTTCCGATACCGACGTTGCCACTAGAGTTAATTCGCAATCTGGGTATAGAAAACGCTCCAGCGCTGGCAGTGTAAAAGTCCAGCACTCCACTATTGGTTGCTGCATCGGTGCTACCGACTATGGTGGCCAGCCTCTTATCTGTAGTTCCCAGGTTGCTGTTAATGAAAGCCACCTGGCCGACGGACGTGCTTGCGCTGCCTGTTCCACCGCCGGTTCCTATAGAACCGAGGAACCCTGATCCGGCGTCCACCATGAGAAATTTACCGGCATTTGCATCAAACACCGGGTTCGTCGAACCAATGCCGACATTGCCATTGGGCAGGATTCTTACTTTTTCTGAGCGAAAGGCCGTTCCTGAGGTCGTGGTCTCGAGAGTGAGATAGGTTCCTTGTGCGGTATCCGTAAAATTCTCTGCTGCATATGCCCTGACAGCCGCATTATCATTATTCATGTTAAAACCGGTGGCCCCATAACCTCTAAACGCAAGGCCGCCCAAGCGATCACCCAACTGAACCGCGGTTCTAGCCGTCAGCGTGCCTCTGGATCTTTGGAAGACAAGGTTGGGGAAAGTCATGCCGTTATCATTGGCTGTGTCGAACACGGCCAGAGTGTTGCTGGTGCCACCGCTATTCGACGCTACCGAAAACGGAGCGGTTGGACTTGTCGTCCCGAGACCCAGGAAACCCGCCTGGGTAAGCGTAAATCGTGGGAAAGTTCCGGTTGATTCCCAGAACTGTAGGGCGTCACTGCTAGTGGTATTGTTGTTGAGGTACCACTTGAACGCTCCATTAACGGAAAACGCAAGGTTGGGGTTATATCCGGCGGCGGCATCGATAATGATCCCACCGTTGGTCGCATCAGTCTTTCGGAACCTCGCCACCCATTGATTTGGGGCAATCACGTCCAGCTTATAAGCCGGGGCGCTGGTGGTCCCAATGCCGACGTTGCCTGTGTTGGTGTTACTAATGTTGCTGCCGGTGGTCGACCACTGCGCCTGAACAGTGCTTGGTTGCAATACGATCAACAAGAGGCCGGCAGATACGAGCGTCAAGCTCCGCGAGCTAAACATTGCCTTGCGCGAGGTTAGTTGTTTGATGTAGGTCATAGTCTCCTTAACCTTTCGAAAACGTTTCGACGGAAAGTGGAAGTACACCGAGGTGCTCACTCCCAAGAGCAGCCTGATTTGTTAGCGGATGGATGAGCGAAGCCCTCCAGCGAACACAGTGCGCCGGTCTACCCTGAACTGCTTGAATAACTTTTTGAGACGCTTTGTCGAGGACAGCAGTCCGAAGCGGGCGGACTTTTGGTTAAGTGGTAAAGAGAAGTCGTTGACGTGGAGGCTTACGCGATGTGAGTCGCACGTGAACGAAGGGAGTCGCTCAAATCACAAGTATTGAGAAAGTAAGAAAGAACGCCCGGAGTCTAGACTTGCAGCTAAGCCGTGTCAACAAAAATCCTTGCATCATTCTTACAGCTGAAGAATTCTCTTGAGTATTAGTGTGACGATGAGCCTGGTGAAGAGCTAAAGGCAGTGGATAAACCGCTCGAACGATTTGCTGGGACTGCAGGCGGTCCGGCCCGCAATGAGCGCGAAGCGCGAAAATGCTATTTGCGCTACGTCAAAAGATTGCGCGCTTTCGGGGCGTTTGCGGGCGGGACGCCCGCGGTCCCGGCAAATCGCTTGACCGTAACGCTATGTGAATTGACTCTGCATTACCCGCAGGCTACCATGCCACGCTTCACGCCCGTTTTTTGTGCAGCCGGCATCGCAAATTCACATTTCTGCACTTACGGGCGCGTTTTACTATTCACCAATCAAGATTTACGATTGAAGAACTTATGGGCTTCGCAACCACAGCAATTCACAGCGGACAGGATCCGGATCAAACTACTGGCTCGGTTACCGTACCTATTTATCAAACTTCAACTTACGCGCAGGATGGGCTGGGGAAGCACAAGGGCTACGAGTATGCCCGCACCCAAAACCCGACGCGGAGCGCGCTCGAGCAAAACCTAGCAGCGCTGGAAGGCGCGCGCTTTGGTTATGCTTTCGCGTCAGGTATGGCGGCAATCGATGCCACGTTGCGGCTGGTAAAAGCCGGCGAACACGTGGTCGTTTCCGATAACACCTACGGCGGAACCTTTCGCCTCTTCACAAAGGTGCTGGCGAACTACAATCTGGAATTCGATTTTGTCGACACCTCGGATGCGCTCAACGTCGAAGCTGCGATCAAACCAAACACGAAAATGGTTTTCGTCGAAACGCCGACGAACCCGGTGATGATCGTCACTGATTTGCGCGAGGTGTCGGAGATAGCGCACCGCGCCGGAGCCCGAGTAGTTTGTGATAATACGTTCATGTCGCCTTACCTGCAGCGCCCGCTCGAATTTGGGGTGGACATTGTAGTCCACTCGACCACCAAGTATTTGAATGGACACTCCGATGGCATTGGCGGCGCCGTTTTATTGAACAACGAAGCAGATGCTGAGTGGATCGGATTCATTCAGAACAGTGCCGGGGCAATCCTCTCGCCTTTCGACTCCTGGCTCGTGATGCGCGGCACCAAGACGCTCGCCCTCCGCATGGAACAGCACGACAAATCAGGTCGCGCCGTCGCTGCATTCCTGGAAGAGCACCCAAAAGTCAGAAAAATTTATTATCCCGGCTCGGCGTCGCATCCCCAGCATGCTTTGGCAAAACTTCAACAGCATGGGTTCGGCGGCATGGTGGCCTTCGATGTTGGCTCGCTCGAGGCGGCGCGCACGGTACTTGAGTCAGTTAAGCTGTGCACTCTGGCGGAAAGTCTTGGCGGTGTCGAGACGCTCATTTCGCATCCGGCAACCATGACCCACGCTTCGGTTGATATTGAAAAGCGAGCCCGGCTGGGTATCACCGATGGGCTGGTGAGAGTGTCTGTCGGGCTCGAAGACACGGATGATATAATTGCCGATCTCGATCAGGCTCTGAATAGTATTTGACAGGTTTGTAAATCAAACTGTTAGTTTGCGGCTGGGCAACCAGGCTTTCGACGTTAGTCGCAAACTAACAGTTTGCTTTACCATAATCGAAGTGACAGCCAAACTCTGAACAGGTTAGAATCCAAAACGACTTTGCCTTTTCCTGAATCGCCTTCACGCGCCATATGATTGTTGAACTGCACGCCAAATCCGATGTCGGTCGAGTTCGCCGCGGAAATGAAGACAACTTCCTCGTCCTCGAACTCTCGAAACAGCAGACCTGGACTGCTACCGACGGCGCGGAAGAACCAACGAACATGGGCAACTTTGAGTTAGGCGAGAAGGGCCTGGTGCTGGTTGTTTCCGACGGCATGGGTGGCGCGCTCGCCGGTGACGTTGCCAGCCGCATGGCAGTGGATTCCGTGCGTGACATGATTATGGGCAACGACTCCGAAAAGGCGTGCGCTCCTGAGGAGTCGCTGGTCGAATGTCTGAAAAGCGCAACCGTCTACGCCAATCGCGCCATTCACCATAAGAGCCAGGAAGATTCACGCTGTGCCGGCATGGGCGCAACCTTTACCGGCGCCGCGGTGCATGGTGACATGCTGGATCTGGTTCAAGTTGGCGACAGTCGGGGCTACCTGCTTCGTAAGGATCAGATTCGGCTGGCGACAAAGGATCAATCATTAGTGCAGCAGTTGGTCGACGTGGGTCAAATCAGTGAAGCGGAAGCCGAGACCCACATGTTTCGCAATGTGATTTTGCAGGCCCTCGGGGCGCAGGGCGATGTCACGCCGGTTACCGGCCGCATACGCCTGCGACGCGGCGACACCTTGTTGCTTTGTAGTGATGGCTTATCCGGAAAGTTGCGCTCGGAAGATATTCAAAACATTGTTGGCAGCAATCCTGATCTGGCGAAGGCGTGTGAAGAGCTGATCGCTGAAGCCAACAATCGTGGCGGTGAAGATAATATTACCGTTATCCTCGCGCGCTTTAGCGGCAACGAACTGGAAGAACCCTCTGCCGATAAGATAACTATCGAACTGCCTCTGCTTGAAGAAGATAAAACCCTAGACGACACCTACGACCCCGACACCGAGCCCCGCTGACGAGATCTCCACTGTAAACCCAGACACGCTTTAGGAAGATTTTCCATTTGTCATTTGACATTTTTCATTTGTCATTTGCGGGCTACTCCTTCTCAGAAATCGCCTTCGCGCGCCAATCAACTCCCTCGTCAATTCGTCGCACATAGATCGACGAGCCTTCGATGCTTTCGACTCTCACGCGCTCCCCTGCTTCCAGGGGCGACTCGCCTTCAGCCGGGTATGCAGTCCAGGTAGAACCGAAGACTTTTACGGCGCCTTCCTGCATAGCTCCGCGACTGGAGGAAACTACCGTGCCGATTTTTCCCGGCAGCGAATCCACGCCGGTGCGTAGCGACTCGCCGGTTTTCTCACGCGAAAAATAGTTGACGAAGATCGTACGCGAAGCGGCGGTGAGTCCCACGGAAACGAGAGCGAAGATCAGAAACTGAATGCCCAGACTGTTTACGCCAAGAATTCCGGCGAACGCGGCAGCAAGCGCACCAATCCCAAACCACAAAAGGACGAACCCGGCGGTGAACACCTCGGCGACGATCAGAATCGCGCCGAGAATGCTCCACAAGATCCAATAGAAGCCGTCCATAGAGAATCAACCTTTGAACAGGTTTTTCAACACAAACCAAATATTTGCCGGACGTTCCGCCAGCCGTCTCATGAAGTAAGGATACCAGTGTTTTCCGTAAGGCACATAGACCCTCATGTTGTAGCCGTCCTTCGCAAGTTGCCGCTGCAAATCGCGACGCACGCCATAAAGCATCTGAAACTCGAAAGCTTCCTTGGGAATGCCTTCCTTCTTTGAGAACTCAATGGTGGCTTCGATCATTTTTGGATCGTGAGTCGCAATGCCGTGATAGATCCCACTGGACAAAAGCAGCTGCATCACGCGCACGTAGTTTTCGTCCACATCCTTCTTGTCTGGAAAGGCTACTTCCGGCGGTTCATTGTAGGCGCCCTTACAGATGCGGATGCGCGCCGGCAGCTTTACCAGTTCCTGAGCGTCTGCATAGGTCCGTCGCAGATACGATTGCAAGACGATGCCGACGTCGTTCAATTCAAACTCAGCGCGCAGTCGTTTGAAAATGTCGATCGTGACCTGCGTGACGCTTGAGGCTTCCATGTCCACGCGGACAAAGTTTCCACGCCGGGCCCCGTCTGCAACCACCGCGCGGGCATTCTTATAGGCGAGTTCCGGATCGAGTTCCAGGCCAAACTGCGTCAACTTGATCGAGGCGTTTGAGTTGATCCCCGTTTCGTCAATACTGCTCAAGACTTGAAGATACTCCGCCACCTCGTGCTCGGCCTCGACGGGGTTGGCAACCGATTCATTGAGGTGATCGAAGGAAGCAGAACAGCCATCGGCGTTCAACTCTCGAATAAAGGCGACAGCTTCATCGATTGTTTCGCCGGCGACGAAACGCGTGGTTAGTTTCTTAAACAGCTGAAACCGGGCGGCAAAATCCTTCAGCCCTTCGTGCCGCGAGAGATAGATTAAGGCGCTTCTGGTAAGCATGCGGATAACATAAGGGCAACGTACAAACGGGTAGTGCCCCTAATTTGTAACGCAAACTGTTAGTTTGCGATGAATGAATAGCATTCAACGCGCACGCAAACTAACAGTTTGCGTTACAAAATCAAACTAAGGCACTACCTACAAACGCTCCGGGTTGAAATGCTGTGGTATTCTATGTCGCTCAATCGTAGTACTGCTTCCATCACGGCGAGTTTCGCGCGATTCCGCTCGGCTCGAAGGATACAATCAAATGCGCCTGAAGCTGGTACTTATTTCTTCACTGCTCGCCGCGGTCGCTGGGGCAGGTTCCGCCATCGCCATCATCGTATCGGTTTTCTCATCCCTTCATGCGATTGCAACCCCAGGTATGCTCGTGGTTTCGACCTACCTGCTTCCGATACTTACGACTCTGCTGGCCTCGATCTTCGTTTATCGCCACACGGCCCGGCGACGTAAGCTGCAGGCCATCCTGACGGCAACTATCGCGGCGGTTCTAACTATATTGTTCTTCGTTGTCGCTTCGATAGTTATGGCCCGTAGAGAACCGGTTCAGCCCCAACCTAAGCCGCCGCAAAACGTCAGCCGATCATAGATTCTCAACAGCCCGGGATTCTCATCAGCCCGGTTTCGGCAAAAAGTTAAGTCCAATTTGATCCTGCAAGGGGCGCAGCGCGTCGATCACGAAACGAATGTGCTCATCAAGATCGACGCCGAGTTCTTCAATTCCCTGTCGTATGTCGTCTCGGTTTACCGAACGCGCAAACGCTTTGTCCTTCAGTTTCTTTTTCACCGAAGACACTTCCAGATCATCGAGGCTCTTGTTTGGTCGAACCAACGCACACGCCACCAGAAAACCGCAGAGCTCGTCAGTAGCGAAAAGCGCCCGGGCCATGGCAGTGTCACGTGGTACACCGGTATAGGTTGCGTGGCCCATTATGGCGCGAATGAACCGCTCCGAATAACCACGGCCGCAGAGAATGTTTGCGCCGGTGAATGGATGCTGCTCCGCCGTCGGAAACATTTCGTAGTCGAAGTCGTGCAGGAGCCCGACCAGCCCCCACTCGTCCTGGTCATCCTCAGCCGATCCATATCGCTTCACCGCGGCGCGCATTGCCGCTTCAACCGCGAGGGCGTGCTTGCGCAAGCTTTCGCCCTTGGTGTATTCGCACAACAACTCCCACGCTTCGTTTCGATCAGGCATATTGCTTTGTGAATAAGAGTCTTCCGAGGCAGCAAAACTAGCACGAGTGAACTGTGAGAGGAAAGAGCAAACAGTAAACAGCAGATAGCAAACAGCCAGAAAAGAATTCTCGCGCTGATGACAGCTGATCACGAATACTCGGACTGTCGCCGCTCACCGCTTGCTGCCGGTCCTGCTGTTTGCTGTCTACTGTTTGCTGTCTACTGCTTTTCTGGTTCAGCCACCGCTGGGAGCGCGGTAACCGGGGCGAGCACGCACAACCACGCTTTTGCGCGTGGTCGTGACTTTAATCTTGCGATACTGGCCGTCTCGCGTCTTGTTGACGGGGTAATAGCCAATGGCGTATTGGGTTCTAAGCTCCGCGGCGATCTTCGCAAAAGCATCCGGCAAAGAGCCGAGCGTGTCGGCCCGCAGCAATCGCCCGCCTGACTTATTCGCCAGTTCAAGGAGATAACTATCAGCGGTGAGGTAAAGCTGATCGAGCATTGCGTCTACCGAGTCGCCTGCGCGCGGATTGCGACGTCCGGAAGGGTATGTACCGCCCCTGTCATCACGTGGATCGGGTAGCGGATCGCGCGGGTCACGTCGATCTGAGGGTTCGTTTGGCCGCCTACTTGGATCGTTTGGCCCGTTTGGCCCGCCCACGGGTGGCAACGTATCCGGCGACGGATATCCGCCTCGCTCAGTATCGCGCCGTCGTCGTCCCCTCATAATTTCATCAGCGGTCGGCAAGCCCAGTGGTCCGGTGGTTCTTGGCTGTCCCGTCGTCGGAACCGTGTCCGGATCGTCACCCGGGAAAGTCGGCGGCGTGGTTCCTGGAGGGGCCCGGCGAATAACGTCCCTGGTCGGCAGTTGCGGAGCCGGGTCTTCCACCGCGTCACGCACGATGCGCTCTGTCTGGGCGCGCGTTTCATAGCGGATCGGATAAACGACTGCGCCTGCCTCGTCCAACCCACGAAGCGAACCATCAAAGGTTGCATCGGCGCTGTAAGAATCCACACCGTCACTAAAAAGCACGATGGCTTTCCGGCCCTTGATAGTTCTGATGGAAGTGAGCGCTAGTTCGAAGGCATCATAAAGCCTCGTTCCCGTCCCTGACTTCGTCCTATAGATCGCGTTTCTCAACACGGCACGATCGTTTGTAAAGTCGCAAAGCTCGCGCAACTCATTATCAAACGAGATGACCTTCACACGATCGGCGCTTTGCAACTGCTCGACGAATGTGGCGGCCGCGCGCTTGATCTCACCCAGCTTCTCCTCGGTGCTGGCACTCACATCCAACATCAGCACGACATGAAACGGCGCATTCACAGTAGCGAAGAAGGCTATCTGCTGTTGCTGTCCATCTTCTGCGATGCTGAATTCTTCCTGGCGCAGATCGGGAATGTATATTCCGTCTCTTGTGGTAGCTATGACGGGAACCGTGACCAGGTTTGTGTCGATCTTCAGACTCTCGACGTCCTGAGGTTCGTCCTTTAAATCACCTTTTTGTTCGTCCGTTGTTGGCTCAACTGTAGGCGACGGGATTGGTTCCGGGGTTACGCGGGGCGTAGGGTTCGCTTTTGGCGGCGTATTCGGCGTCGTTCTCCTCACGCCATGCTGACTTCCCGAGCGGGTCAATGACACGCCGGCCATTGCACCCGCTAAACATATCGAGCAGATCAAGCAGATACGCAGCAGCAATTCGGTTTTCTCCAGTTAAGTACTTGAAAAAGCGAAGGGCCTCAGGACGTGCCGTTACGATGTGTAAGACCTCAGTAACGGTTGCCACGTATACCGACAACAAATGAGCCGCGCGGTGCGGTAGTCCTACTGCTCGCATCCCAGCCGAGATGCTCGGCTGGGGACAAAGAGATGGCTTCAACCCGCGAAGCGGGTGTCAGCATAAAGCCTGGGGTGAAGCGCAGCGAAACCCCAGGAACCGCGTTTCTGCGATTGTCAAAGCCCGCGGAGCAGCCGACAGTCGAATCGTCAGGATTGAAGCTTTGTAATCGAACCGCTGTCGGCCGCTTCGCGGGCTCAACAACTTTTGCGTTGATGATCCTGGGGTTTCGCTGCGCTTCACCCCAGGCTTTATGCTGACACCCGCTTCGCGGGTCGAAGCCATCCCTTTTTGCTTTCGCCTGCTCCAGAGGCTGGCTCGCATCGGGTTATGTCACCACTTTTTGTGCAGCGCAATATAGCGCAATCATCGCTGCGAGTGTGGCTTCTTTCTGATCCTTACTCCATGGCGGCCCGACTGCCTTACCAAGCGCGGCGATCCGCTGCGACAAACTGCTCGCGCTCGTCTTGAGTGCGGTCTCGGCGTGATCAAGCAATGATTTTTCCGGGATCGCCACCAGCCTCAGGTCGCACCCGTCCGCAGCCTCAGCTAGAACATCACGAAATAGCACCCCTTCAGCCTTATGCATACGAAAATGCACCGCCAGGATTTCATCGACGCTCCAGTCGGGCATCGGGTTACCGACAACCAACCCACAGTCTCGAACTTCAAAACCGTTCGCACGCGTGCGCTTCAGCGCGCTGCGCATTTCGCGGAGAGCGATCCGCTTGGCCGCCTCGATGCCGCGCTTTACAACTTTTCTCGCGTCAGCTGAGTTCGCCTCTTCCGCCGCGTGGTACGGCTGTTTGGCCCACTCTTCTTCGACCAGTTCCACGCGGCTCCGCTCCAGTACTTCCAGATCACCGCCGCGTGTGCCGAGGACAACAAGCGCAGCCCAGCCGGAGTGTGCTTTGAATCCGAAAGCTGCCTTAGCCTGGTTCGATCTTCGAGGCACGTTTCGTTTCACTTTCAATTGTTCGAGGCGAGCTCACGAAGGTTCCCTCGTAACTATTTCCTTCTTGAGCAACCAACCTTTTATGAGCTCATCATCTGCCGTGATTTTTCCCAGCACTCGATATACTGAACTCTGTAGGATCTTTGAATCGAGTGCCTTTTCCTTTACGACCACTAAGGGATCAACGTATGACGAATGAATAAAATATACCTCATCTCCGTTGTTGACTATGAACCCGGTATGAATGTCCAGGCCCACCACATAAATGCCCGGGCCCCACTCCTTCACAGTCTTAACGAAATCTTCAATCGGATTCGACGAAAATCGTTTGATGTGCGGTTCGGCAGTTAGACTCAGGATGATATTCTCCGACGCTTGTTGTGCTAACCGTACCCTTTGTACTCTCCAGCCGGCATCACGCAGCACCGTAGAGACAAAGTAACCACAGGCGATTTTACCCTGTCGAGGCACTTCCGTAGTTCCATTGAAATCCCAGCCCGTACCATACCAGGAAGGAAAGATCTCGGTGTATATCGAGCGGATTAGGGTCTCGCGAGCTTCGACCACAATCCGGGCCCGCTCAGCCTCGTAGGCCGCGTGCTGATACCGTTGGGCGAGAGCGAGTCGCTCAGATTCAACCTTCGTGAGCAGGTGAGCATATTGCTCAGGATCGTTACTAACAGAACCCGGCGAGTCGTCAACACGATACTCGGCTGCTGGAAGCCTTGGCTTCCCGTCTGGCTTGTGGGACCCACTGGTGCATGCCACCAGAAGGAAATATGCCGCTAAGAGCAATACGACGACAAGGATGCGCCCGCGATTAATTGTTGTCATGTTTGACGACGGTATTAGGGGACAGAAACTCGGGCAAGCGGGATCACCACAGTCTCTGTCGCGGATGTTACTGACGCAGAGGTACGGTCAAGTGATTTGCTGGGACCGCGGGCATCCCGCCCGCAATGAGCGCGAAGCGCGAAAATGCAATCAATACAGCAAGCTCTCAAGATCTGCGCGCCTGCGGCGCGTTGCGGGCGGGACGCCCGCGGTCCCAGCAAATCGCTTGACCGTTTGCAAATCCCGTCCTTGCCGCGCCTTCTGTCCTCAACTAGAATTGACTGCGTCGCTTTTAGTTTACGTCTTTACCAAAATGAGATCGCTTTTGCTGGCCGTCCTGGCTGCTTATGTAGTTTCAGCTATCCATGCAGTGCTGGCGTTTCTCAACAAACGTCGCGCGCTGCAGCGAGTCTCTGAATGGGCAATGGCCACCGGCTTTGTTCTGCATACCGCGGCGCTGATTGCCGACTGGGCGATCGACGGTCACTACCCACTGTTCACCCGACGCGAGACGCTATCCTTCCTGGCGTGGACACTTGTCGCCAGTTATGGACTCGTTCTTTACCGTTACCGAGCGCGGCCGCTGGGTGTGGTTACCTTGCCACTCGTATCTCTTCTCGTTTTTCTGGCCGCCGTTATCCGCCCCGCCACGCCGGATAACGCGGAGGCGAGCATCCGCTCGGCTATTTGGCTTTTTCCGGTGCACACCACGCTGTTCCTGTTTGCTTATGCTGCATTTTTCGTGGTCTTCCTGGCCAGCATCATGTATCTACTGCAAGAGCGAGAACTAAAACTCAAAACTTTCAGCGCGATCTTTCACCGGCTTCCTTCACTAACAACTGTTAACGAAATTGCAACCAGCTCGACGGCGATTGGCCTTACATTGTTAACCGTTGGGATAGCCACGGGTATGGTATGGGCGTCGTCACGCTATGGCCGTTTGTGGCACAATGATCCCAAGGAGATTTTTTCGGCCCTCACGTGGTTGCTCTATCTGTTACTGATTCTTTACCGTTCAACTTCCGGTTGGCGCGGGCGCAAGGCAGCCTGGATGGGCGTGGCGGGATTCGCCCTGGTTCTGCTCACATTTTTGGGGGCTCGGCTCATGGGGGGCTATCACGTTTTCGGCTAACAGCTTCCGAGTCTTAAGTAAACCTTCGCATGTCTATTGTTTTAATAGGAGTCAATCACAAGTCCGCGCCCGTCGAAGTACGCGAGCGTCTCGCGTTCACGGAAGAGGCGTGCGCGACGGGCCTTCAGGCGCTCGTCGATGGAGAGATTGTGAGAGAAGGATTGATCGTCTCCACTTGTAATCGAGTAGAAGTGCTGGCAGAAACTACCAGCGAACGATTGAGCGACACTATCGAGCAGGTAAACCAATTCCTGAGTCGGACCGATTCCCTGCCTCGTTCGTTTTTCGAAACCCATCTTTACCAGCACACTGACGACGAAGCGGTGCGCCACCTTTTTCGCGTAACTTCATCGCTTGATTCGATGGTAGTCGGCGAGCCGCAGGTTCTGGGCCAGGTGCGCCGTGCTTATTCAATCGCTCTCGAAGCCGGGACCGCAGGACGAATACTGAACCGGCTGGTGCATCACGCCTTTCGCGTGGCTAAACGTGTACGCACGGAAACGGGCATTGGCGCCAACGCTGTTTCGATTAGCTACATGGCAGTGGAGCTTGGTAAAAAAATCTTCAACTCTTTAGAAGGACACACCGCGCTCTTGATCGGCGCGGGTGAGATGGCTGAACTTTCCGCTCGTCATCTGCTCAATGCCGGTGTGTCGCGTGTCCTGCTTGCGAATCGAACAGAAGAACGCGCCGGACGTCTGGCCGCCGAACTCGGTGCTGAAACAGTCAATTTCGCAGAGCTCTCCAGGTATCTGGTCGAAGCAGACGTTATTATTTGTTCGACTGCGGCCGATCGGTATGTGATTACCGAGCAGATGGTCCGCGAAGCGCGCGGCAAGCGACGAAACCGGCCTTCTTTCTTCATCGACATCAGCGTCCCTCGCAACATTGATCCCGCCGTTGGCAAGATTCCCAACGTCTTTCTATTCGACATAGATGATCTTGAGTCGGTGATTTCGTCGAACATTCGCGAGCGGGAGCGTGAAGCCGAACGTGCGGAGTTGATAGTTGAATCCGAGATCATGCAGTTTCAGCAAACGCTTCGGGTGCTGGACATTGGTCCGACGATTGGCGCACTAAAGAATAAGCTGCAAGACATGGCTAGAGCGGAACTAACGCGACAGCGCAACCGACTTGGCCCGTTGACTGCCGAACAGGAAACCGCGGTTGAAGCTTTGTTGGTATCCACCGTTAACAAAATTTCCCATCCGCTGCTAAGCCACATGCGGCGCTCCTATGAATCGAGCGATGCCGAAGCCATCCAGGCCTGGCGCGACATCTTTGGTCTCGAGGAATAGTTCCGGCCCCCAACCCACTCATGAAAGACAATCTGGTAATAGGTTCTCGAGGTTCGAAGCTTGCGCTGACCCAGGCCGGCATGGTCAAAGGCCAGCTGGAACTGCTTGAGCCTTCCCTCACAGTTGGTATCGAAATTATTAAGACTTCCGGAGACGCTAACAATGATCCGCTGTCGGTGATCGGCGGCAAAGGAGTATTCACGAAGGAACTTGAAGAGGCGCTGCTCGATAATCGTATCGATATCGCGGTTCATTCCCTGAAAGATTTGCCGACGATTATTCCCGAGGGACTAACCATCGCGGCAATTTGCAAACGCGAAGATCCTCGCGACGCGCTCGTATTGCATCGGAAACTGGAAGGCCTAAAGGCGTCACTTCTCTCTCTACCTAAAGGCGCCGCCATTGGAACTTCGAGTCCGCGACGCTTGGCACAGTTGAAGTATCTTCGTGCCGATCTGATTATTAATGACCTTCGCGGCAATGTGGACACTCGCTTGCGCAAGCTGGACGAAGGCCAATATGACGCGCTGATTCTGGCATGCGCCGGTCTACGCCGCCTGGGATTGGAGAATCGGATCAGCGCGGCGCTACTCGCAACGGAAATGCTTCCGGCAGTCGGCCAGGGCGCGCTTGGGATTGAAACGCGCGCAAACGACGAAGCGACGATTTCGGCAGTCAGCAAACTTGATCACAAATTTACCCGTCTGGCCTGCACTGCTGAACGTGCCTTCCTTCGTAGTCTGGGAGGCGGTTGCCAGTTACCGATTGCGGCACATGCAGTAGTTCGGGAAAAGCGCATCAGGCTCGATGGGCTGGTCGCGGACCCGCAGGGGCGTCGAATTGTTAGAGATCGTATCTCCGGCAGTCTGGACGAGGCTGAACAACTCGGCACAGAATTAGGAGAGCGACTTCTGAACCGAGGCGCACGCGAGTTGTTGGAACAGCAGTAATGACTACTGGAGCGCCGTCGTTAAGGTTAAGAGCGGGAACAAGCCCGCCTTCCTGACCTTGAGCCGATGGTTGTTGACCGTCTAATCCTTGCTTGAAAGGCATTCGAGCTGAAATCAAACTGGCCGGTGCGAGAGTCTCACAGGTCAGGAAGGCGGGCTTGCCCCGCTCTTGGATTTACCTTGTGTCTTCCGTGAACAACGCACAACCCAATTTTACACAGAAGAGTCCCCTCGCGGGGCGCACCGTCGTGATTACCCGAGCTCAGGATCAAGCGAACGAATTTGTTTCCGAGCTCGAACGATACGGTGCGAGCGTAGTTCTATGTCCCACCATAGAAATTCGCGAGCTCGAAAGTTATGAACGTCTGGATGAAGCCATCGAACATCTCTACGGCTACGATTGGCTTATCTTCACCAGCGTGAATGGCGTCGAGTATTTTTTTCAGCGACTCAAAACGGGAAATCGCAAGGTGAGTGATCTGGACGAACTCAAAGTCTGCGCGATTGGTGAAGCAACTGCGGACAGACTGCGCGATCTGCACGTTCACGTGGATGTGATACCCGAGGAGTTCAAGGCTGAAGGCGTCTTTAGCGCGCTGGAACGGTTCGTCGGTGGAGCAGCAGCGCTCGCAGGTCTGAACCTGTTAATCCCACGCGCTTCAGTCGCCCGGGATTATCTGCCGAAGGCCCTGGAAAAGGCCGGCGCTCGCGTTGATGTCGTGCCGGCATATCGCACGGAGCTTCCCACAAATCTCGATCGCGGACGCGTCGCGGCCATGCTTTCAGGCGCTGCTGACTGCATCGCGTTTACGAGCTCTTCAACCATAAAAAATCTTGCCCGGCTATTCGACACAGAGGATTTGAGTGGAGCGCTGGCGGGAGTAGTCATTGCCTGCATCGGCGACATCACCGCCTCAACCGCGGCAGACTATGGACTGCAAGTGAAAATTCAACCGCAACAATTTACAATCCCTGCGCTGGCGCGCGCGATCGCTGAGTACTTTTCTGTCAACGACAATTAACTTGCATGTTATTGTCCATAGCTGCGAGAGCTCGCTAACTAACAAACCATATGTCAACGGAACCCCAACCCCCTGAACTGAGCGAAGCAAAACGCGAAATCGAGGTCCTGCGCCGGCAACTTCTGGATCGTGGTGCCTTCGGCGAGCTGGTGGGAAATTCCGCGGCGATGCGCGAGGTCTACTCGCTCGTTGAGCAAGTCGCTTCGTCGTCCGCTTCGGTTTTGATCACCGGCGACTCGGGGACCGGCAAAGAACTAGTCGCCCGTACGATCCATCAGCTCAGCCCCAGACGAGAACAACCGTTCATCGGCATCAACTGCTCGGCTATTCCTGAAACCTTGATGGAGTCGGAGCTCTTCGGGCACGAAAAGGGCGCCTTCACCGGCGCAGCCTCTATGCGAGCTGGATGTTTTGAGTTAGCGGAAGGCGGCACCTTGCTGCTGGATGAAATCGCTGAGATGCCATCGTTGCTGCAGTCCAAGCTGCTGCGCGTTATCGAAGAACGATCGGTTCGTCGTTTGGGTAGCCGCAAAGAGGTCGCGGTTGACGTGCGCCTGCTCGCGGCAACCAACCAGGATCCGCAGATTGCGGTGAGTAAAGGGACCTTGCGCGAGGATCTGCTTTACCGCATCAACGTTTTTCACATTCACCTTCCCTCACTGAAACAACGTAAGGAAGACATTCCGCTGCTGGCTCAGTATCTGGTCGAAAACCTGGCGCAGAAACACGCGCGGCCGGCGCGCTTTCTGAGTCCGGCCGCGCTTTCTGCCTTGCAGTTTCATGCCTGGCCCGGCAACGTTCGCGAACTGCGAAATGTGATCGAACGCGCCGTGGTTATCTGCTCCGGCGAACAGGTAGAGCGACACCACTTCGCGCCCTATCCGATAGATCAGCGTGAGCGTCTGAGAAACGAAGACACTATAACGTTTCCGGTGGGTACGCCTATCGAGGAAGTGGAACGCCAGATGATCATTCGCACGATCAAAAAGACTAAGAACAATAAGACGCGCGCCGCGGAGCTGTTAGGCATCAGCCTTAAGACGCTTCACAATAAACTCAATCTCTATCGCGAACGTGGCCAACTCGACGAGGAAGGCGAGCATTCACCTAATCAGAACCGGGAGCGGTAACGACCGGGTGAACATCTGATAATCGACCGGTAAGAACTCCACGGCGCCAAAGGCGCTGAGTCCTCACACCTAGAAGTCGAACTCGAACTTGCCGCGCACGGACACGCCGAGGCTGTTGAAAAACTGGCCGAGTCGTGGGCTGGTGATGTTATTTTGCACCTCAGTGGGGTTGAAGTGGTTAGTGGTGTTTAGCACAGCCACACCCATTCGCATTCGTCGTCCTCCAATCCTGGGGACGAACTTTGGTATCGCGAAGCCTTTGGTAGCTTGCACGGCGAGCGACAGAAATGTTGGGAAGCGTCCCGCCCGGTTTTGTGGGCCGACAAAATCCAGGCGCTCATTAACGAAGGAAAACGGGAAGCCCGATCTAATCTCGACCAGGGGCGCGATGTTGATATCAAGGGGCATTCGCAACTGGCCATAGACCAGGAACCGGTGCGGCGCGTCAAAGGGTTGTGGCCCGTACTCGTTCGGTCGCACAATGAACGCCGGGAAATCGCCGAGAAAGTTTTCAATCGCGTTAAGATCGCCTCGAGCTTTGGACCACACGTAAGTAACGTTCAAGGTACCGATGAGCGGGTTGTCATAGATTGCGAGCAGTTGCAGCTCGCGGTAGCGCGAACGGCCAAGGTTGCTGAGCACAAGGGCGCCTTCGTCGAATCCGCCCGATGGGTCCATGCGGTCGACGATGAAATCGTCTGTCGTTGAGCGTTGCAGATAGCCAATGCGTCCAGTCACCCTACTAGTGATAGGGAAATCAATTTGCAGGCTCGCGCGCACGCTGCGCGGGTTGCGCAGCCGAGCTGTGACCAGGTTGGAGAAACGCAACGGGCCCTCAGTTATCGAGCTGCCGTCTGCGGCAAACGTGGTAACGGTACGCTCGGGAAGCTGGCCGAAATAACCGACGCTCAGCGGCGTACGATCATAGAAGAGACCGATCCCGCCGCGAATGACCGTGGCGTGATTCTTGAGCGGCAGGTACAAAAACGAAAGACGCGGCGAGATGGCGTTCTGCCGGGCCAGGCCGTCACGGTCGAAGCGCAGGCCGGCGTCGACCGTGAGCTTTTGGTTGACTACCCACCTATCCTGGGCGAAAGCGGTGTATTCGCTCAGACTGCGCGAAACTGTCGCCGCGGCTCCGAACTCTGTGCGCCGGGCTAACGTTTCGTCTTGCCTTCTGATCAGGATCGAGTTTTCGTGGAACACACCCGTCACTCGCGAGTAATCAATTTCGCCACCGAGCTTAAGAGTGTGCTGACCGTGAAATTCAAGCCCGTGTGCGTAGTAAATTTCCCGCCACTGAAACCGTTCGGACTGCCTGCGGATGTCGGCGAAGTAGTTACCGGTGTTGCCTTCTGGCAGCAACTCAAGTGGCGCCGTCCCCTGCCCGAAGACGTCAAGATCAAAAGTCTTGAAACTGAATGTGGACGAAAGAAACGACGCGTCACGGAAGATTGACTGTTCGGAAACCGAGACGAGCAAGCCTCGCTGCTTCGTATTCGGTGTCGTCGGCTGCGGGTTGAAAGTGTTGAGTCCGGCGAACCGTACCTTCTGTGGGAAGAGCGCGCCGACGAATTTGACGCTGTTAGTCTTATTGATGCTGAAATCGATCTGCGTGAATGAGCTGAAGCTTTCGGAGGTTGTTTCGTCTCCTGGAGGGTCAAGACTCGGCACGGGATTGCGCGTGTAACGGTACTCAAGGGACTGCAGGAAGAAAAGCCGGTCGTGGACTACCGGGCCGCTGAGAGTGACGCGCGGGCGAAATGAATCGATCGTGCCGCTAAATGTCTTGCGAAAAGTTGGAAAGATGCGCGCGGTGGTAATCTTTAATTTGTTACTGCCACCCTGGGTTTCGAGGTCGGTCGCACCGCCGGTAAGCCGGCCAAAGACCGCTGAGTAGGGGTTCTCTTCGGTCCTTACGGTTGCCGCCGCTTCGAGCGGGATGTCGAATGCGAGGTTTCCGGTAACGGGATCCGTGATGTCCACACCGTTAACTGTATAGGCGCTCTGGCCTGCGCGGGCGCCTTTCTGGTGGTCAACTCCGTCCAGTCCCTTTACAACACCGGGAGTCAACAACGGCGCGCTCTGATAATTTTCTGCGGGCAGCGGCACATCCTTCAGTGTTTGGGAGTGAACGACATTGTTGGTGGCTGTTTCGGCGGTGCTGAGCAGGCCCTCTTCCTCACGAATGGTAACCGCTTCGGAAATCGTAGCTTTCATGACGATATCAACGGTCAGCCCTACCCCCGATGCCAGCGTGATTTCGCGCTTCACTGTGGCCAATCCATCAGCCTCAACCGTCAGCACAAATGTCGCCGCCGGCAGATCGGTGAAGATAAAATTGCCCACCTCGTCAGTGACTACCTTGAACAATTGCTCCGACAGATCACGATTGACGAGCGTAAGCCTCGCCCCAACAAAGAAAGCAGGAAGCGCATCTGTGGCTTCAGTGGTGACCTTAACAGTACCCTTGATGCGACCCGTCAAGTGCTGGGCCAGCGTGCTGGGGGGAACAACCAGCAGACTAAATATCGCGAAACACAACAGGATCGAGTAGAACGATTTGCAATCAGGCGAAGATGTCGAGGGCGTCGAGGAAGTCGAGGCGTGACTTGTCAGTTTTCTGTTCATTCCAACTTCTTCGACCTGACCCAGGGCGGAAGTTTGAGGGGGGTAACGGGGGATTGCTATCGTGCCTTATAAAAGGCTGGACTTCAACTATCGCAACAAGCACCGATGCAGTTTGATAAGACTCGGCCTGAAAGGCTGTCAGAAAGTAGCCGGTGATGCGATCCAAACAACAACTTAATGTCAGAACCGGGAGCTGTCGCGGTAGGGTGAGGGCTCCCAGCGCCAAACGCGCTGAAAACTCACCGCAGTCTACTGCCCTCTTCGCCCAAACCTGCGTTGTCCGCCGAAGCCGCTAATAGGCGTTGCGACCTGGGGCACGCCGAGCACATTTCGCACAATGGCCAATTGCGACATCAGGCGCGGCTCTGCGAGCTGAAATTTGTTTGCCGAGCTTTCGGCCCGGGCAAAGTCGACCTTCGCCAACATCGCCAACTCTTGTCCGTAGCGCGACACCATATCGCTGAGCCCGCTCCCGCCCGCAAGTTGCAACTCTCCGTCTTTGAAAATATTCACTTCGAACCCGCTGAGCAGAGCCGCAGCCGACAACAATTCATTAAGTTGAGCAATACCGGGGTCAAGCACTTCAAAACTTCGTGACGGTTCCAGCGACGCAAAGGCGTCGGCGATGCGCAACTGCTGGTCAAAATGGCTGTAGTTGGTGGCTCGTCGATTTGCTAACCGTTGGGCTTCGCCGAGAAACTTGAGGGCGAGCTGCGAGTCTTCCGATTGTGACGCGGAGTCCTGCTGTCCAGCAGTCGTCTGTGCTTGAGCAGCCAACTGCAGCAACAGATCAATTCGTTCGTCGTCAGAATGCAAACTCGAAAGCGTCTGCCGCAACTCATCGAAGTTATCGGCTTGCACTTTCCTGGCGATCAACTGAAAGTCGACCCTCTGTAACACTCTATCGCGCGTGGTAGCGTCAAGATGATCGTTCGCAATCTGGCGCGCTCGGTCCACGTTTCCTTCGTCGAGCGCTTTTTGCGCCGCCTGTTGATACAGTCTTGATTGCATTCCGGGAGGCGCAGCCGGGGCAGCGGCAAGCAGACTGTCCGCCGTGCCTTGCTGCATGAGAGTGTTGATTTGATTGAAAGCTATGCGCGAATTGTTAATGCCGAGCTCGGTCATCTTGTTGCGCACGGTGGTTCCCCGCGACGGGAGATATTGATCAATCTGCGGTAAGAGCATTTGCAGTCCGGCCAACAGTCGGCGTGCGTTTTGTTGTTCGATCTGCCCGTCAGTGAGCGGACTCTGATTGGGATTCTGCGCCGCACCAAAATTACCTCTGCCGCGACCGCTGCCTTGCCCTCCCTGACTGTTGGGCGGCTGGCGTACAGCCCTGAGCGCTGAATCGATTACCGTGTTCATCAGGTCCTTGTAAGCCGCCTCGCCGAGCACGGGCTGAGCGATAGTGCCGAAACTTGCCCGGCTCGACATAGCTGAATTCGAATTCGTTTGTTCGGCAGCAGGTGGGTTCGCAACTGCTTGCGCGCTGTTTGCGGTAATCGCACCGCCGCGCAAAAGTGACAACGCCAGCGTTTCTGCTTGCACATTGGCCAGCATGTTCTCCGATTGCAACTTACTTACCACTTTCGCGGTGAGTTTCGTTGCTGCTTCCTTGTCCTGAGGCTGCAGCGCCGAGATCACTTGAGTAAGCGCATTTGGATACTGTCCGCTCGCGAGCGCTTCTTCGACCTTCTGCGCTGCCAGCTTCGGTTCGAGCGCGGCTACTTGCGCCAGTAGATTCTGTTCCAGGTTGGCGTCCGAGCGTGGTCGCCGGAAATCATTACCCGCATCAGGAGTGGGCGTTAAGGATTGAGTTGCCGCTAATAGTTGGTAGGCAAGTGGAGCATCGTGCTGGGCGGCGCTTAAAACTAACTCTTGCCGCAACTGCGCGGCCCAACGCTGCGAGTTACCGTCCGTGCTACGAATGAGTTCAGCGACGCCATCGCCGGCGAGCGAAAACATTGAACGCGCGCGCGCTTCATTGCGCTTCCAGAGCATGTCTGCGGCGGCGATTTGTACCCGGATGCGATTTTCAGGAAGCTTCAACAGTTGCACTTCTCCTACGATCTGCTCCAGCAGCGCCGTGGCTTTCTTTTCCGCCGCTTCTTTCTCTTTTTGTTGTTGTTCGTCAGTTTGCGCGCCGGCCGGAGTGAGTTGAGTTGCGGGGTCCTGCGCTTTGATAACAGTCACAGCACTGAGAATCAGCAGGCCAGCTATGAAAGCCATAGTGCGTACTTTTGTCATTATTGATACCTCTAGAAGTAGAAGGAAGAGGACGCTTTGATTCGGTAAATAGTAGCCTAGTTGCTTTAGAAAGAACCAATGACGGGCGCGCCCTATCTGTAATCCCAGGTCTTAGACGCCTGTTAGTCAGTGATTGGCGAAATGAATGGGCTTCGCTCTCGGCGCCAAAGGCGCGAATTCAATCACTCAAGTGATGTGCTGGGACCGCGGGCGTCCCGCCCGCAAACGCGCCACCAGGCGCGCAATCTCTTTGCACTGATCTTTTCGCGCTTTGCGCTCATGGCGGGCCGGTCGCCCGCGGTCCCAGCACATCTCTTGAATGGTTAAATCACGCGCCAGCGCTGAAAACCCACGTTAGAGGGATCCTCAGACTTGCGCGCAAACATTGCGGATGATATTCATCCCAGCAGTGTCAGTACTTCTTTTCTTCATCGACGGCCTGGGAATCGGCACACGTGGCCCACACAACCCTCTCGACGGCCTCGACGGTGCCGAACCGCTGGCCATCTTTCGCGACGAGGAAACGGCAACCGTCTTCGACGGGATTGTGGTCCCCACCGACGCCTGTCTGGGGATTGAAGGCCGCCCGCAGAGCGCTTCCGGACAAACAACAATCCTCACCGGGGTCAACGCACCTGCCAAGCTCGGTTATCACAAACAAGGATTTCCCAACAGCGCCATGCTGGAAATCATTCGCAACCATTCTCTGTTCCTCCAATTAACCCGCGCCGGCATAGCGCCAATCACTTTTGCTAACACCTACACGAACAAGTTTTTCGACGAGCGTCCGCGCTGGGTCTCGGCGACGACTGCAGCGGTGGAAGCGGCCGGGTTACCCTTTCGCCAGGTGGCCGACAACCAGGCAGGTCGCGCTGTCTTCCATGACTTCACTAATCGAACACTGATCGAAAGAGGTGAGGACGTATTGCCGCGAACTCCTGAAGAGGCTGCCCTCGTGCTCGCAAACATCGTCAGCGAGAATCGGTTCACGCTCTACGAATACTTCATCACTGACAAGGTCGGACACGCACAGGATGCGGCGGCCGCAAAAACCGTGCTCCAGAAACTCGCCGCCATGATTAGAGGTGTGCTCAATGGAATTGATTTGCGTCAGACTTCAGTTATACTCACCAGCGATCACGGCAACATCGAAGATCTCTCTACACGCAATCACACGCTGAATAAGGTTCCAACCATTGTCTGGGGCGCCGATAAAGAGCTTATCGCTAAACGAATCAAGAGCCTTGCAGACATTACACCTACCATTGTTGAAACATTAACGGAGAAAGCCGCTGCGTCTGGAGAAGAATAACCCCCGCGAAGTATTTGGCTGGAAGATGTACGACTGGGCCAACTCGGCCTTTTCGACGACAATTGTCGGAGCGCTCTTCGGACCATATCTCACTGAGATAACACAGCGAGCAGTTGGCGAGAACGGCACTGTCTTCAGTCTTGGCCCTTTGGGCGCAATCACCGCGAAGTCGTACTTTCCCACCTGCGTATCAGTTGCGGTGTTCCTGCAGATTTTCCTCCTGCCGATCCTCGGCAGTATTGCCGACTACTCTAATCTCAAGAAAAAGATGATGGCCCTGTTCTGCTATATCGCGGTGGCAGCGACGTGTCTGATGTATTTCGTCGACGGTCGACTCTACTGGCTCGGCGGACTTCTTTTCATCGTGGCGAACCTCGGCTTCGGCGCTGCCGTCGTGTTCTATAACGGCTTTCTCAACGATATCACGACCGAAGATCAGCGCGACAAAGTGTCGAGCCGTGGCTTCGCATACGGTTACCTTGGCGGCGGACTATTGCTTGCACTTAACTTTCTATTGGTAAAGAGCGCGTCACGCCTGGGTATGGATCCATACCTGGCGGTCCGCCTTTCTTTCTTATCAGCCGGGCTCTGGTGGGGTGCCTTTGCGTTGATTACGTTCGCGACACTCAAATCGCGTGCGGCGGAGAAATCACTGCCGGCGGGAAAGTCTTATTTGACGATTGGTTTTTCGGAACTGGGCCGAACGTTTCGAGAACTGGCGCGACTGCGCTACACGCTCAAATATCTCATAGGCTATTTATTTTTTAATGACGGGATTCAAACCGTAATTAGCATGGCTTCAGTCTTCATGGCTCAGGAACTCTTCACCTCAAAAGGACTCAAGACGGACCAGTCGTTTCTGTTGCTCATCTTTCTGATGGTTCAGTTCGTTGCGATCTTTGGCGCACTGTTTTTTGAACGGCTTGCTTACGCTATCAACACTAAGAACGCCATTATGGTTTCGCTGGTGTTGTGGGCAGCTGTGGTTATTTACGGCTATGGCTTTCTGCGCACTACCAATCAAGCATGGTTGATGGCGGCCGTGATCGCCATTGTGCTGGGTGGCTCCCAGGCCCTTTCGCGATCGTTGTTCTCACGGATGATTCCAGCCGGAAGAGAGGCTTCGTTCTTTGGTATTTATGAGGTCTCGGAGCGTGGCACTTCCTGGATGGGGCCGCTGGTGTTTGGCGCGGTCGTGGCGGCAACAAATTCCTACCGGCAGGCGTTGCTATCCCTGATTATTTTCTTTGTAGTTGGGGCGATCGTTCTTTACCTTACTGACACAGATAGAGCCATTCATGAAGCGGGCAATCTGCTCCCGACTGAAGCAGCGACCATTGAATAACGCCGTTCACGTTTCGTCGTTCTTAACCCGCGATCTTTCTTTCCTTACCGTTCGATGTTTTCTCAACGCATTCACGTGAGCAATACACCGACGACCCTGTTTTGTTTCCAATAGCGCGACCAGCGGGTATCCAGGTTCCGCAACCAACACAACGGACCAACTTCCCGTCTGACTTTGCGGTAGCACCTGTAGCCGTGGCCCCGGGGTTGGCCGATTCCGTCATCGTTTTGGCCACGCCGAAAATCTTTTTCAGGATCAGGATGTACGGATAGATGCGGGAATACAGAAGTAGCAGCAGGAGGGAAAACAGCGCTACCATGACGAGGATCTTCAAGACTAACTCCAGACGTCTCCGCTATCGCTAACTTTTTTCTTCACCCGACTTGCCCGTTCCAGGAGTGTAGGCGATATCAACGTTGCGCCGGCGGGGGGCTGGATCGGTGCTCCGTCGCCGCGGCGTCGAGTCGCGATTGCGGCGATCCACGCTGCCCGGGGGCAGACCTTTGCCGTGCACGGCCTCCTCCAGAATACGCGTGATCTCCTGCGAGAGAGTGCGATGCTCGGCTGCGGCGCGCCGACGCAAAGACTCTTTCAGGTGGTTGGGCACATAGGCACCAATAAAAACTCCCTTACGATTCGCCATCTTTCGCGGCCTCTCTTTCAGCGGATTTGAGTAAAAACTTGTGAAGCTCTGGGATGTTTTCTTGCCCAGCAAAGTGGAACAGGTCTGTAAGCCGAATTCTGTCCTCCGATCTCAAATTTGAAATCTCAAATCTGAGATCAGAGTGGCGATCATTCATCTAGTCCAACTGTTGCCAGATTGGATCAAGCGACCTACCCGGAGGTCGTATCCCGATGAATCGGGATTCGGGCGGGCAGCCCTTTTGACGCCTCCCTATTTGATCTTGCACTGCGAGGAGTTTGCCTGGCCGCATGTGTCACCACACACGCCGGTGCGCTCTTACATTAAGCCCTTGCGGGCCGCACCATTTCACCCATTACCCAGTTTTGAGGTCCCAAATCTCAGATCTGAAATCGAACTGGGCTGGTTTGCTTTCTGTTGCACTTGTCGTCACCCTGAATCTCAGATCTCAAATTTGAAATCTAAAATTCTCGATGCCCCGCCGTTAGCGGGCTCGCTGCCCTGTAGTGTTCGGACTTTCCTCTCCTGGACCGAAACTCAAGCCTGATATTCAGATGTAATCCGAAATTGAAGATTTGAGCAGTTAATTCCAGCAGCGACCGCCCGACCTGTTCCACTCACTGAGCCCGCAGAGTATACCAAGGCGTGTTCAACACGTACAGCGGTTGCGTCGAAAACTTTTAACCGGGCAGACAGAAATCTCTGTCCCACTAGCCGAAGTATTTGAAGCCAACCCGCAAACTCTCCAGCAGCTTTGGCGAAATAGCCAGCGCCAGCGTCAGCGAAGACAAAGCGTGAGACAGAGCCAGGGCAAAAAGGTTTGGTTGACGTTGATAAACAGCCGCCCAAATCAAACCGCCG
>Ga0070697_100000262_pt1 | contig 42644 bp, 39 predicted proteins | sample KBSK1501metaG_FD_65475 | JGI IMG/M metagenome (GOLD analysis project Ga0070697, IMG submission 65475) | Corn, switchgrass and miscanthus rhizosphere microbial communities from Kellogg Biological Station, Michigan, USA - KBS K1-50-1 metaG | ecosystem: Host-associated > Plants > Roots >... | reverse complement strand
AGCCGGAAGAGGTTTGGTATCAGAGTTTCGACGGCAGGAAAATTCAGGCATGGGTTCAGAAACCGCCAGACTTCGACCCAGGTAAGAAATATCCGCTCATACTGAACATTCATGGCGGCCCGCATGCTGCTTACGGATTTATTTTTGATCACGAGTTTCAATGGATGGCTGCGAAGGGCTATGTGGTGCTCTATCCAAATCCGCGCGGCAGCACGAGCTACGGTCAGGAGTTTGGCAATATCATTCAATACCACTATCCCGGCGACGATCATAAAGACCTGATGGCCGGGGTGGATGAACTTATCAAACGCGGCTACATCGACGAGAAGAGCTTGGGCATTACCGGTGGAAGTGGCGGCGGAGTACTGACGAATTGGGCCATTGGGCACACCACGCGTTTCGCAGCCGCGGTTTCGCAGCGTGACATCTCGGATTGGTCCAGCTGGTGGTACACGGCAGACTTCAGCCAGTTTCAACCAAACTGGTTCAAAGGAGCCCCGTTTGAAGATCCTGACTTCAAAACGCGCTCGCCGATCACATACATCGACAAAGTTACGACCCCGTTGATGTTGATTCTGGGAGAGGTTGATTGGCGCACGCCCACCGGGGCCGGGGGCGAGCAGATGTTTCGCGCCCTCAAGTATCGGAAGATACCGACGGTGATGGTGCGTTTTCCCAACGAGTCGCATGAGTTGTCGCGCTCCGGCCAGCCCTGGCATCGCATTGAACGTCTGCAACACATCGTTGGCTGGTTCGACAAATGGTTGATGAAGATGCCGAAGCCTGAGTATGAGGTTGCGCAATAGCGGAGAGGCAGGAGCGGGCAGTAAACAACGCCAGGGTCTGAGGTTCAGATGGTGCATCAACGAATACTTTTTCTTGCTTTCTGTTGCGGGCTCTCTATTACCAGCGCTTTGGCGCAGAGTGCGAAGCCTAAAGCTGAGCCGGAAATCTCAGCTACTGCTCGCTTCCGAAGTCTTGATGGCCAGACACCTATTAGGATGGCCGACTATCGAGGCAAGCTGGTTGTTTTGGCACTCTGGGCAAGCTGGTGCCCACCGTGCCAGACAGCTGTTCTCGAACTCAAGACTCTTCGCAGCGACTTTGCATCGCGTGAGGTCGAGGTGTTGGCGCTCTCAATGGAAGAGCCCGAACTTGCCAAAACCAAAGTGACGACGTTCGTTGCTAACTCGAAGATAGATTTTAAGGTTGGATGGATTGGCGAGATATCATCGCAGAAGCTAATGGTTGGTGAAGAAGCAATCCCTCAGATCTTTCTGATCAAAGACGGAGTCATTCTAAAACGATTCACGGGCTGGAATCCGTTGACCAAGTTAGCGAAACTGCATGATGCAATAATGGAAAACAGAGATTAGGTTTGTCATGCGAAGTCACAAGCCGCCACCGGATCTCATCAGGTTTCTCAAGCCGTATGATCGCGCGATTCAGAAACTCGCACTCAGCCTGCGTTCGCTGGTGCTCGCGGAGATGGCGCCCTGTCACGAGAATATTTATGACGCTTACAGCGCGGTGGCGATTGGTTACGGCCCGACCGACCGCCTGGGTGACGGAGTCTTGCACATCGCAGTCTACGCAAGTGGGGTAAACCTTGGGTTTAATCACGGCGCCACGCTCGATGATCCTCTTGGCATCCTCAAAGGAACTGGCAAGCGGATTCGGCACATTAGTATTAAGACGCCAGCGGATCTCGAGCGGCCCGAGGTTCGTTCTTACATCCGGCGCGCGCGAAAGCTGGCCATCGCTGATGCACGCAAGCTGGGGGAAACCAGTTTGGCTAAGGTTGAGAAGGGCGGGAAGGTGATATCGGTGGTGAAAGCTGTGTATGCGAAGAAGCGCCGGCCTGGTAAGGGTTCAGTTTGAATTTCCTTCTCATTCTCACCGGGGCTTTAGCCCGGTGACCCCGATCCGTGTTCCACCGCTTTCACCCTACACCGGGCTAAAGCCGCGGTGAGAATGAGAGGCACATTTCAAAACGGAACCAGTTCCCCTGGATTAGGACTCGGCTTGCTTGTGGAATCATTTAGCTTATGATTGGGTCTATTCAGTTAGGAGAGAACGAACATGCGTACTGCTTTTTTTCTCGGTTCGGCACTTTTTCTTATCGGCGCCGCGATAGCCTGCAATACGGCCAGAGCTACTGCCACGAAAATTCCAGACCCGGCTCTGGACGCACCCCTGGCCAGCGTTAAAGGCCAGCAAACCGCTGTGCTTGCCGGAGGATGCTTCTGGGGCGTTGAAGCTGTATTCGAGCACGTCAAAGGGGTTACTAACGTGAAGTCGGGCTATTCAGGCGGATCAGCCGACATGGCCCAGTATGAGAAGGTGAGCACGGGGAAAACCGGTCACGCCGAGTCGGTCCAAATCACTTATGATCCATCCCAGATCTCATATGGTCAGCTTCTCAAGGTGTTCTTTGCGGTGGCCCATGACCCGACTGAATTAAACCGCCAGGGACCCGATACGGGGACGCAGTATCGCTCCGCTATTTTTTATTCCAACGAAGAACAAAAGCGTATTGCCCAGGCCTACATCGAACAGTTGAATAAAGCCAGAGTCTTCAATGCGCCCATCGTCACTCAGGTCGGGCAGCTTGAGTCTTTTCATGAAGCTGAAAGCTACCATCAGGACTACCTCGCACATCATCCGGATGAGCCGTACATCGTCATCAACGATCTTCCCAAGGTTGAGAATTTGCGCAAGCAACTTCCGGATTTGTACCGCGTGAAGTAACTCGCTCCACATTCCGCGTGGAAGAATGTCAAGGCCTTCAGAGGCTGTCGAGGGTCTTTAAAAAGAGTTGGGTATCGACCAGATCGGGAATGAACGCATCCGGCGAACAGGCAAGCAACTGTTCGGTGGAATAAAACCTGCCAGTGCCTAAGACAACCGAACGGGCACCGAAGTGGCGCGCACACTCAATGTCGTTTGGCGTGTCGCCGATGACAATGAACTGCGACGGCGCCAGATCGACATCGAGGTGCTTGCGAATACGGTCAGCGGCGAGCGTGGGCAAATCGCGCCGGTCGTGCGATTCGTCGCCAAACGCGCCGGGAAGTGAGAAGAAATCTGCCAGCCCGGCAATCTCCATCTTCAAGTGAGCCGCCGGCTCGATATTGCCTGTCACTAAGGCCGATCGATACCGTGGATGATCCGCCACCGCCTGCAACGCTTCACGCACGCCCGGCAAGACTTCAAAAACCTCTTCGCCGTTGCCGGTAAACTTGTGCATTGCCTTCATATAGCTCTCGCGCAACTCGTGAACACGCTCGCGAATGTGCTCGTGCGTGAAGCCCTCATGCTTGAGGGCCTCGCCGACAATCTGTAAGTCAGTCATCCCTGATACTTTCATTTCCGGCAGCCGTCCGGCTGTGCCGAAAACTTCCTCGAGCATGGGAATGGTGTAGTCCTTAAACGAGCCGGAACGGGTTGAGCGCATCAGCGTGCCGTCGATGTCCCAGAGCAGGATCCGTTGGGCTTTAGTTGGAATTGGCATACTGATACTTATTCTTCATAACATCAGGACATCGGTCAAACGCAGTGAGATTTTATGGCGCGTGACACTTAGTTCAGTCACTGTGTATTGACACCCTTAAGCCACTTGGCTTACAAGTCTCCGCGTAACCGAACGCCCGCAATTTGAGGTTTCAGCACCATGCATAAAGCACCGAAGCCGCTTTCATTGTTAGCTGTATTATTCGCTCTCATTACGATGTGCGTCGCAAGTGCTTCAGCCCAGGAGACCGGGCTACTGGGCTCGTGGCAGACGAAAGATTCGTCGCTCATGATTCGGGTGACTTTCAATCCTGACGGAACGGGTACGCTTGACGGAACACCAGTCAAGTACAGTGTGCGCGGAGACAGGCTGACGGTGAACGAAGAGGGCACTATCAACAACTACACCTTCAAACTCAATGAGGGCGAGTTGGTCGTGTGGGGAGGTAATCTGGATCAACCGTTAACATTTGTCCGCGGAGCCACCAACACCAAAGGTTTCGGCAAGCGCCGGGCCGAGGGTGCCGCTGAGCCACAGGAACCAAAGTCGAAGGAGCAGGGCATCGTAGGACGCTGGCAGAGTAGCGAAGCAACCGTCCAGATCAATGACGACGGGACTCTCAATCTGAATGGGATTACTTACCGATACTCCGTCAAAGGCAACAACATTACTCTTGCCGACAATGAGGGAGCATTGACGTTTCCCTTTAAACTTTCAGGCGACACACTTCAGGTGCTGGTTGACGGAAGATTAGTCACCTACAAGCGTTTGACCGGCAACGCCGTCGTAGAAAACACAGGTGCGTCTACAAACCCCCGAGAGCTGTTTGGCAAGTGGTGTTATATGGCTAACGTAAATGTCAGTGACGGCGGGCGCATGTCGAATAGTTGCTTTACGCTCCATGAAAACGGCACTTACAAATACTACAGCGAGACGAGTTCATCAGGGCCCATTGCCTCCTCGGTTTCGCAGGAGTCAGACAGCGGAACGTGGAGTGTCTCAGGAAATACACTCATCGCCCATTCGAGGGCGCGTGGGACCCTCACGTTTTCTTTTCAGAAACGAAACCACCCGAAGACCGGCGATCCAATGATCCTGCTTGATGGCGATGCGTTTGTCACATACAGCCAGAGATCGCCCTGGCCCTAAAATCTATTCGATCACTGCCAGCACATCGCCGGCGTTGACTGTCGCGCCGGTTTCCGCATTAATCGAAACCACCACACCCGCTTTGGGCGACTTCATTTCGTTCTGCATCTTCATTGCTTCGACAACCACAACGCCCGCACCTGCTTCAACCAGCGCACCCACTTCCACCAGGACGCGCACAATCTTGCCGGGCATGGGTGAGATTATTTGAGCTGCGCCTGCGTGTTGAGCTCCGGCGGTGTGGGTGCCACGAAGCCGTTTGGGGTCGATTATTGTTATGTCGCGAGTCAGTCCTCGGAGGACGACTTCAATCGAGTTTTGTAATTCGCGTCTTGCTTCAACTCGGCATCTGTAGTTTTTCGAGCCGTCCACCAGCAAGTATTGTCCGTCCGCAAGTTCGCGAATCTCAATTTCATAAGATCGCGCGTCAACTTCAGCGAACGCAACTCCATTGTCGAAATCAATTGAGATTTCGTGTTCCTTGCCGGAAAGTTGTGCTTTTAGCTTCATGACGAATCAATGCTGGATCAACGGAAAACATGTACCACAGAGGCACAGAGAACACGGAGGTTGCACAGAGCGGAGCAAAGCTATCTCGTCCTGGGTTTTTTCACACGGGAGCTAGTTACGTCGCGAGTTGCCAGTAAATCAACGCGGCCTGACATCTTCCACCGAGATTGAGTCTCCACGGGGACCTGCGCATTTCGGGATGCCTCACGTTGCAGCCTCAAGTAATGAATCGACGCCGCAATAAGTGCCATATCATTTCGCACTTGTTGTTCGGGATCGGAATCTTTCGCTTCGGAAACGCGAGCGGCACTGCGACGCTCGTTAAAGCGAGATATGAAACCCGTATCAAGTTGCCCGGATTGAAATTCCTTATCGCGAACAATCTCACGAAAGACCGGTAGCGTGGTTTTGATACCGCCAACTTCGTATTCATCGAGCGCGCGTCTTAGCCGATCGAGGGCCTCGTCTCTGCTACGCCCCCAGGCGGCGAGTTTTGAAATGAGTGGATCGTAGTGAATCGAAACTTCAGAATTTGCTTCGACACCGCTGTCATCTCGTATCCCGGGTCCGCACGGAACCTTCAAGTAGGTGATCCTTCCCGGCGAAGGAAAGAAATTGTTTTCCGGGTCTTCGGCATAGACGCGGCATTCAATGGCGTGGCCATTCCAGCTAACGTCCTCCTGCCTGAACGATAGCGGGGCGCCTGCCGTGACTGTGATCTGCTCACGAACGAGGTCCAGTCCGGTCACCAATTCGGTTACGGGGTGTTCCACCTGCAAACGTGTGTTCATTTCGAGGAAATAAAAATCGCGAGTTGCATCCGCCACCAGAAACTCCACTGTTCCGGCACCCAGATAATTCACGGCACGCGCGAGCTTAACTGCGGCCGCGCCCATTCGCTCGCGTAGCACCGGATCATTGATAGGCGACGGACACTCTTCGATAACCTTTTGATGGCGACGTTGAATCGAACATTCCCGTTCACCCAGGTGAACCACATTGCCGTGACCATCTGCAAAAACCTGGATCTCGATATGCCGCGGGCGCTCAATTGCTTTTTCGAGATAGACGGCGGAATCTCCAAAAGCGGAAGCCGCTTCGGATTTCGCACTATCGAATGCTGAACGTAATTCATCAAACGACGCCACCAGTCTCATGCCCTTGCCTCCACCGCCGGCGGAAGCCTTCAACATTACCGGATAACCAAACTGCTCCGCTGTGTTGCGGGCTTCGTCGAATGATGTCAAAGCCTCAACCGTTCCGGGAACAATCGGCACGCCGGCATGGATGGCCGCGCGCCGGGCGCTGGTCTTCGAGCCCATAATTCGCATCGCCTCCGCGCCCGGGCCGATAAAAGCCAGGCCCGCTTCCGTAACAGCCTGAGCGAAATCAGCGTTCTCAGCCAGAAAGCCATACCCTGGATGAATCGCTTCGGCGCCGGTGTTCTTTGCTGCATTGATGATGGCGACGATATTCAGATAGCTGTGAACAGACGCGGCTGGTCCTATACATACTGCTTCATCGCATAAACCGACATGGACGGCACGAGTATCAGCCTCCGAATAGACGGCGATTGGCGAGATAACGAGGTCGCGGCATGCCCGAATGATTCGAACGGCAATCTCACCGCGGTTGGCAATCAGGATCTTGCGAAACATTGGTTAGTAGTCAGTAGTTAGGCAAACGTAGCTAAGCGCGACACGGACAATCCCGCTACCGCATTCCGGTGACCAGCCCAAACGTCACACACAAGCGGTAATACTACGTTGAAAGTAATCGAGCGGGGAAATGTGGGAGGTGCCTGTTAAGGTTTGCGGGCTCGTGTTGATGCAGCGGTTGTAGCGTTCCGCCGCGGCATTTCAGAAGCCTTGTAGATTACACCGTCGCGGAGTATCAGATCATCCTCGGTACCCATGATCTTATCTGGACCAGGCAAGGGAAGCTCATAGTTTGTGAAAGATAACCGTTCATTGGGAGGGTCATCCGCAGAACTGATTGAGGCATTTCGAATTACGGCGCCTCTCAATTGCTGGGGCTTCTTATTTGGCATTGCGGCCAGATCGGCGGTGGGTCTGTAGCCTGAAGTGTCAAGATTGTCCAGGGCTGCAGCGATTGAGCCATCCGGATCGGGCAGCCGGCGGAGATCGCTAGCAACGCTCGGAAGAGTTCCGAATACCTCCCGGTATTCCTCTAACCCGCGATCATATCGATAAGCATTAGCGCTCTCTGCTGCCTCAATGCCCCATTGCCGATGTTTTAGTCGTGTCGGTACGGTGATACCGATCAGAATCAGGACCAACACCGGAACGGCCGCCGTGGCCAGAAAGCCCCGACGAGCATAGCGCAAGCCGCAGAAGCGGGCTGGTGACTGTTGAATTGAACGATAAAGCTTGCGGCTGGCGAAAAGAACGAGCAGGGTGAAGGGAATCATCACCCACTTCAGACGCCACGCGGCAGTCTCAGCCCCGGCGAGCCAGGTGGTGTAATCCCAGAAGTCAAAGGGGATTATCGAAGAGAGCGTCACCGTAGTCGGAACGCTTCGCGTAGACAGCTGAGCTGCGGCTATTACGGTCTGCATCACGAAAATGAGCACCATCAACGACCCGGTTACGGCCAGCACCAGCGAGCGACCGTAGGATGGGAGTTCGTGCTCGGGTCGCGGAAGTGGCTCACCTACCGAACGAGCTCCACACGATTGACATGCGGGGTACCCATCAGGGCGGCTCGAATCTGGTGCTTGTCCATCAGTCAGCACGCGACTCAAAACGGATTCGGATTTAAAACCGCAGCAAGGACAGATGGTCACGTTGTTTAGTACCTCAACACAGAAAAGCAAATATCAATTGAATATTGTCGGGGGCTGCATTTAACCGGCTTTGTGTACTAACGGCTGCTCGGTTCGTGGTTCAGGCCCGGGATTGGATGCAGAAGCAGCGGATCGCGCCTCGTTGTCTTCTTCTTCACTCGGTTTATTTGTTGCTTTATTTAACTCATACCACGTGTGATACATGCGATGGGCGAAGGTCCAATAAGAACCCACAGCAAGTACCCACAGGACTGCCGGCATTCGGTTAGCGAAGAAATTTGTCGAACCCGGATGAGTGCTTAAGGCGCCAATTATAAACAATACCACGCGTTCCGGACGACGCAGAAAGCCTACATCGCATTTGGGAATCAAGCTTTCGGCACGCGCGCTGGCGTAGCTTACCATAACTGACCCCATTAGTCCTGCACCGGCAAGAAAAACATTCAGGGTCGAGTGAAACTGGGTGTCCCGGGCGTAAAAGACCATCAGACCGACAAATACGACCATGTCTGAAAGCCGATCAAGGGACGAATCCAGGAAGCCGCCAAAACGGGTAACCCGTCCTGAAAGTCGCGCCACCTGCCCGTCCAACATGTCAAAGAGATTGGCTACGATAAGAATGATTCCAGCCCAGAAGAAATATCCAAAGCCGAAAAGCAGACCCGAGCCGACGTTTATAGCTACGCCGATTACCGTCAGAATGTTTGGATTAATATGGCCGTAGGCGAGCCAACGCACCATGGCGTCGATAATTCTTTGGGCCCCGCGACCAATGCCGTCCACAAACATCTTTCGGTTGAATTCTCCCTGGGCGCATTATGCCCAAAAGCGGTTTACAAAAAAAGGACCTATAGGACCTATATCCCCAGCTTCGAATCTGCCGATGTGGGCGTCACGGCTCCTTATCCACGGCGTCGTGGATGGTGGTCAAACGCTTGATCTCAAAATTGCGGGCGCCCGCCGGAGTGCGTACCACAACCTCGTCGCCTTCTTCCTTGCCCATCAAACTCTTGCCAACGGGTGACGTAGTTGAAATCAATCCCTGCTGCGGATCACTTTCCTCCGGTGTGACCAGCCGGTACGTGACTTCCTCATCGCGCTCGCCGTCGTAAAGGATCAGTGTGGATCCATAGCTGGCTTTGGTGCGCGATATTTTCGAAACGTCAATTGAAGCAATCTCACTGATCCTTTGCCGCAACTCTACAATGCGCGCCTTAACCACATTCTGCCGGTCGAGCGCCGCGCGATACTCCGAGTTTTCGCGCAAGTCTCCAAATTCAAGCGCTCGCTTGATCTCTTTCGGCAGGTGGACTCGCAGTTCAGATTCCAGCTCGTCCAGCTGCGCCTGAAGTTTTATTTTTATGTCTGCTGACAAATGGTTTTATTCTTTCCAGCGGGCGGCGACAAGTCCGCTTTCTAAACAGTACCAACCATAGCTATGCACTTTGGCGATGATACTTCGCTTCGTCGGGAGCGCCAAAGGAAATGCCCGTGTCCCGCGCCGTGCGCACCAGCTGGCCATCCGCAGGCACGGTCTTGATATTCGCGATTGCCTGGCTAATCGGAACGGTGATCACATCGCCGGCTTGCAGGGCAACCATCGCCCCACGTTTCCCGTCGACCAGGGCTCGCACCGCACACGATCCGTAATTTGTGGCCAGCATGCGATCGAAAGCGTTAGGCCTGCCACCGCGTTGCAGATGTCCCAGCACAACGCAGCGAGCTTCTTTGCCGGTGAGCGTCTCGAGCTCCTTCTGACAGTAAGAGCCGATTCCACCGAGCCGCGGCGCGTGCTGGCGATCGCCCTTGTCCTGATAAATCAATTCGTGACCGGTTTCAAGCGCGCCTTCCGCGGCCACGATAATACTGAAATTCGATCCTGCTTCATCCCGCAACCGTATTCTTTCTGCCACCGACTTCATGGTGAAAGGTATTTCCGGGATCAGAATTACATCGGCGCCGCCAGCCAGCCCTGAATGTAAAGCAATCCATCCTGCGTTTCTTCCCATTACTTCCAGGATCATCACGCGGTCGTGCGATTCCGCAGTGGTATGTAAACGATCGAGCGCATCGGTGGCGATGTCCAGCGCGGTGATAAAGCCAAACGTCAGTTCCGTGCAGGCAAGATCGTTGTCGATGGTTTTCGGAACCCCAACCACCGGAACCCCAAGCCGGTCAAACTCCGCCGCGATCGCCAGCGTTCCTTCGCCACCCAGCACGACCAGCGCATCGATACCCAGGCGTTGAATATTCTTGACCGCCTCGTTGTAAACGGCGTCAGGCTTAGAGACGACACCGTCGGCGCTGCGCTCGACAAATTTTCCTCGGTTGCGTGTACCCAGGATCGTCCCGCCACGGGGGAGTAAGCCGCGGACATCAGCGGCAGTAAGCGGGCGTGTTTGGGTTTCGCCTAATAATCCCTCGAAGCCGTCTTCAATTCCGATAACCTTCAAGCCGTACTGGCCGGTGGCAGTGGTTACCACCGCTCGAATTACTGCGTTAAGTCCGGGGGCATCACCGCCACCTGTCAGGATTCCGATGGTTTTATACATAAAGTCCGAGTAGTTCGAAGTTCAGCTTTCAGCTCCGCCAACTTCAGGCATAGAGAACCCCGATTTTCGAAAAGATGTGGTCATACTGGTTGGGGGTATTAAGGGCTAAGAGTAATGGAGAGAAGTGTAGACTTCAACCTTTAAGGTACTACTTGCCGGCCTCCCTCACAAATTGAGAGTCTTTCGGAAGTTGGTAGTTGACCCTCTTCGTACGGCTCGCGTAGCATGTGCAGGAAGAAACAAGACATATCGGAGCTCATGACCTTGCATTTTGGCTCGGCAGTTTTAGCAGCGGAGGCGTTTGCAGTTTGGAAATAGACGACGACGCAAAAGAGATCGTTCGCGAAATTGGAACGGCGATTAACGAGTCGGTGGAAAACTCGTCCAAGGTCGCCGAGGCAATTGAACGACTGCGAGAGGCCGGCTATGAAATGGAATTGACTCTCAGGCTGGAAATCGGCTTACGTCCTCATTCCGGTGATGAAGATGGTGAGGCGGGCGGCGCGAGTCTGGATCTCACCGATGAAGACGTGCAGGTGCTGCAACGAATGAAGATTCGGATCGATCCCGAAGAGTAGCTGACAGAGATCAGAAGTCAGAGGTCAGAAGTCAGAGGTCAGAGGTCAGAAGCCAGATGTTTGATTTTCCATATATCATTTGACATTTCTCATTTGTCATTTCAGACCAAGACTTTTCGTTTAGAACATCATGAGTTCGAGCCAATGTCTTCATCCCAGCCAACGTCTTTATCCCAGCCAACGTCTTTATCCCAGCCAACGTCTTCAACCCAGCCAATGTCTTTATCCCAGCCAACGCCTTTATCCCAGCCAATGTCTTCAATGACACAATGTTCTTCAAATGACAAATGAGAAATGTCAAATGACATATGGAAAATCTGATCCGTCTGTTTGACCTCTGCCCTCCGCCCTCCGAGCTCCGACCTCTGGGCTTAGACCGTGTCGACCGGTGGTTCTTCACTCCCGGTAAGTGTTTGCTGGCGAAGCGCTGCCGCACCCATCAGTCCTCCCATCCCCATTGATTCGACCGCCGAGCTTGGCACCAGCATCAAGGCGCCCTTCTCCTTCAGTCCTTCGTAAAGCATATTCATCGCGCGCAGGTGCAGTGCCGTCGGATTGTTGTGATACGACTGGGACGCCTTCGCGAAGGAGTTTGCAATCTCAACCTCAGCCTGGCCCAGGATAATGCGTGCCTGCTTCTCACGAGCTGCCTGAGCTTCGCGCGACATCGCATCCTGCAGGGCCGTCGGAATTATTACATCCCGCATCTCAACCGATTGCACCGTAACCCCCCAGGGATTCGATCGCTCGTCGATCAGTTTTTGCAACTCTTCTTCGATGCGTTCGCGACCACGCAAAAGATCAGTAAGGGAAGTGCGGCCGATGATGTCGCGCAACGCGGTCTGGGCTGCCCAACTTACCGCCTGCGGATAGTTTTGCACTTCCAGCGCTGCCTTCTCCGGGTCATAGACCATCCAGAAGAGTACGGCATCAACATTTACCGGCACGGTGTCGGACGTCAGCGTCTCTTCAGCGGCAAAGCTGGTTGTGATCACGCGCTGGTCTATCCAGGCCGGGATCGTGTCCACGAAAGGGAGAATCCAAAAAAGGCCTGGACCTCGCAATCCGACATAGCGGCCGAGGCGAAGCACCACCGAACGCTCCCACTGCCGCGCAATCTTGGGCGACAACCCGAGAAGCAACCCAAGCACCACTCCGACAATCAACCCAATAGGATTCGCAGTTAGCAAGGTTGCCAACAGACCAATAGCGGCAGGTGCCAGAAAGACCAACGCGGAAACAATGTTCAGACGGGGTGTATTCTGCGACGGTAGATTACTTCTGGTCTGAATTAAACTCGAAACGCTGCTAGACATTTTTGCTCTCCTTTGTGCGCCTACCTTGAAGGTGGCTTATCAAATCGTCGAGCGAGAAGCCCAAAGCTCCAGCCTCGGCGATAAAGCGATCGATAAAGTCTCGCAAGTGCTCCTCACGATGGCTGCCTGTCCTGGCCTGGAGGGGACGGTCGCTTATGAATGTGCCCACTCCCCTTCGTGTCTCGACGATTCCGGTTCGCTCTAATTCGAGATACACCTTCGCCACTGTATTGGCGTTAATCTTGAGATCCACCGCCATCTGCCTCACCGTGGGCAACTGTTCGCCGATTCTCAGTTTTCCTGTGGCAATCGCGAATTGAATGGCCCGCGTGAGCTGCGCATAAAGTGGCGTCGGATTGGCCGGATTGATGTGGAACACTTGGCTCATTTCTACTTGTACTACGATACTAGTACAACTTTAGTTTCAAGAATTTTTACCCGAAGCTTGTAGGGGTGGCACTTCGTGGCCGCCCCTCCTTTCCGAATCCATTCAACTGAAAGAACCACTCGCAACGGCGGGGTAGCCACGGAGTGCCACCCCTACAATGCCGTCATTCTTTTTAGATTCCAGGGTGTACTAACCGTACCTCACCATTTCCCGGTCACATTTGTTGTTAGCAAATTAAAATGTCCGGTCTTATAAGCAAATGAAGTGTCCGGTTTCGTCATTTCGTTATCCAGCAGTAGTAGCTGTGGGAATGTGGGAAAGTCAGGCTGCTTTTTGGCCTGACTTTTCCAAGCCGCGGTGGGAAGCGACGGATTTTGTCGCTTTCCTCGGCGGCGTCATTTCCATAGCTGGTTGGCCGTCAGCTGTGTAGCGGCCAACCAGATGTGGACCAAAGGTGATCGACAGCGTCTGATCCAAATGTTCATGCACCGTGACTCTGCAACCCGCTAGCGTCGCTCGAAGTTTGGAGCGTTCCAACTGCCACACTCTTTTGGCAAAGCTGACTGTGTTATCCCTGGCTACGACGCGCTCGTGTTGCAATGAGAAAATCAGGTCCAACTCCTTCCGCCGCAGCGGCACAAACGCGGTTCCGCGCTCGCTGGCTTTGACACTGAACCGGCGGGTGAACTCCTGTACATATTCCTCTCGCAGAAACCGATTAGCGGCGGTGGCCGTGGTGATCTTGCGCAGTCGCAGTTCTTGGGGCAATCGCCCCTGCCAGGTGCTAAAGCCTCGTTCACTGCGCCCGCGAGCTTGCGGTGAATAGGCCGGAATCATTTGAATCCCCAACTCTCGCAACGCTCTGCCCACCTGCGTCAACCGCGTATGATCCACCGGCTCATCAGCCTTCGGCGTGAGGAAGAAATGACTGGCTCGATCGCTATAAAGCGCACAAAACATGCCTTGCTGCTCAATCACCTCCCGCAACCCGGCCAGCACCGTGCGGGTTGATTCCTCCTCGACCAACTGCGCGTAATAGATCTCGCTGGTGGCGTCGTCCATGATCACCAGCAAGTCATACCAGCGATGATCACAGAACCACTGATGCTGGCTGCCATCAATGTGCAACAACATCCCTGGCAATGGCCGCCGTGGCCGCCGCTTACGATGTACCCCACGCTTCTTATTCGGCTTTACCAGCCCCGCTCCCTGCAATGCTTGCTTCACCCAGGTGTAGCTCAACCTGATCTGGTGCTCCTCCACCAGCTTCTCGTGGAAGTGGCGCACGTTGAAGTCAAAGTATTGCTCCTGGTACAACCGCAGCACTTCCTCCACCGTCGCCAGCGGCACTCGCTTCGGCGACGGCACTCCGCGCCGCCGATCGAACAGTCCCTCATAGCCTTCGTGCTCAAACCGGGTGTGCCAGCGCTGCATCTGCCGGCAGCTGATCCCCAGGATCTCCGCTGCCTGAAACCAGGTGATCCGCTTAGCCATTGCCCGCAACATTACGTCCTGTAGTTTCATTGCCCGCTCCACTGCAGTGGGTGTCATTTGCTTCATAACAGCATCCTGTCATGCAGCTCTGACCTCCACCGCTCAGATCGGACACTTCATGTGTTAATTCGACCGGACATATCATGTGCTAACGACAATTTCCCGGTCACATTTGGCGCAACTTTCTACCCTGTGTTATCTTGGCTGGCTTTTAATCACTCAAGTTTTTCGACTTCATCAGGCCCCGAAAGAGGAGCAGAAGAAAGTATGGCTACGTCCAATGCAAGTGCCGTTACAAATGGCCAAACGTCAGGCCGCGTTGTGCAGATTATCGGTCCGGTGGTTGACGTCGAGTTTGAAGCGGGATACCTGCCGCCCATTTATCAGGCTCTAAGAATTGTGTCCGAGGGTTTTGACGTCCCCACCCCTGTCGACCTGATAGCGGAAGTGCAACAGCACCTCGGCGAAGGCCGAGTGCGAACGGTTTCAATGTTGCCGACTGACGGCATGGTGCGGGGAATGAAGGCAATTGACACTGGTGGTCCGATCACAATGCCGGTCGGCGAGGGAACCTTAGGCCGGGTGCTCAATGTCATAGGCCAGCCGGTTGATAACCTCGGCGCTGTCAAACACACCGAGCGTTATCCGATTCATCGCCATGCGCCAACCTTTGAAGAGCAGTCGACTGAACTACAGATGTTTGAGACCGGCATCAAGGTTATTGACCTGATTCAACCATTCGTACGCGGCGGTAAGATTGGGCTATTTGGTGGCGCTGGTGTAGGCAAGACAGTCATCGTGATGGAGTTAATCAACAACATCGCGAAGGCGCGTTCCGGCTTTTCGGTTTTTGCGGGAGTTGGTGAGCGCACCCGCGAAGGAAACGACCTGCTGCGCGAAATGGTCGAGTCTCAGGTTATCCAGTTTGGCGAAGTCTTTAATAAACACTTCCACGATACCGGCGAGTTCGACATGACTAAGGTCGACATGAATGCGCTGGAGCAGTCGAAGGTGGCCCTGATCTACGGCCAGATGACTGAGCCGCCTGGAGCCCGTTTGCGAGTGGCGCTTTCCGGACTGACCGTCGCCGAGTATTTTCGCGATAAGGGTCTCGACGTGCTGCTCTTCATCGATAACATTTTCCGCTTTACCCAGGCAGGTTCGGAAGTGTCGGCGCTTCTCGGTCGCATGCCTTCGGCGGTGGGTTATCAGCCAAACCTGGCGTCGGAGATGGGCGAGATGCAGGAACGTATCACGTCTACCAAAACCGGTTCTATCACTTCGATTCAGGCGGTCTACGTTCCGGCAGATGACTATACCGATCCCGCGCCGGCAACGACCTTTGCCCACCTCGACGCGGTAACCGCACTTTCACGACAGATTGTAGAGCTGGGAATTTATCCGGCGGTTGATCCGCTTACCTCTTCGTCGCGTATTCTCGACCCGCGCATCATCGGCGAAGAACATTACAATACCGCGCAGGACGTGAAGCGCGTGTTGCAACGTTATAAAGACTTGCAGGACATCATCGCGATTCTCGGTCTGGACGAACTATCTGATGAGGACAAGTTGATTGTGTCGCGTGCGCGCAAGGTTCAGCGGTTCTTCTCGCAGCCATTCTTCGTGGCGGCTCAGTTCACCGGAGTGGAAGGCAAGTACGTCAAGCTGGAAGACACGATTAAAGGCTTCAGCGAGATTGTTGAAGGCAAGCATGACGATCTGCCAGAGCAAGCTTTTTTCATGGTCGGCACAATCGACGAGGCAGTAGAAAAAGGCAAGACAATCGCACAGTAAAGGATGAGGTTCAGAGTTCAAGCTTTAGCTTGCGTCTTTTACGACCAGGAGCAGCCTAAAGGTTGAACTCTGAACTACTTGTGTTATGGCTCAACTCCAACTTGAAGTAGTAACACCTGAGCGGCGGGTGCTTTCCGAATCGGTGGAGTCGGTGACTGTCCCCGGCGCCGGCGGCGAGTTAGGCATACTGCCCGGTCACACGCCGTTGATTTCCCAGCTCCAGACCGGCGTTCTTTCCTACACCACCGGTGGAAAAACTGCGCAACTACACGTCTCCGGCGGTTTTGTGGAAGTGAAAGATGACCATGTGTCCGTGTTGGCAGAGATCGCCGAACGACCTGAGGAAATTGATGCGGCCCGCGCGCGCCTATCGCGTGAGCATATTGAAAAACAGTTGAATGCCTGGAGCGGAACTGAAGAAGATTTTGAAGTAGCCCGCGCGAAGCTGGAGCGTTCGGTCGTGCGCCTGCAACTGGCTGGTGGAAGTTCCAGAAGCTAGGAGCGCAGGCTGGACTCAAGCAGTTCAGAGTTCAATCTTTAGATTGTCCTTGCCGCGCCAGCAAGCTAAAGCTTGAACTCTAAACTACGCACTTCCTGCCGTGATCGCCTCGCGCATTTCCGTCACAGCCCGTTCTAATCCCACGAAGATCGAGCGCGCAATTATGCTGTGTCCGATATTGAACTCGGCAATCTCTGGAAACTCGGCGACTGCTACCACATTGCGATAGGTCAGTCCGTGACCGGCGGCAACTAACAATCCGTACTGACTTGCCAGAGTTGCACCCTCTCGCAATCGTCTCAATTCCTGACCCACCCGCAACGCGCCTTCACCGTGAAAGCCCCGTCCTCCAAGCGTAGCTTCGGCATAGGGAGCAGTGCACAGTTCGACTTGCTGCGCGCTGATGTTGTGAGCGGCTTCAATCTGCTTTGGATCAGGATCGATAAAGAGGCTTGCAAGTATTCCACCCTGACGCAGGCGACCGACGGTTGCTCGCACAATTGCGATGTTACCGACCACGTCAAGACCACCTTCCGTGGTTATTTCATTGGGATTTTCGGCAACCAGGCTGACCGCGTCGGGACGTATTTCGAGAGCTAGCTTCAACATCTCCTCAGTCGCTGCCATCTCCAAATTCAGGTAAGTGCTAACAGTCTGGCGGAGTGTTTTCAGATCTGCATCCTGAATGTGACGACGATCGCCCCGAAGATGAATAGTGATGCCGTCGGCGCCCGCCTGTTCGCAGAGCATAGCCGCCGCCACCACGCTTGGTTCAGGGGCGCGTCGTGCCTGGCGCACGGTGGCTACGTGATCGATGTTGACGTTAAGACGTGCGGTCATGGCTATGAAGTGTAACGCAAAGCGTTAGTTTGCGCGCAAGCGTCCGCGGGACAAAACGTATTCGTGACCGCGCAATATTTTATTGGGACACGTCTCAGCTCTCCCTTACTCATTCATAACGGTAGTGTCATATTACGAGTTTCAAGAAAACGATCCACCAAATCACACGAAATGACACTAAAGTCTTTTCGTGTTGCTTCGTGTGATTTCGTGGATCGTCTCGCCGAGTCTCTGCGAGGGTCAAGTAAATATTGAAAACACTACCAAACTAGCCGATGGAGTTACCTGGTTTGTGTATCGTGCACGGCCCTAATCGCTCTGTCGTAAACTCCTCGTCGCGCTTGCTGGCGAATGCGTCCGACCTCGCTCAGCGTCTTCAGACTATCACTCGCCACATTGACCTTGCTTCCTTCAGCGTGATCCCAGCGCACGGGAATTTCCCTCAGCCTTAACCCGGCGCGGTGGGCAACATAAATCAGTTCCACATCGAAACCAAAACGGTCGATGGTAGCGCCTTCAATGACAGGCCGGCACACACTCATTCGGAAAGCCTTGAAGCCACATTGCGTGTCCCAGAAGGGAAGACCGGTGGCGAGCCGCACGAGGAGATTGAAGACGCGGCCGCCCTGCTCTCGCCGCCATGGTTGATGTACCCCAACCAAGCTGTGGTCGAGCGCTCTCGAACCAAAAGTCAGGTCGCACTCCCCATCGGAAATTGGTCCAATCAGTTTCGGAACCTCGGTAAGTGGGGTCGAGAGATCCGCATCCATGAATAGTGCGATGTCGCTTCGCGAAGCCAACAGGCCTAATCTGACCGCGCGGCCCTTCCCCAGATTGGATTGGTAGCTAATGACTGAAGTCCGCACAGTCCTGGATGTCGCTAATTCTTCCCGGGCGGCGTTTGCCGTATCGTCAGTCGAGCCATCGTCCACCACGATCAATTCCGACTCAGCCGCGTATTCATCGAGGTAACTAACTATTAAGCGCAGCGACTTTCGGAGGCGCGTGCCTTCGTTGTAGGCGGGAACAATGATTGACAGGGATGGTGTCATGTGATGCTCGGGCAGTGCTGATCCAAACTGTTTCAGTGACTCGCGGCGAATATACCACAGGGAGAATTGAGTGTTAGCGCGGTTTGAGTACTTCTCCTGGTACAACAATCGGAACACAGGTGGTGCATCCGGCTGGGCGACTTTCTGAAGTTATGCCGCGCCTGTGCTAAAATCCTTGCGGTCCGGCCCTCATTAACATTCTCCCGCTTCGTGATGAAGGCCTCTCGATTTTAGTAGAAGGACTGAATACCAGGTTTTATGAGCAAGAAATTCATCATTGGCGGCGGCGCAGTCATTTTAATCGCCGCCCTCGTGGGAGGCACGATTGGCCGCTCAATACGTTTCCGCAATAGTGTGCCGGCCAAAGGAGTAGTGTCCTACACCGAAGCTGATGACATCGAGAGAGACTATAAGGAAGCAATTGAAGCCATCACCGACGGCTATGCCGGGGACATTGACTATGAGAAGGCTACTCAAGCCGCGATCCAGGGGATGCTCTCGACTCTCGATCCGCATTCAATGTATTTCCCCTACAGCGAATTCAAGAAGCTGAAGGAAGATCAGGACTCGAGATTTTACGGCATTGGCGTAACCATCGTTCCCCATCGCGATGGTGTGTACATTCAGTCGGCCGTGGAAGGCACCCCAGCGGGTCGATTAGGTCTACGTTACGGCGATCGCATACTGGAAGTTGATGGCAAAGACGCCCGCGACTGGTCGAGCGAACAGGTTTCCAAGAAGGTTCGCGGGGGACGTGGCGAGGAAGTCACGATCAAGGTTGATCGGGCCGGCGCGGAAGCGCCTCTCTATTTCACCATCATTCGCGACTCAGTTCCTCTACCTTCAATACGCAATGCCTACATGCTGCGTCCGGGAACCGGGTATGTGGGTCTGACGGGCGGGTTTCAGAGCACCAGTGACGAAGAGTTGCGCGAGGCGATCACAAAGCTTAAGGGTCAGGGCATGCGTCAACTGATTCTGGACATCCGCGGAAATCCGGGCGGCCTTCTTAACCAGGCGATTGATGTAGCCAGCGAATTTCTGCCACGCGGACAGGTCGTCGTTTCGGTTAAAGGACGTACGGAATACAGTGAGCCGATCGTTTATAAATCAAGTGGCTCGGATCCTGACGATGTGCCGCTCGTAGTTTTGATTAATCGAGGTTCCGCGTCAGCCTCCGAGATCGTGGCCGGCGCCATTCAGGATCATGGCCGGGGATTGCTTGTCGGTGAAACGAGTTTCGGAAAAGGGTTGGTCCAGAAAGTGTTTCAACTTCCGTTTAATACCGGCCTGACTCTTACCACGGCGCGTTATTACACGCCCTACGGTCGATCGTTGCAGCGTGACTATTCGAACGGTTCGCTCTACGACTACTACGCGCGACATGACGAGGAAGAGAAGCCGGTCTCCTCCGCCTCGCCTGGGCCGCGCGGCACGGAGTCGCCCGCACCGCAGCCGTCTCCCAGCACGCATCCGCCCAGTGGTCCCGCAGTAAAGACTGCCGCCGGTCGCGTCTTCTACGGTGGTGGCGGAATCACTCCGGACATCGATGTGAAGCCGCTTATTTACTCGCCGGTTCGTAATCGCATTGCTGAAGCCGCATTTCAGTTTACGCGTCGACTAGCCGCCGGACTTGTGACCGGGCTTGAGGGATACAAGGTCGAAAAAGTTCAGTATGGGCGAAACCCAAAACCGAGCGATTATCCGATTAATGATCAAGTCGTCGAAGCTTTCCGCAACTTCGTGCGCACGGACAGCCAATCCCAATTAACTCCGGCGCAACTTGAGGGCGACATCGATTTTGTGAAGTTGCGACTGCGCGAGGAGATCGTCACCGCCGCGTTTTCAAATGACGCCGGCGCGAGAGTGTTGCTGGATAGCGATCCTCAAGTGCTGCGTGCACTCGAAGCTTTACCCGATGCCAAGCGGCTGGCCGAAAGCGTGCGCAACGGTGCGTTGCAGGGCTAGATTTTCATTCCACCACTCGCGCAATCACGCACTTCAAATAGTGGGTTTCCGGCACTCCGAAGAGTATGGGGTGATCGCCGGCCTGAGTTCGCTTCTCAACCAACTGTAGACGCCGGTGAGCATCGTTAGCTGCGCCGGCGATTATTTCCAAAAACATCTGTTCGGACATGTGATAGGAGCAGGTGCAGGTAATGAGTACGCCCCCAGGGTTTAGCAGCTTGATGGCCCGCAGGTTTATTTCTTTATAACCCCGTGCGGCTGGTTTGACGCTGGCGCGATTCTTCGCAAAGGCCGGTGGATCCAGCACGATCGTATCGAAACGTTCCCCGGCACTTTCCATTTCGCGCAAGGCGTCAAACACGTTCGCTTCGCGAAATTCAACGTTGGCTGCGTTGTTTAGGCCAGCGTTTTTGTTCGCCGCCTTTATTGCCTCAGCCGAAATATCAATTCCCAAAACATTATCGCAAGCGCCTGCAAGGTGAAGTGCAAAGGCGCCTGAGAACGTAAAGCAATCAAGCGCGCGACCATGCGCAACTGCTCGGGCGGCGATGCGATTTTCTCGTTGATCAAGAAACGACCCGGTCTTCTGGCCGGAGAGCGGCGAGACATTGAAGCGAATGCCGTCCTGAAGTATTTCAAACTCCTCCGGTGCTTCGCCGTAAAGAGTTCCCACAGTCAGTTCAAGTCCTTCATGCTGTCGTACCTTGACGTCGTTACGTTCAATGATGGCGCGCGGAGCGAATTCTTCGGTCAAAAGTTCGACCATCAGGGGCTTAATGTTTTCCGTTCCCTGCGAAAGCGTTTGCAGGACGAGGACATCGTCGTAACGATCGATTATCAGCGAGGGCAGCAGGTCACCTTCTGAATAGACTAAACGATAAGCATTCGTGGCCGGTCCTATTCCCGCGCGCCGGACGGAGGCAGCTCGAATCCGTTTTCGCCACCACTCGCGATCGATTGGCTCACTGGTCAGGGTGAGAAAGCGCAGGGCAATTTGCGAGCTGTCGCTGTAGAAAGCCTGGCCAATATAGTTTCGGTTCTGATCACGCACCGCGACGACTGAGCCGCCTGCGGCATCGTCCACTTCGATAACATCGCTGCGATAAATCCAAAGATGACCGTGGCGAATTCTATCGGCGCCACGCTTGTTGACTGTCACATGATTCATGGGCGAACACTCTGACACAACCTTTCATTAGAGTGCTACCGAGGACAAGGGGTCAGGCCTTTTTCTCTGTGCATCCTCAGTGTTCTTTGTGTCTCTGTGGTGCGTGATTTTCTCGGCAAATTCACCACCGAGACACGGAGTTCACAGAGATCGCACAAAGGCTTGAGGTTTTCCGACTGGCTCTGTTAGGCTCAAAAAAGATTCTTACAAACCGATACAGGAACCGACTGTTTAGCTGAGTTTCTATGCCAACCAAAACAAATACGGAGCGGCGCAAGCGTTTCGAAACTTCTTCGGGAATAGACCTCCCCGCCGATTTCAATCCGTCTAATACCGATGAGATCGATTACCACAAGGATCTGAACTCGCCCGGCGACTTTCCTTTCACCCGCGGCATTTACTCAAACATGTACCGCGGCCGGCTGTGGACCATGCGCCAGTATGCCGGTTACGCCACCGCCGAAGAATCCAACGCCCGATATAAATATCTTCTGGCTCAGGGGACCACGGGCCTCTCGGTCGCTTTCGACCTGCCGACTCAGATTGGTCTGGATTCGGATGATCCCACGGCTGCGGGCGAAGTCGGCAAAGTCGGCGTGGCGATAGACTCACTTGACGACATGCTGCGGCTTTTCGATGGAATCCCGCTCGACAGCGTGTCCACCTCAATGACTATCAATGCCACGGCGGCGATACTGCTGAGTCTTTACCTGGCTGTGGCCCGAAAACAAAACGTCTCCTTCGACAAAGTCAAAGGCACGCTGCAAAACGATATTCTTAAGGAGTACATCGCGCGCGGCACTTATATCTATCCGCCGGCGCCCTCGCTTCGTTTGGTGACCGACACGTTCTCCTTCTGCGGCCGCGAAGTGCCCAACTGGAACACGATCTCGATCAGCGGTTATCACATACGTGAGGCCGGTTCAACCGCGGTCCAGGAAGTCGCCTTTACTCTGGCTGATGGGATTACCTATATCGAAGCGGCGCTCAAAGCCGGACTTGAAGTGGATGAATTTGCCCCGCGCATCTCCTTCTTTTTCAATGCGCACAACAACCTGCTGGAAGAGATCGCCAAATTCCGCGCCGCGAGAAGGCTCTGGGCGCGGATCATGCGCGAGCGTTTCAAGGCGCGCGACGCGCGTTCACTGATGCTGCGTTTTCACACGCAGACGGCCGGCTCTTCCCTGACGGCGCAGCAGCCCGAAGTGAATGTCGTGCGCACAACTATTCAAGCCCTGGCCGCGGTGTTGGGAGGGACACAGTCGCTACACACCAATGCCATGGACGAAGCTTTAGCGTTGCCCACGGAAGCAGCAGCCCGGGTGGCTTTGCGTACGCAACAGGTCATCGCCCACGAGTCTGGCGTCGCCGATACGGCGGATCCGCTGGCAGGTTCGTACACGATTGAGCAGTTGACCAACGAGATTGAGGATCGCGCCTCAAACTACCTGGAAAGGATCGACGCAATGGGCGGCATGCTGCGCGCGATTGAGTCCGGCTATGTGCAGAAGGAAATTCAGGAATCGGCATATCGTTATCAGCGGGCGATTGAAACCGAGGAAGCAATCGTGGTCGGCGTGAATCGTTTTCAAAGTGAAGAAGGAGCGAAAGTGCCAACGCTGCGCATCGATCCGGCGATCGAGAAACAACAAATCGAGCGCGTCAGAGCGGTCCGTGCCAAAAGAGATCCTGAGGCAGCAGAGACAGCGCTGCGGAGATTGGACCAGGCTGCGCGCGGCAGCGAAAACCTGATGCCTAAGATCCTCGACTGTGTCGAGGCTTACGCAACCGTAGGAGAGATCAGTAATCGACTGCGAGAAGTTTGGGGTGAATATAAGGAAAGATCGACCGTTTGACCAACTTCGAAAGATAACGGTCAGCCCTCTGTGCATCCTCGGTGGCCTCTGTGTCTCCGTGGTAAAGATATCGGGAGAACCACTCACCACAGAGACACAGAGTTCACTGAGGATGCACAGAGAAAAACAAAATTCAAAGCTGCTGATTCTTTCGGCTGTGCTGCTGCTGACCGCTTGCCATGCGCCCCGTTTGATAACGGTGGATTCGAAAGAGCATCCGCTTAATGATCAGAGTCCTCCCGCCAACCAAACCGCGCAACTGTTCGAAAAAACAAATTATCTTTTGTACCTTCCGGAAGGGTATGGCAAGGAAAACAAGCGCTGGCCCTTGATTCTCTATCTCCACGGCAAGAGCTTACGGGGAAACAATCTAGAGATGCTCAAGAGCTATGGTCTGGCCGCGTTGCTCGACAAGGATCTGGCGATTCCTTTCGTCGTCGTTTCGCCGCAATGCCCCGATGATCGCTACTGGCTGACGGAGGATGAAACGCTTGACCGGTTAATTGATCATGTCGCATCCACGTATGCTATCGATCAGGAACGTATCTATGTGACGGGACACAGCATGGGCGGACGCGGCACCTGGTTACTCGCTTACAAGCATCCGGAAAAGTTTGCCGCCATAGTGCCGATGTCCGACGCGCCGCTGGACGATGCCTGGGCAAAACAAATTGCGAAGGTTCCCGCCTGGGTGTTTCACGGAACCAAAGATGATTTAGAGCCCTTTGAAAGAACGCAGCAGTTTGTTGAGACTCTGAAGAAGCTCGGCGCCGAGGTTAAGTTCACCCCGTTACCGGAGAAGGACCATTACATACTCGACACTTACGAGAATCGGGAGATTTATGATTGGTTGTTGCAACACCATCGCAGGTAGCTATTCAATGCAGTTTTGATCGTTTGGAAACAAATCCTTTGCGAACCTTTGCGACTACTTTGCGAACTTTGCGTTAAAAACAAACCTCCATAACCGCAAAGATCGCCAAGTAGTCGCAAAGGTCCGCAAAGACGAACTATGTCGGGGCATAACTAAAGGACGGCAAGATGAATCGAAGAGAATTTACTACCAGCATCGGAATCGGCGCGATTGCACTGGGATTGAGCGGGACAAAGCTTTCGGGAGCGGTCTCTGGAAGCAAAGATCGGCAGCAAATTGCAATCACGATGGACGACTTCAACTGGGACAAATCGGTGAGGTTGAGTCCGCCGGAGCGCAATCGCGCGATTCTGAATGCGTTGAAATCGCATGGTGATTTAAAGGCCGCGCTGTTTGTTGTCGGAAGAAATTTAGAGACTGAAACCGGGAAGGGCCTGCTCAACGAGTGGGACAAGGCTGGACACATGATTGGCAACCACACCTATTCTCACAAGGGACTCAACAGTTCCAGGGTGACCTCCGAAGTTTTTAACGCAGACATCCTCAAGGCAGAAGAGATGCTCAGACTCTTCCCGCGTTTTGAGAAAAGCTTTCGGTTTCCCTATCTATCGGAAGGCGACACGGCCGCAAAGAGGGATGCGGTGAGGAAATTTCTGAAGCAGAATTTTTACCGTACGGGTCATGTAACGATTGACGCCTCCGATTGGGCGGTTGATGATCGCCTGAGTGCACGTCTCACCAAAGATCCCGCCGCCGATCTGAAACCTTATCGTGATTTCTATTTGAGCCACATGTGGGAACGATCTCTTTACTACGACGATCTCTCGCAAAAAGTATTGGGCCGCAGTGTGAAGCATACGATCCTGATGCATTACAATTTGCTCAACGCGCTCTTTCTTGGCGACCTGCTCGACATGTTCAGGAGCAAGGGCTGGAAGTTGATTGATGCGGCTGACGCTTTCAGGGATCCGGTGTTTCTATCGGAACCAAAAATTGTACCGGCGGGCCAGAGCGTAGTCTGGGCCCTGGCCAAAGAGTCAGGAAAATTCGACCAGCTGCTCCGTTATCCCGGCGAAGACAGCACGTATGAAAATGCGAAGATGGATAGATTAGGTTTGTGATACGTATGGACTCATCGATCATAATCGTTCTTTTCGCCGGCTTTTTGATTGTCGTCCTGGCCGTTGTGATCCTGTTGGCAAGGTACTCAAAAAAGCTTCAGCGGGAACGAACTCTCGGGTTGAAGTCTTCGGCAACTCTTCTCGGCTGGCAGTTCGCTGAGGAAGCCCCGTTGAATTACTTTCCTAATCTGGAAAACTTTGCGCTCTTCAGTCAGGGCCATTCCAAACAGATCAAAAACCTGATGTATGGCGAGACCAACGGAATTAAGGCCGCCCTGTTCGATTACATCTATGTTGTCGGCCATGGTAAGCATCGCCAGACGTATTACCAGTCAGTAGCCTACTTCGAGCCGCGCCACCTCAATATCCCGTTTTTCTCGTTGCGTCCGGAGAATGTTTTACACAAGCTCATTACCGCGTTTGGTTACCAGGATATCGACTTTGGCAATCGACCAACATTTTCGAGCAAGTATTTATTGCGCGGCACCGACGAGCAGGGCATACGCAATGCATTCAGTGAGTCTCTGCTTGGTTTCTATGAGGCGAATACGGGGCTATCCACAGATGGCGGTGGAAATCAGCTTTTCATCTTCCGGCAAGGTTACAGGACACCGCCGCATGAGGCACAATCCTTTATCAACCGGGCGGAGTCGGTGCAGATCCTTTTTCCCCGTCACGGGTAAAGCCGGTCGATCCATTTAGAAAGCGGACTTGTCCGCCCCGTGAACTGGGCGCACAAGTGCGCTATCTAAACGAACGCTTTAAATTTTTGTTTGCCGGAACGTTTTGTTAACGAGTATGTCGCATCTGCTGGAAGTTACTAATCTGCAAACCCACTTTCCCACCCGTGCCGGACTCGTGCGTGCGGTGGACGGCGTAAGTTTCCATATTGATTCCGGCGAACTCCTGGGCGTAGTCGGCGAATCCGGATGCGGTAAATCAATCACCGCGCTTTCGATCATGCGACTCATCTCGCCACCGGGAAGGATTGTTGGTGGCGAAATCTCTTTTGACGGTAAGCACCTCTTGAAACTGTCGGATGCCGAGATGCGCCAGATTCGCGGCGACGACATTGCCATGATCTTTCAGGATCCGATGACCTCGCTTAACCCCGTCTTCACTGTGGGCGAACAGATTGCCGAAGCCCTGCGATTGCATCGCAAGCTTTCACGCAAAGCCGCGCGCGCGGCTGCAATACAGGCGATGAGCGAGGTGGCGATTCCTGATCCGGCCCGGCGAGTAGACGACTACCCACATCAGCTCTCCGGCGGTATGCGCCAGCGCGTGATGATCGCCATGGCGCTCGCCTGTGATCCCAAACTTCTTATTGCCGATGAACCCACCACGGCCCTTGATGTCACGATCCAGGCTCAGATCCTGGAGCTATTGGATGGGTTAAGAAGGAATCGCGAATTAGCGGTGCTCCTGATCACGCATGACCTGGGAGTGGTGGCGGAAGTCGCAGACCGCGTAGCAGTGATGTACACGGGGCGCATCGTGGAAGAGTCTTTAGTCGATGAATTGTTTGCCCGGCCCAAGCATCCCTACACCGAAGGTCTGTTGCGATCTGTCCCCAAGCTCACTGCTGCAGACGTCGTGAAGAAAGAGCGGCTCGAAACCATTGAAGGCACTGTGCCGAGTCCTACCGACCTGCCGCCGGGCTGTCACTTTGCCCCGCGTTGTCCACACCGTATGCCGCGGTGCACGGAAGAAGAGATACCACTTTACGATCTTGACGGCGGCGTGCAAGTGCGTTGTGTGCTTTATGATCTGGCGGCCGCGGTGGCTGCGGATCATCAGAGCGTTCAGCCTGTGGATCCTTCGCGAGGTTAACCGCCAAGACGCGAAGGTCGCCAAGGCGAAACTGATTAGCTTAATTCCTTGGCGTTCTTGGCGCCTTGGCGGTTGAATGTTCGGAATCAAATGAACACGAATCATCAAGAACTCGTCAAAGTCCGGAATCTGGTGAAGCATTTTGCGGTCGAGGGCAGCGACGATGTGGTGCGCGCCGTCGACGGCGTCTCGTTTGAGATCTTCAGTGGTGAAACCCTGGGACTGGTCGGCGAATCCGGATGCGGCAAATCAACCGTCGGTCGTTGTTTGTTGCGGCTGATTGAACCCACCGCCGGAGAGATTGAATTTGAAGGGCGCGATGTATTGTCGTTAGGAAAGACTGAGTTGCGGGAGATGCGCCGCCAGATGCAGATCGTGTTCCAGGATCCTTATGCGTCTTTGAATCCCCGGATGAAGGTGGGGGACATCGTGGGGGAGCCGCTGGTTATTCATAAGGTGGGCAACCGGAAGGAGAGGCGCGATCGCGTAGCTGAGCTGCTGAAAAGAGTCGGACTCGATCCGGATTATCGCAATCGTTATTCGCATGAATTCTCGGGCGGGCAACGGCAACGCATCGGCGTGGCGCGAACACTCGCACTCAATCCAAAACTTATCGTGGCCGATGAGCCGGTTTCAGCTCTGGACGTTTCGGTGCAGGCCCAGGTAGTCAATCTGTTACAGGATTTGCAGAAGGAGTTTGGGCTTGCATATCTCTTCATTTCCCACGGTCTGGCGGTGGTGGAGCACATTTCCAATCGCGTCGCGGTGATGTATCTGGGACGCATTGTGGAAGTGGCAACCGCCGCGGAGTTGTACGCCAGCCCGTTGCACCCTTACACGAAAGCCTTGTTATCTGCGATTCCGGTTCCGGATCCTAAACACAAGCGCGACCGGATCGTGTTGCAGGGTGATGTGCCAACTCCAATCAATCCGCCGTCGGGCTGCCGCTTTCGCACGAGATGCCCGATAGCTATTGACGAGTGTGCGCGAATTGATCCAGAGTTGCGCGAAATTTCACCCGGCCATACAGTCGCCTGCATTCGCGTGCCCGGTTGGGCTGACGCTCCGGCAAGCTAAACCGCCAAGCCGCCAAGGCGCCAAGAACGCCAAGAAGGAGTAGCAGATGAGGCGCAGGGCTTGAACCCTCAGTCGTACCGTATGCTGATCTTGGCGCGCTTGGCGATCTTGGCGTCTTGGCGGTTTACCTTCGGCGGCCTTGAAACATCGCGTTCAATCGGAACGTATCAACCATTCAATACACGCCCGCGTTAAATTGGGCCACCGCACTGGACGGAAGGTTTCCCCGTCCTCTATCAACAGGAGGATAAGCACATGAGTGATCCCAATACCCAGGATTTCCAAGCACCGCCCCCGCCACCCCCTCCGTCAGCTAAGCAGGATAGAGGGCCCCGGCCTGTGAAGTTGCGGCCGGTTGCCATCGGGCTTTTTGTCCTGGGATTACTTGTCGCCGTTGCCGGCATTCTGAAATTCTTGCCCGGCGGAGTCGGCACCGGGGCCGCTTTCGCCTTTTGGGGAATACTGATTTTTGCACTGAGTTTTATCCCGTTGCCGGCGGCTAGAGGTGACGAGGAACCGCCGATGTCGGGAATGCAAAAAGTGTTGGGAATCTTTTTTGAACCCACTCGGGTCTTCCGGAATCTAAGGTCACATCCGTATTGGCTGGCGGCATTTTTGGTGATTGGCATAACCAATCTTGTTTATTCCACAGCCTTTGTGCAGCGCCTGACTCCCGAACGAATCGTCGACTTCACTTTCGAGAAACTGGAGTCGAGCCCAATAAAGCCTCCGCCTGAGGCGATGGAGGTAGCAAAGGCTGATGCTCTGCAGCAAGCAAAGCAACCCATCCAGAGAGTCCAAACTGCAGCGAAAAGCTTTTTCGGCATTTTCTTTTTTGGCTGCTTTCTTGCGACCATTTGTTTCCTGGGAGTGCTCGCGTTCGGAGGGAAGATCAATTTTTGGCAGGCATTCGCCGCCATGTTTTTTGCGTACTTGCCAATCGAAGTCATTACTAAACTATTGAGTTTGGTCGTTCTATTCATTAAGTCCCCCGAGGACGTTCATCCGATGCTGGGTGCGCAGACACTGGTCCAGGACAATCTGGGTGTGCTGTTCTCGCCCGCAGATCATCCCGTGCTCTATGTGCTGGGCTCCTCCATTGGCGTTTTGTCTTTTTACGGCTTGTGGCTGCGGGCGAAAGGGTTGGCCAATGCAGGCACAAAGGTCAGTTCAAGTGCGGCGTGGGGAGTTTCAATAACTCTTTGGGTATTGGCGCTGATCCTGGGAATGATCCTGGCCATGCTTTTCCCGAGCTTTATGTCATAGCGGCCGGCATCGAAAAACAGATAACCGCCAAGACGCCAAGATCGCCAAGGGCAGAAGTCAGAAGTCAGAAGTCAGAAGTCAGAGGTCAGAAGTCAGAGATCAGAGGTCAGAGGTCAGAGGATCAGATTTTCCATATATCATTTGACATTTCTTATTTGTCATTCAAGCCAAGGCGTTGTCGTTTCAAACCAAGGCATTGTCATTTCAAACCAAGGGATTGTCATTTCAAACCAAGGCATTTCTTTAGAACATCATTTGTTCAAGCCAATGACTTCAAATGAGAAATGTCAAATGATATATGGAAAATCTGATCCTCTGACCTCTGATCTCTGACTTCTGACCTCTGACTTCTGACTTCTGACTTCTGACCTCTGCCCTTGGCGCTCTTGGCGTCTTGGCGGTTCTCTTATTCGTACCTTAAGGATTCAATCGGATCGAGACGCGCGGCTTTCCATGCGGGCCAGATTCCGAAAATGAGGCCAATTCCGACGCTGGCGATCAGGCCGCCTACCGGCGCCCAAAGCGGAACATACGAGGGAAGCAGTAGTCGCAAGAGGAACGTCAACAGCCATCCAATCGAAAGACCCACCAGCCCACCAATTCCGGTGAGGGTCGCGGCCTCGATCAAAAACTGCCACAGAATATCGCTCCGTTTGGCGCCGATTGCTTTACGAACGCCAATCTCCCGCGTGCGCTCGGTCACGGATACCAGCATGATGTTCATTACGCCGATTCCGCCGACCATCAGGCCTACTGAAGAGATAACCACCATGGCGATTGCCAGTCCGGCAGTGATCGAGCGAAAGTTATCAAGGATACTTTCGGCCGTTTCCATGCCGAAATTGTCGGCCGCGGCGAAGGGCACTTGCCGCCTGACCCTGAGCAGATCCCGTACCTGATCTTTGGCTTCATCCATCATTCCCACCCTGGCAACTCCGAGAATGAAGATGTCGTCGGCATTTGGCTTCAGTTTTTTCGCGACGCTGAAGGGAAGGTAAATAACGTTGTTTTGATCGTCACTCCCGCCGCCGCCGAGAAACTGATCCTTCTTTTGCAACACTCCTACTACGCGAAAATCGTCAGAGCCTATCTTGATTGTTTGGTCCAGCGGCGAACCGAAGCGAAAGAAATCGTCAGCGACTTTTGAACCGATGACGCACACGTTCTGCTTGGTGTCGTTCTCAGACTGGCTAAAAAACCTTCCTTCGGAAACGATCTGGGTGCCGGCCCGTTCGAATTCCGGCAGCGTGCCCTGCAGCGCCACGCTGGCGGTAGTTTTTCCTCCTCCTGAAACCAGGAGCTTCTGGCCAAAGAAATTATTCGTGATATCGAGAAAGGGAACGGCTATTTCAACTGCCGGTAGATTGGAAAGAGCGATGGCGTCGTCGTAAGTGAGCTCCTTGCGCATGCGTTCTTCGCGCGACATCCGGCCGACGTGGATCCCGGGATTATACTTGCTAATAAAGATCGAGCGAGTGCCGAATGACTCGACTTCTTTCTTGACCGAGACATCGATGCCGCTGATGATCGAGGCAATCAACATCACCGTGATCACCCCGATCACAACGCCAAACACCGTCAGGAACGAACGGAGCTTGTTGCCGAGCAGCGTCGACATCGCCATCTTCAGATTCTCGTAAATGTCGCTACGGATTAATTTCATAGAAAGATATAGGGCCTATAGGACCAATAGGACCAATAGGACCAATAGGACCAATAGGACCAATAGGACCAATAGGACATATAGGACATATAGGACATATAGGACATATAGGACATATAGGACATATAGGACATATAGGTCCTATATTCCTGCTGCCCCTGTCAGTCGGCTCTCAACGCTTCAATCGGATCGAGCCTGGCAGCCTTCCAGGCTGGGAACACACCGGCTACTACTCCAACTCCCATAGAAATACCAACAGCAATAATTACCGCGCCAATCGAGAGAAAAGTCGGAAAGAACACCGCCGTGAGCACGCGACCGATAATCCAGGCGATAAGAACGCCAATCGCTCCGCCAATCGCTGAAAGAGTTATCGCCTCAACCAGGAATTGCTTCAATATGTCCATCTGGCGAGCGCCGAGTGATTTTCTGACCCCAATTTCCTTGGTCCTCTCGGTAACGGAAACCAGCATGATGTTCATGATCACGATCGCGCCAACCACCAGGGCTATGCTGGGCACCGCCATGGCCACGAAAAAGATGGTTCCAAATAAACGGTCGCGCAGTCCCGTAATCGCATCGGGAGTGATGATGCCAAAATTGTCTTTCTCTTTCGCGGGCAGCTTCCTCCGCACGCGCATCAGGAATCGCGCTTCGTCAACTGCATCATTAAATTGGTCATCAGTCTTCGAGGTGGCTACAAAGTAAAGCGAACGATTGCGAATCAACCCCCCAAAGTTGTTTGCGTATGTCTTCAACGGCACCAGTATGAAATTGTCCTGGGGAATTCCGAAGACTGTTCCTCTGGCGGCTTCTACCCCGATGACCCGGTAGGGAAGACCTGAAATGGTCAACTCCTGTCCTACCGGACTGCCGATCGGGAAAAGTTTGGTAGCAACGTCTGCGCCCAGATAGGCCACTCGCTGGGCCGCATCGTTTTCGGGGTCGACCATAAACCGGCCATCGGCGATGTCCCGGTTCTCGATGTCTGCGATGGCGGGCGTAGCTCCCGACACAAAGACGTCCTCGAGAACCTGATCGCCGTGCTTTACTATGGATGGTGTACCGCGGGCTCTGGCTCCGATCTTTCCTATCAGCGTGGCTTTTTCTCTGAGATATTCGAAGTCATCAAGGGTGAGATCCTTGTTCCGGCGTTGAGCCGCAGCAATTGTATCGGTGTCTTTAAAGTCCTCGAGCGGATTGAACCGCTGAACTGTAAACGACTTAGCCCCAATGCCGGCAATCTTTTCATCAACGTAGGTGTTAAAGCCCTGAATCAGGGAATAAACCACGACCACAGCCATGACGCCGATAATCATGCCCAGCAACGTCAAAGCTGAGCGTAGCTTGTGCGCCCAGATGGCAGCGATGGCAAGTTTTAGTGTTTCAATGAATTTCAAGGCTTACCTAGTACGGTTTTAGGTCAATAACGGTTTCATTCAAGCAGTTCAGAGTTCAAACTTTAGTTGCGGCGTGGAAAAAGCGAAGACAAACTGAAGTTTGAACTCTGAACTACCTGGATGCTATTCCCAGCGGAGCGCTTCGATTGGATCAAGCCGGGCAGCCTTCCACGCGGGCCACAAACCGAAGACAATTCCCACGGCCGCGGAAATACCCACGCCAACCCCAATCGCCCACAAAGGGACAAAGGCCGGCAGCGGTGAATACTTGTTCACTATGAATGAAAGCAGTTCCCCAACGCCAAGTCCAGCCAGGCCGCCAATCGCCGTTAGTACGACCGCCTCAATCAAGAATTGCGCCAGAATATTGATCCGCGTGGCGCCTACCGCCTTGCGCACGCCTATCTCTTTCGTTCGTTCGGTGACTGAAACAAGCATGATATTCATGACGCCAATACCACCAATCATCAAGGCCACGAAAGACACAGCCGTCAGAACCAGCGCCGTTGCGCCGGTTAGTTGGTTGTAGATATCCATCAGGGCGTCCTGTGATGATATACCAAAGGTGTTAGGCTGACCCAGCTTGTCATGGCGCCGGCGACGCAAGATGTCCGTCATCTCGTCAATCGCTGATTTCACGTAAGCTCTGGAGCGTGGCCTGACGATAATTACAAAAACCACTTCCGGAAAAGGCGCGTCGGGATAGTATTTATCAAAGGTCGTAATGGGAACGAAGATGGAGTTGTCTCGCGATTGCCCCAGGAAATTCCCCAGCGGTTCCATCACTCCGACAACCCGAAACGGCCGGCCATTGATCTTCAACTCTTTGTCGAGCGGCTCTTCGTAAGGGAACAGAGCCTTCACCAGATCCTGGCCCAGCACGCATATATTGGATCGCTCCCTTATATCTTCATCCGTGATAAAGCGGCCGCGGCCCACGTAACTGGATTGCGTGAACTCATAATATGGAGTCACGCCAATCAGAATCGGAGTGTCAGATTGTTTATCGTTGTATCGAACAGTCTCCGCAATCTTGCGATGGATCGGCGATACACTAAGTACCGAGGGAGCTTCCTGGCGGATCGCGTCTGCGTCTTCTAGCGTAAGATCCTTGCGATGCAACTCCTCTGGTCCGGGCTGATGCCCGAAACTCGGATCAAATTTGGTGGCCCAGATAGCGTTGGATCCCAGAGCCTCAATCTGCTCCGCAAACGCCTTATTTAATCCCTGAATGATCGACACCATAAAGATGACTGTGACTACTCCAACAGTCACACCAAGGATCGTCAACGACGACCGGAGCTTATTAGCTCGGAGCGTGTCGAATGCCATCAGGGCAGATTCTTTGGTGTCGGCGAATCGCATAGCTGGTGAATGGTAAATGGTAAATAGTAAATGGTATGTCCTTTAACCAGATATTACTATTTACCATTCACTATTTACTCTGATCGCAAGGCCTCAATTGGATCTAGCTTTGAAGCGCGCCATGCTGGCCAGAGCCCGCTGACGACGCCTACGATTGATGAAACCCCCACGCCGAGTACTGCGGAGGCCGCGCTAATCAGCAACGGAAATCCCATTGCCAACGCCAACACGTAGGCCAGCCCAAAGCCGGTCAGCACGCCAATCGCTCCTCCCAGGGCCGTGACCGTAATGGCTTCAATCAAAAACTGGGTCAGGATATCTCTTTGCCGCGCACCAACGGCTTTTCTAATACCAATCTCTTTCGTCCTCTCGGTGACCGACACCAGCATGATGTTCATAACCACGATGCCCCCCACCACCAGGGAAATCGCCGCTACTCCAATGGTAACCAGATAGATGTTGGAAGTAGCCTTGCCGTAAAGATCTAAAAAAACGTCCTGCGTCTCCAGGGTGAAGCCATCGTCGGGGTCGCCGAAGCTTTTTCCGCGTCGGTTGCGCATGATAGTGCGAACCTGGTCTTCAGTCTCTTCCAACTGCGCGGCTGAGCGCGTTTTGACAAAAACTACCAGCGAACTGCGTCCGCCAAAAACCTTTTGGTAAGTGCTATACGGAATATAGATTAGGTTGTCACGAGAAAAACCGAAGATCTTTCCCAGCGGCTGCAGCACGCCGATAATCAGAAAGGGCCGGCCGGCGATATGCACCTGTTGCCCGACAATCCGGTCAGGAGCTGCTCCCTGGAAAAGATTCTCGGAAATATCGGCGCCGACGACGCAAATTTCGCGCGCACTCTCGCCCTCATTTTCACTCCAGGTTCGCCCGGAATCGATAGTGACGGCATCAATGTCAAACATATTCGTGGGAGTTATTCCTCGAATCAACACGTTATCCGACTTCTGGTCCAGATGTTTGACGATCTCACCTTTATTGGCGGCGATGCCGGCCTGGTAGCAGGAGCTGCACATGCGGAAAACGACTTCCGCGTCCTCTCGCGTTACATCTCTACGCTTGCTGAATTTGATGAAGTCCTCGCGCGAGGTGATAACCCGCGGCTGCTTGGAGATGGTGAATACCGTAGAGCCTTGCGAGGAGAAGGTCTGGGCCACCGTCTGGTCCAGTCCCTTGATGATTGTGACTACTGAAATAACTGCCGAGACCCCGACGACAATTCCCATTAACGTAAGGGCGGTGCGCAGCTTGTTTGTGCGCAAGCTCCCAATTGCTACCAGGAACGCTTCCCATATCGCGGTCAGACGAAGCAGGGAAAATCTTTTTCTTACCGCGGGCGCAGTTCGTTCAATGAAAGCAGATCCTGGCGGGACTTTTACTTCGGGGGCTTCATCGGGGGTCATCGCAGGAACAGAAGAAAATACCTTCCGCCTTATCCCTATCTGATTTTTTCGTCTTTCTCTATTAAGCCGTCACGAATTGAGATTACCCGATGAGCGCGGGCGGCAATATCGTGCTCATGCGTGACGACGATAATGGTGTTTCCTTCTCCGTGCAGGCGCTCGAAAAGATCCATGATCTCCATACTGGTATGTGAATCGAGGGCGCCGGTTGGCTCGTCGGCCAGCAAAATTGAAGGATGATTAACCAGCGCCCGAGCAATTGCCACGCGCTGACGCTGTCCGCCGGAGAGCTCATTTGGCCGGTGCGTCATGCGGTCGGCAAGGTCAACGGATGCGAGTGCCTGTTTCGCCATTTCGTGGCGCTTTGACGATCCGATGCCTCCGTAGATCAACGGCAGTTCTACGTTGTGAAGCGCCGTCGCCCGAGCCAGAAGATTGAATGTCTGGAATACAAACCCCACCTCCTGATTACGTATCCGCGCCAGCTCGTCGTCGTCCATCTCGGAAACGTTTTTCGCGTTCAGCCAATACTCGCCCTGGCTGGGAGTATCCAGACAACCAATCAGGTTCATCAACGTCGACTTGCCCGATCCAGATGGGCCGATGATCGCAATGTACTCACCCTTGGGAATATCAAAGGAGACACCATGAAGCGCATGCACTTCTTCGGAGCCCATCTGGTATGTCTTCCAGATTCCTCGCATCGAGATGAGCGAGTTGGAATCGTGCGCCGCAACCGGCTCCGCCGCAGGTATTGCTGCCGGGGCTGGAGGGGATACGAGAGTGACGTCGCTCATTAGCTGCCCCCGTTTGCGTTTTCGTTGCCACCTGGTTTGCGGACCTGGCGCTTCACCGTCATTCCATCTTTGAGCGTCTTCAAAACGCGGCTGGGGCCTCTAACTATTTCCATGCCCGCCTGGACGCCGCTGGTGATCTCGATGTCGGCTTCGCCGGTAATCCCGGTAGTTACTTCGATGAACCTCACCTTGTTTCCTTCAAGCAGGTAAACGCCCTTCAAGCTCTTGGGCTTTTCGCCAACTGGTGGAGTCGGCACACTGCCTGCCACTGTGGCTGACGGTGAAGGGGAAGGTGGGGCCTTCTCGACAATTGCCTCAAGCGGTACGGCAATTACATTGTTCTTCGTCTTAGTAGTGATGGTTGCCGTCGCGCTCATCCCCGGGCGTAAACCATTGCGCACTTCGTCAGGCATTTCGCGCAACTCGACCGTGACTTTGAACTCCTTCGCTTCTTGCACGTTCACCCGATTAGAGAGACCGCCTTGTGTGTCTGACTTGGAAACTGCGAGCGGATTCTTTTGCGTCACTACCGCGGCAATTTCTTTTTCTCCCAGCGCGTCTACTTTTACCTTCACCGGCTGTCCGACTTCGACGTTCGAAATTTCCGTCTCATCAACATTGACTTCTACATTGATGGTCGACATATCTGCGATGGTCATCAGCGGCGTGGAGGATAGTTGGGACACCGCGTATTCACCGACGCGAGTTGGTATGTCGGCAATGACACCGGTGAGTGGCGAAAGCTGAGTAGCTTTTGAGCGCTGACTTGTCTGCCCGCGCAGCAAAGCTGACTGCTGATTTGCGCGCATCTCGGAAGACTTGATGCCGGTTTTGGCTTCCTGGACGGCCACCTTTTGCAGGTTAGCTCTCTCCTGTGATTCCTTGACGGCAATTCTTTGAGTTTCCAGGTTCGCCCGGGCTGTCTGCAAAGCAATCTTCGCCTGTTCGAAACGATCACGGGCCGCGTCATACTCAGATCGCGAGGCCCACCCGCCCTCGATGAGATCGCTAAAGCGTTTCAGTTCTCGTTGGGCAGTATTCAAATCAACCTGAGCGCGATCAACCGAGGTTTGCAAAGACACCAACTGCTGGCGTGCCGACGCAACCGAAGCTTCGGCAACCACCAGCCCCTGTTGCGCAGAAGTAACAGCGTTGCGAGCATTCTGGATATCGTTTAGAGCGCCCTGGGCCGCGGCCCATTGCGCTTCCTGACTCGATTGAAGCTGGGTAGGGTCGACGCGTACCAGCGGCGTGCCCTGCTTTACTTGATCGCCGGCGTTGACGTAGATTTCCTCGATACGTCCGGGGACTTCACTCGTCAGCTTTATGTAACGAACCGGTCTCACTTCACCGGAAGCGGTCACAGTCTGCCGCAGCTCGGGTTTTACCTCTAATTTGACTGTAGTAACTTCAGCTTCTTCTTTGCGGCTGGCAAATACGCTGACGATTATGATTATTGCCAACAACGCCACGGCCGAGACCGCAATAATAATCTTTTTCTTCCGGGTTAAAGCCATGTCTGGTTCCTTCGCTTAGGTGGTTAAGTTCTTTAGTGTTAACAAGCTATTAATTTACACAAAAAGGCGCGGATGTCGAAACCCTTCGATTCGCCTAACTCTTACGTCAAGAAACACTAAACAGTTTCAATAAAGGCACTCAGGAGCAGGGGCCGACGGCAGATGGCAGTCGGCAGGAAAGATATAGGTCCTTAGGACATATAGGTCCTATATTTCTTTCCTGGATCGTTTCGCGCTAGAATGACCCACCGTTCCTGAACCCAGTTATAGCGCACAAATTGAGAACTTATCGCGGATCGAGCCCGAGTAGCAAACCCCCGAAAAACAATGATTACGTGTGAAAGGTGCAAAAACGAAAACCTCGACGGGGCGCAGTATTGCGATGATTGCGGCGCCCCGCTCCGGCCTAACGCCGGATCCAGGTCGGCCAAGGATTCTTCTGACCCAAACCTGTTCAAGGCTGAGGGCGACGGACAAAATGGTTTTCATTCGCCCGCGGCAGTGCCGCAGCCCGAATTAGCCGCCGGCAAAGCTGCCGCCGCGGTAAATCTCTCTTCCTCGGGTAGCTCAAAAAGCAAGCCGCACGCAAAGCTGGTTATCGAGCGTGGCAAGTCTGTCGGCAAGCAATTCATGCTCAGTGCCGACGAATCGCAGATCGGTCGTTGGGATGCCGATGGAGGAGTGTTCCCCGACGTCGACCTGGATTCTGACGATCCTGAAGCTAAGGTCTCCCGTCGCCACGCCCGGATTACCCTGGTTGAAGGAAGGTATTTTGTGGAGGATCTGGGATCCACTAATGGTACGTTTGTGAATCGCGGGAAAAGACTGTCACCGGGTACGCGGCAGCCGCTGAAGGACGGTGACGAGATTATTGTGGGAAAGACTTTTTTACGCTTCCGGTTGGTTAAGTAGGATCAGGAGATCCCGTCTGTGTGTTCTTGTCAGGACAGACAGACTGAAATGTCGGTCTTACTCTTAAAGCAAATGGCTGAGTGTATCGAATGTGGTAAGCCTGTAGTGCCAGGCGAAGCTTTCTGCAGCAACTGCGGTACACGACACCCTGTCTCGGGTGATTCGGTGGAAGCGAAGGAATCTGGGGAATCACGCAGTTCCTCCGGCGATAAAGACATTGCAAGGCTACTCGCAACTACCGCGTCTGCAAACGAGTCGCCGGAGTCAGCCGAATCAAGCGGCAGCCACCTGGTCTCAAAAGATTCACTGGGCGGTAGTTCGACCGGCGAGTTGCCGGTTCAAGTCAAACACACGATCAAGAAAGGTAATACCGGCGGTCATCAGCCTGCAGTCAAGCAGCTCGATCCAGGCAGCGTCCTGAACACACGCTACGAGATTGTTCGGCGGATCGGGGGCGGCGGGATGGGCGCAGTCTATCTGGCCAAGGATAGAAACCTCGGAGACGCTCCCCGGGCTGTGAAAGAGATGGTCGAAGCACATCTCGATCCGACCTTGCACGAAAAAGCTATCGGCGATTTCAAGCGGGAATCGTTACTGCTTACGTCGCTTGAACATCCTTCCATCCCTACCATCTACGACTATTTTTACGACGAAGTCCTTGGCCGTTTCTACCTGGTGATGAAGTTCATCTCCGGGGGTGATCTGGCTTCGAGACTGCGGAACGCACCGGGCGGAAAAATCGACGAAAAAACGGTAGCCGACTGGGGCATGCAAACCGCGGACGTTTTAGAGTATCTCCACAGCCGGCCCAAGCCGATTATTTATCGTGATCTCAAGCCCGCGAATTTGATGATTGACGGCAATACCAGCCGCATCATGGTCATCGACTTCGGAATTGCTCGCTGGGTAAAGCAGGAGGAGAAGGGTGTCACCGCGGTGGGAACGATGGGTTATGCCCCGCCGGAACTTTTTGGCGGGCGAGTTGAGCCGCGTTCCGACGTCTACAGCCTGGGCGCGACCATGTTTCATCTGCTCACGGGTTCCGATCCTCAGGACAATCCGCTTTTGATTTTTGACTTCGCAAAAAACCCGCGGCCTCGTCAGATAGCCCCTTCAATCTCTAGCGAGATGGAACAGATCCTGATGCGAGCTGTTGAATACAAACCGGAAGATCGGTTCGCCTCTGCTGGTGCCATGCGGGATGCCCTGGCCCATCATCTAGAGAAGTTGATCTCGGGTCAGGTTAGTTATGGAGTGGCTTTCTCCCAGATTGGTAACGAGACCGTGCAAGTGCAAACGGTCTACTGCGGTTTTTGCGGAGGCCGGATCGCCGCCGATGATATTTTCTGTGCGCATTGCGGCGCGCGTCAGCCGGATTCCGGGGTTGGGTCAAGCGCCACCTTAAGGGCCGCGCGCCCGACAGCTAAATTGGTGGTGGCCGGCACCACCGAGCTGGATGCATCGTTTGTCTTGCAGAAGGACAACAACCTTTTAGGCCGCACCGATCCTCATTCAAATGTTTTTCCGGAGATAGATCTTTCTCGCTTCGATCCGGAAACCAAAGTCTCCCGCCGTCACGCGAGGATTTGGCGCGAGGGCGAAACATTTCTGGTTGAGGATCTGGGCTCCGTGAATGGGACGGTAATCAACGATTCCGTGAGACTGGCGCCGCGCCAGCCGCGCGTGTTGGATAGCGGAGATAAACTGCGACTCGGCGAAACAACGCTTCATTTTTTATTGGGGTAAGTTTTGGGCTTTGGTCTTTGGCCTTAGGTCTTTGTACTTGTCCCTGAAGCGTTTCAGAGTTTAAGCAGTTCAGAGTCAACTAGTTCAGAGTCAAGTAATTCAGAGTTCAAGTAGTTCAGAGTTCAAGCTTTAGCTTGCTCTGGGCCAACGCAAACTAAAGTTTGAACTCTGAACTGCTTGAAAGCGGACGCGAAGTACCGGGTATAAAGCTCTAAGGTACAAAGACCTAAGACCAAAGACCTAAGACCAAAGACCAATTCAATAAATGACTGCCAGAGTTGAAACAGTACCACCACGAGCAAAGGTTAAGCCGCGCTCAGTAACCCAGAATCTCGTCAGGTTGCGAGCGCCGTTCGCTTTGAGGTGTGGAGCAATCCTGATTGATTACATTATTCTGGTGGCAATAATAGCCTTCAGTACTCTGGTCAGCCGTTTGTTAGGTGGCGGAGCACGTTCGGCGGGTAACTCCTCCGAAACTGTGGGAATTCTTCTGGCAATTGTCGTCGCCATCATGAATCTGGGAATTCTGCCAGGATTGACGGGATTGACGGCGGGAAAGTGGGCCACAGGGCTATGCATCCGGCGCACCGACGGAAGAGAACCGGGGATAGGACGTGCTTTTCTTCGTCATTTTGTTGGATACCCGATTTCGTTTATTACGCTTGGTCTCGGCTTTTTAATCGCTGCTTTCATGCCCAGCGGCCGCGGCCTACACGATTTCATTGCCGACACCATTGTGGTGCGTGAAGTGACTGGTGGGTGACGGCGATCTCAGATCTCAGATCTCAGATCTCAGATCTCGGATATCAAATTTCAGAGCTTAGATTCAGACTCGAATCTCTAACTTCAGATCTCAGATTCAACTTCTAAAAACATAAGTAAAAATGCCGGAGCTAATAGTCAAATACCCCGACCGCGCCCCTGATCGTTTTCCCCTGGGACGATTACGAATCACGCTGGGCCGTTCTGCCCGCAACGATCTCTGCATCCCCGATCCCTTCGCTTCGCGTGTGCACGCGGAAGTGCGCCGTGAAGGTGAGGAGTATTTCCTTCAGGATCTTGGTTCTGCCAACGGCACCCTCTACAACGGCGGCTCCGTCGATGGTACCGTGCCGCTAACTTCCGGCGGGCGCATACAGATTGGTGAGACTGAAATCGTCTTCGACGACGGCACCTACCATTCGAGTATGGGTGCCACAATGATCACGGACAACTCCGCCACCTCGTTGCCTGAAGCAACCATAGCCCTCGCCTCCGGCGACCGTACTACCTCAGGTTTACTCGAGGCGATTGAAGGCGCTCGTACGAAACCCGAAAAGACGGTGGCTGAACGGGTAGCCCGGGAAGGCGACCTGCTGGCCTTGATCAGTAAAGTGGGTATCACTCTCCTGGCATCTTCCAACCTTGATGAAACTCTCGAACAGATTGTTTCACTCGTCTTCGAGGCGGTGCCCGCGGACCGCTGCCTGCTCATGATGCGCGACGAGGGCAGCGAAGACTTGCGCGTTGCGGTCGCCCGTTTGCGAGATCGCGTCGGTGAAGTCGGCGAAATTCGCGTCAGCCGCAACGTGATGGACGAAGTGGTGATCCGTGGAAAGTCAGTGTTGACCTCCGACGCGCAGCATGATCCCCGATTTGCCAGTGGCACCATGGTGTTGCAGGGCGTCCGATCGGTACTGGCTGTTCCGCTGGGTGTATCGGAGAAAGTGTTCGGGATTATTTATGCCGATTCACCTATCGCCGAAGGAAGATTTACCGAAGACCATCTTAAAGTTTTGACAACTCTGGCTTCGGTAGCCGCCATTCGAGTCGAGAATGCGCGACTGACGGAATCACGTTTTCAACAGGAACGACTGGAGCGGGAGCTGCAACTTGCCATGGAGATTCAGCAGCGGTTTCAGCCAACCGCTTCGCCACAGATTCCCGGCTATGAATTCCAGGGCATCAGCTTTCCCTGCTATGAAATCGGCGGTGACTATTACGATTTCATCCAGCGAGACGATGGTCGCCTGGTTATTGCTCTGGGCGACGTGTCGGGCAAGGGAACTGCAGCTGCACTCCTGATGTCGTCGCTGCATGCGGCCATTCATGCCCAGACCGGTTCACACGATACGATCGTCGAAACCATCTCGGCGGTTAATAAATACCTCGCCGAAAACATTCCTCCGAACCGCTTC
>Ga0070697_100000260_pt1 | contig 42765 bp, 29 predicted proteins | sample KBSK1501metaG_FD_65475 | JGI IMG/M metagenome (GOLD analysis project Ga0070697, IMG submission 65475) | Corn, switchgrass and miscanthus rhizosphere microbial communities from Kellogg Biological Station, Michigan, USA - KBS K1-50-1 metaG | ecosystem: Host-associated > Plants > Roots >... | reverse complement strand
CTCGGCACGCCCGCGTACATGAGCCCGGAGCAGGCGCGCGGCCGGCCCCTCGACGGCCGGAGCGATGTCTGGTCGTTCGGATGCCTCCTGTACGAGATGCTCACGGGGCGACGGGCGTTCGATGGCGAAACGGCCCCGGACTGCCTGGCCGCCATCCTGCACAAGGACCCCGACTGGGCGGCGCTGCCGCGCGCCACGCCGGCCTCGATCCGCCGGCTGCTGGAACGCTGCCTGGAGAAGGATCCCCGGGGGCGGCCCGGCGCCCAGGAGGTGGCGCGCGCGATCCACGAGGCGCTCGGCCCGGCGAGGGGCGGGGAGAGCCGCAGGCCGGTGCTCCCGGTGATCGGGGTCGCCGTCATCCTGGCCGCCGCCGTCGGCGTCCTCGTCTCCAGGCGTTCGAATCCGCCGGCGCCGATCCTGTCCCAGGTCACGCTGGTGGAGAGTCTCGAGCAGTCTCCCGTCTGGGCCCCCGACGGCCGGTCGATCGCGTACACCGCGGAGCGGGATGGGGTCCGCAAGATCTTCACGCGGCCGATCGCCGGCGGCGACGGGACCTCGCTGACGTCGGGCGGCGACGACGACATCCAGCCCGCCTGGTCGCCCGACGGCCGGCGGGTCGCCTTCGTGCGCTCGCGCGTGGCGGGAAGACGGTTCGAGCCGGGCGATGTCTTCGGACAGTACGACAACGGCGACGTCTGGGTCGTCGACCTGGCGACGCACGGCGAGAGCCGGCTGCTCGAGAACGCCTACAACCCGTCGTTCTCGCCGGAGGGGGGGCGTCTCGCCGTCGACGCGTCGTGGGCCGGGCCGCGCCGCATCTGGATCACCGACGCGCTGGGGCAGAACCCGCAGCAGGCGACGACCGACGTGTCCGAGGCGATCGTGCACGTGCGGCCGCGCTGGTCGCCCGACGGGAAGCGCATCGTGTTCCAGAACATCGAGCGCACCCGGTTCGACGTGCGTGTCGTCGATCTCGAAACAAAGAAGCTCGTCCAGGTCACCGACGACATCGTCCAGGATCTGCAGCCGGTGTGGTGGCCCTCGGGTCGCTCCATCGTCTTCACCTCGAGCCGCAGCGGTGGTCTCAATCTCTGGCGTATCGCGGTCGCGCCGGACGGGACGCCGCACGGCGCCCTGGAGCAGCTGACGAACGGGGCGGGGCAGGACGTGGAGGCGGCGGTCTCGACCGACGGGAAGCGCCTGGCGTTCGCCATCCTCCGCCAGAACGCCGATCTCTGGAGGCTGCCGGTCGATCCTGCGACCGGACGTCCCACCGGCCCGCCCCGGGAGCTCGTCGCCACGACGCGCGAGGACAGCCGCGGTTCGTGGTCGCCGGACGGCGCGACGATCGCCTTCAATTCTGATCGGTCGGGTGACATGAATCTCTGGCTTGTCTCGGCGCGCGACGGCGCGAGCCGCCAGCTCACCCGCGGTCCGGGCGGGGACTTCCAGCCCGCCTGGTCCCCCGACGGACAACGGATCGCGTTCTTCTCGTCGCGCGCCGGCAACGCCGACATCTGGATCGCCGACGTGGCGACCGGCGCGCTGCGGCAGGTGACGAGGACCCCGTCGATCGACATCAACCCCTCGTTCTCGCCGGACGGACGGTCGCTGGCGTTCCAGTCGGACCGCAGCGGCCGCCTCGAGGTCTGGGTCATGAACGACGACGGAGCCCGGGCGCGGCAGCTGACCCGCGTCGGCGTCACCGGGCATTTCCTGCGCTTCACGAAGGACGGCCGCGCCGTCGTGTTCCGCTGTCCGTGCGGCGGCGCGCCCGGGAGCATGACGGCGCCGCTCGACGGCGGCGAGCCCCGGGCGCTGCCAGAGATCACCGGCGGATCCCACATGTCGTTCTCGCCCGATGGGGCGTCGATCCTCGATGTCCTCGCCCATAAGACGCTCTGGGTGTCGCCGCTCGAAGGGGGAAAACCGGCGCAGGTCTTCGCGTTCGACGATCCCGAGGTCCGGATCGATTATCCTGTCTGGTCACCCGACGGCCGCTGGGTCCTGTTCGATCGCTTCCGACCGCAGGGGGCCGCGATTTGGCTCCTCGCGGGTCTCGAGTGAGAATGAGCGCGTGAGACGAACGCAACGCTACGCGATGGTGGTCCTGCTCGCCCTCCTGGGGGCGACGCTCGTCGGCTTGTGGCGGACCGGCCGGGACGCGGTCGTCGCGCCGCCGCAGCGCCCGGCTCCACAGGGCGCCGGTGGACCGGACGCGACCGCGCCCGGCGGGGCGAGGCCCGACACGGCCGCCTCCGACGCCACGGGCGGGCCCGCGGTCGTGGACCTGTCGCCCCTCAAGACCACCCAGCGTCTCGCCCCGCTCGCGACGACGCCGGACGAGCACCGGCTCGCGGAGGAGGCGGTGCGTATCGCCGACCACGAGGTGGATCTCGCGTTCGCGGAGGCGCTGCGCCAGGCCGCCGAGCATCCGCCCGTCATGAGCGAGAAGGGCCGGGAGATCCAGACGCGTCTCCAGCAGGCGCAGCGGTTGCTGCGGGAGGACCAGGCGCGTGTCGCCCGGCTGGCGGATGTCGTCACCCGCGCCGTCGGAGAAGGCGCGGAGATGCTCCGGAACGAGCTCGAGCTGGCCAAGGCGCAGGTCGAGCTCGACCAGGACGAGGTGGACGACGCCCACCAGGATCTGGTGCGGGCCGGCGGCGATCCGCAAGATCAGATCCAGCGGCTGGTGCAGGAGCACGAGGCCATGGCGCACGCGAGCGCGCCGCCGCCGGGCACGGCCGCCGTCGCCGGAGGGTCGTGGGCGGCTCGCGGGCTCGCGGGCCGCGCGCGGGACTGGCTGGCCCTGCGCCGCCAGCGTCTGGATCTGATGCAGGCGCGGCGCCAGGCGCAGACGGCGGCCCTCGGATTGACGCGGCGGCACGACGGTCTCGAGGCAGGGTCCGGCGATCCGACGGCCAGCCGCACACCGGTCGTGGCCGGCGCCCCGTCGACGGCGTCCGAGGGGTCGATCGCGGCGACCCGACGTCTTTCCTCCGACCGCAAGACCCTCGCGTCGCTCGACAAGAGGATCGACGATCAGAACGAGCTCGCCGAGGTCTACGCGCGCTGGGACGACGCCGTCGCGGCGCGCCAGCGCGTCACGATCCACGGCGGGCTGCTCGGCCTCCTGGCGGTCATCGTCATCGCGTTCGCCGGGCTGGTCTCCGACACGCTGCTGGAGCGCGGCGTCGGCCGGCTCGCGCTCGAGCGCCGGCGGATCGAGCAGCTGCGCACGCTGACGCGCGTGAGCGTGCGCGTGGTGGGCGTGCTTCTCGTGCTCCTCGTCCTGATCGGGCCGCCCGGTCAGCTGGCGACCTACGTCGGCTTCGCGGGCGCCGGTCTCACCGTGGCGCTGAAGGACTTCATCGTCGGGTTCATCGGCTGGTTCGTGCTGATGGGGAAGAACGGGATCCGTCTCGGCGACTGGGTGGAGATCAACGAGGTCAGCGGCGAGGTCGTCGAGCTCGGCCCCTTTCACACGGTCCTGCTGGAGACCGGGAACTGGGCCGAGTCGGGGCATCCCACCGGCCGGCGGGTGACGTTTTCCAACAGCTTCGCGATCGAGGGGCACTATTTCAACTTCTCCACCTCGGGCCAGTGGCTCTGGGACGAGCTGCAGATCCACCTGCCGTCGCGCGACGATCCGTACCCGATCGTGGAGGCGATCTCGTCCGTCGTGACGAAGGAGACCCAGGAGAACTCCCGTCTCGCGGAGCAGGAATGGCGCCGCGTGGCCCAGTCGAAGGAGCTGAAGGGTTTCTCCGCAGCGCCCGACGTCAGCGTCCGTCCCGTGGGCGGCGGAGTGGATCTCGTCATCCGTTACATGACGCGCGCCAACGAGCGGCACCAGCTGCGCTCGCGTCTGTACCAGGCCGTGGTGGGACTGCTCGGGCACAACCGGGTGGCGCCCGAGGTCAAGCCGGCCGCCCCGCGGGAGCCGGCGGCCGACACCCATCCGGCGTAGGTTCCTGCGGCCCGCCCCGCACGCGGGCCGGACCGCATCGAAAGGAGCGGCGGTGCACGCCAGGATCCCGATCGGGCTCGGAATGGTCCTCCTGCTGTGTGGCGGCGCGACCCCCGCCGCCGCGCCGGGCTACCACGTGGCGAAGCGCGTCGTGCTCGGTGGGGAGGGACACTGGGACTATCTCCTGTTCGATCCCGCCGGCCAGCGTCTGTTCATCGCGCGCGAGAACCGCGTGATGGTGGTCGACCCGGTCAAGGGCGTCGTGCTGGCGGAGATCCCCGGGCTGAAGCGCGCCCACGGGATCGCGCTGGCGGACGAGGCGGGCCGCGGGTTCGCGACGTCCGGCAGCGACGGCATGGTCACGATGTTCGACTGGAAGACGCTCAAGGTGCTGGGGCGGATACCGACGGAGCCGGACGACGACGCCGTCCTGTACGATCCTGCCTCGAAGCGTATCGTCACGTTCAACGGCGGCTCGCGCACCGCGACCGAGATCGACCCCGCGGCGGGCAGGGCGATCGGGAGGATCCTCCTCGATGGAGAGCCCGAATTCGGCGTCGCGTCCGGTGACGGACGGCTCTACGTCAATCTCGAGGACACGGCTGAGGTGGCGGAGATCAGCACGATCGCCATGCGGGTGATCCGCCGCTGGTCGATCGCGCCGTGCGCCTCGCCGACCGGTCTCGCGATCGACCGCGCGCACCACCGGCTGTTCAGCGGCTGCCGGAACAAGGTGATGGCGATCTCCGACACGGAGAACGCCCGGCTGCTGACCACGCTGCCGATCGGCGAAGGGGTCGATGGCTGCGCCTTCGATCCCGCCACGCAGCTGGCGTTCGCCTCGAACGGCGACGGCACCCTGACCGTCGTGCACGAGGACAACCCGGATGCGTTCCGCGTGGTGGCCAACGTGGCGACCCGGCGGGGCGCACGCACCATGGCGCTCGACGAGACGACGCATCGGATCTTCACGGTGACGGCCGACCTGGGCCCGCCACCCGCCTCTACAACGGCCCAGCCCCATCCCCGGCCGGGCATCGTGCCGGGCACCTTCACGCTGCTCGTCCTCGAGCCGTAGCGCCACGCTCGCATCCCGCGCTGGCGTCGGACGCGTCTACCTGGCCGGTTTCGGTCCGAGATTGACGCTCTGCAGGAAGAGATCGATCGAGACCGGGATGTGCGTCTTCGAGGGCGCGCCGGGGCTCAGCGGCAACTCGAGCGAGAAGGGGCGTTTGCCGTGCGGGGGGAGCGACGCGTAGGCCCCCACCTGGCTGTCGTAGTAATAGCGCACGACCTCCGTGATCGTGCTGCCGGCCAGGGCGCCGTCGGCGTCCAGGGCCACCACGCTGACCGCCACCGCGCGCAGGGGGAGGTCACCGCGGTTGTCGAGTTCGCCCTCCACCCGGTACTGTCCGCCGCCGACATCGACGAGATGGCCGGACACGGCGACGCTCTTGGCGTACTCCTGCGTCTCCGCGGGCGAGTACCACTCGGTCGGCCGGCCGCGTGGGCGAGCGCCGAACACGAGGGCCGCCTGCGAAGCCCAGCGGACGAGACCGCGCAGCCGGCTCTCATCGGGGTAGCGGGCGACGGCGACGCGCGCCTCCACCCCCTTCAGTCGCGGGTTGATGCCGAGAAGACTGACACCGGGGCTGTGCAGGAACGTGGCGCGCGCCCCCGGCGCCAGCGGCCCGGGGGGCACGAGCGGGATCAACAGGCCTTCTCCGCCGAGCGTCCGCCCCTGGGAGTCCCGATAATCGAGCGTCAGGTCGATGCCCGAGACGGTCCGGTCTCCCTGGTTCACCACCGTGCCGGCGACGCAGCGATCCGGGCAGCCCGGCTCGCCCTGCACGACACGGACATCCGAAAGAGCGATCCGCTTCGCGCCTTCCATCTGCTCAAACGGGGAATTGGACGCGCTTGCCCGCAGATCGACGAAGGCCAACCCCGGCCCCGCGATGAACAGTCCGACCGCCAGGGCGCGCGCCGCGAGCGGGGCGACTCCGAAACGGCCGAGAAGACGCCGCGCCCCCCAGCAGGCGAGCGCCCAGAGAGCGAGGAGCGGGACGATGATCGCCGCGGGTCCGAGGAAGAAGACGGCCAGGAACAGGAAGCCGATCCAGAACCGCGATGAGACCGCAAGGAGCCCCAGGACGACGAGCGCGACCAGGATCCGTCCGATGACGCGCTTCACCCGCGGTTCCATCTCAGACCCCCGCGGTCAGAACTTATGTGTCGTCCCGGCCGGGGTCAAGGACAGCGACCCGCTCGCGGCGGGGCCGAACGAGGGTACACTTGAGGGGCCCACCCGGGGCAGGGAAGTGCTCGAGAGGGAAATACTCCCGGATGGGCGAAACCGGCCGGCTCGCCGCGACGTCTAAAGGGAAAAGAGAAGACGTCGCAGTTTCGCGAGGAGCCCCCCAAGGGACCCCCAAATGGAAGTTCCCCCAACGGAAGCCGCCCCGGCACAAGCGGAGGCGGCTCTCCGTCATGACGACGACGCCCCGCTGGTATCGCGGGCGCAATCGGGCGATCTCGAGGCGTTCGAGGCGCTGGTGATGCGTCACGGACGACGGGTCTACCGCGTGCTCCTGAGCATCACCGGGAACAGCGCCGACGCCGAGGACGGCGCCCAGAACACCTTCCTGAAGGCCTTCCAGCATCTCGGGGATTTCGAAGGGGCGGCGAAGTTCTCGTCCTGGCTCACCCGCATCGCGGCGAACGAGGGCCTGGAGATCCTGCGCCGGCGCAAGAGCCGGAGGAGCGAGAGTCTCGACGAGTGGCTGGCCGACCACGAGGAGACGTTCGAGCCGCGCAATCACCGGCCGTGGCAAAAGAATCCCGAGCAGCTGGTGGCCGAGACCCAGGTGCGCGAGCTCGTGGAGAAGGAGATCATGAGGCTGCCGGCCAAGTATCGCGCCGCCGTCATGCTGCGCGACCTCGAGCATCTCTCGACCGAGGAAGCGGCGACGGCGCTGGGGCTCAACGAGGCGACGCTGAAGACGCGGCTGCTGCGCGGCCGTCTGATGCTGCGCGAGGCGCTGGCGCCGCACTTCGGGAAGCGGCGGGCACAGGAGGCCGGCGATGTATAGCTGCGAGGACCTGCTCGATCACCTGAGCGATTATCTGGACGACCAGGCGGCGGCGGAGGTGCGTCGCGAGCTCGAGCGCCACCTCGGCGGGTGCCGCCCCTGCAAAGTGGTGCTCGACACCACCAGCGCGACCATCAAGATCGTGAGCGGCTGCCAGTCGTTCGATCTGCCGGCGGACCTCACCGCGAAGATCATGGCGAAGGTCCAGGCGAAAGGGCGCTGAACCCCGCGGAATCCGCGACGTTGTCGCCCTCGTCGGTCTCGGGCTCGTCGCCGTCCGCGTCGGCCAGCACCCGGTAGAAGCAGGTCTCCTGGGCCGAGGGCAGCGTGAGATTGAACGACGCCGAGGCGCCGCGCGCCAGCCCCGCCGTCTCGACCCGTCCGACTTCTCCCAGGTCGCCGCTCGTCGAGCAGATCAGCCGGACGGAATGGGCGGCCGGGCCGACGCCACAGGGTCCCTGGTTGACGATCTCGAAGTGGACCCCGGCGCTCGGGAAGCCCGGAACGGTCACGGCCAGATGGGCCACGGCGAAGTCGCCCGCGATCCCGTGGTGCGCGGTGATCGAGCCGATGATCGAGCGGTTCGCGCCGGAATAGAGGATTCCGTCGGCGTCCCGCAGCGCCCGCGCCCCGTTGCAGAATGTCGGGAAGAACGGGACGAGGAAATGGCTCTGCAGGACGATCCGGTCGGCCGTCTGCTTGCCCGCGGCCAAAAACAGGTCGTGCAGGGTCGATGACCAGATCGTGCCGTCGTCGTGCACCTCCTGGACGAGATCCTCGGGATAGTGCCTGGTCGAATCCAGACGTCGCAGGCAGCCGAGGAACCCGAAGTCCCACTCCGCCAGGCACGCCGGATCGAACGAGCCCGGGCCGGTCGGCCCGTTGCTGAACGCCCAGTAGTCCCCGAACCCCTCGCCCTGCGCCCCGGACTCCCCGAGACCGATGTACTTGCCGCCGGTCGTGTTGTCCTGGATCGAGTGCCCGTACTCGTGCAGGATGACATCAGCGTCCTCGGCGTCGTCCACGCCGCCTTCGCCGAAAGCGATCCAGCCGAAGCCGAACGGGAAGCCGACGTAATGCGAGTTGTCGGCGCCATTCAGACCGTGCGGGTCGACCGCGATCGAGCGGTTGTTGACGCGCGTGAAGCCGAGCGACTGGATGTAGCGCTGGTTGCGGTCGATGTGGAAGTAGACCATGACGTCCTCGAACTCCGGACGGTCGCGGGTGAACAGGAAGGCTCCGTTCTGGGAGAACGGCGACGTCAGGAACGGCGCCTCCACCAGGTCGTTGATCCGGACGTACGGTCCGGTGAGGCCGACCGGACCGAGGACATCGAACAAAAAGCGGCTCAGCCCCGGCAACGGGACCGTGCGGTACGCGGGCGCGAAGGCGGGAGCGTCGGCGTCGTTGTTGTCCCGCAGGGTCGGATCGTTCAGCTCGTTCACCGGATTCGGGTCGAACACCTGCCCGCGGCCGGTGATGTGCGCGTCCTGCACCAGGCTGCGCCGGCGGAGCACGGCGGCCGTCCCGGCGTCCACGAGATACTCCGTGACCCCGAAGGGGGACTCGACGGACAGCACGAGCCGGTACGCCAGCCGGGGCGGGCCCTGCCCCGGGCCCTCTGGTTCGCCGGAGACCGGACCGGCGTAAACCCCCAGCTCGGGAAGGATCTCCCGGGCCAGCTTCAGCCTGTCCCCGGCGCCGGTCCGGCGACCGCCCCGCTTGTCGGTCGCCGTCGACCAGGTCGCCAGATAGTCCTGCAGGGCCGCCCGGACGGCGTCGTCCTTCGAACGCGCCGGCGAGGCGGAGAGAACGATGCCCGGCACGTAGTCGTTGTGCGCCAGATAGACGCGGCCGTCGGGAGCGACGTGGACCTCGGCGCCCGCGTCGAACACCGGCAGACCCCGCCAGGTCTGCGCGAACCGGAGGTGACGCCCTCCCGGGCTCTCGGACGCCGCCGCGAGCCGCAGGTCGGACAGATCGGTCTTCATCCGGAACAGGGACGCGTTCGCCGCCAGGAAGCGCTCGGCGATCTCCCGAGGCGCGTCGGCGCTGGGCGGCGACAGCTCGCCCCGAACCGTCCGGACGTGATCGCCGCGCGGCGAGCGCTCGACGTCCACCCGGCGCTCCGCGGCGCCGGCGATCCCCTGGGCGAGAAGAACGAGCAGGAGCGGAACGGGTCGAACGGATCGTTTCATCGCGCACCCGGCGTAGAGGATTCCGGAACTTACCGCGGGCGTCCGCCCCTGTCAACCCGGACGGATTTCAAGAGACGCGCCCGCGTGATCACGCCGCCGCCGTATCGCTCGGCGAGCGCGTCGGTGGCGCTGGCGGCGCGCGCCGCGCGCAGGAGGACCGGATCGGCGAAGAGATCGAGCTGGCCGGCGTCGCGCGGCCCGAGCCCGGAGACGCCGACGCCGAGCAGACGCGCCCCCTTGCCGCGCAGGCGGATGCGCGTGTCGAAGAGCGCGCGCGCCGCGGCGTAGATCTCCTCCGTCAGGAAGGTCGGAGCGGGCAGCGTGAGGGCGCGCGTCCAGGTCACGAAATCGCCGGTGCGGACCTTGATCCGAACGGTGCGCGCGGTGAGCCCTTCGCGCCGCAGGGCGCGCGCCACGCCCTCGGATCGATCCAGCAGCTCGGCCTCGATCTGATCGCGGTCGCGCAGGTCGGCGGCGTAGGTGCGCTCTTCGGAGATCGATTTCGACTCGCGATCGGGGACGACGGCGCGCGGGTCCTCGCCGCGGGCCAGCGACAGGAGGTGCCGGGCGGCGCCCGGCCCCAGGACGCCGGCGAGCCGCTCCTCCCCGGCGTGCACCAGATCCCCGATCGCGCGCAGACCGAGGAGATGCAGCCGCGCCGCGGTCCTGGGCCCGACGCCCCACAGTCGCTCCACCGGCAGCGGCCACAGACGCGCGCGGACGTCCTCGAGGGGGAAGACGACCAGCCCGTCCGGTTTCTCGAGATCCGAGGCGACCTTGGCCAGGAATTTAGTCGGGGCGACACCGACCGAGGCGGTCAGGCGCTCGCGGCCGCGGATCGTCTCCTTCAGACGGCGCGCCGCCGCCGCGCCCTCCCGCAGATCGGGGACGACGCCGGTCAGGTCGAGGAACGCCTCGTCGATCGACAGCGGCTCGACGACCGGCGTGATCTCGTCGAACAGTAGTCGGATCCGGCGCGATACCTCCGCGTACAGCCCCATCCGTCCCCGCAGCCAGATCGCCTCCGGACAGAGCCGCATCGCGACCACCGAGGGCATCGCGGACCGCACACCGGACGGCCGCGCCTCGTAGGAGCAGGTCGAGACCACCCCGCGCGGCCCCTTGTGCCCGATGATCAACGGTCGGCCGGCGAGCGCCGGGTTCTCGCGCACCTCCACCGCCGCGTAGAACGCGTCCATGTCGACGTGCAGAATGACGCGTTGATGGGCCAGTGCGGGCCTCCGCGTGGTCCCGGCCGATCCGATCGGTGGGCTGATTATGCCACGCGGCCGGCACCGCGGCGGCGGTCAGGACTTGGCGGGGGTGCCGGGGACCTTGGACAGGGACGCGCCTGAGGGCGCGTCCTCGCCGGTGCGCAGGGGCAGGACGGTCATCGGCAGTCCCTTCCACTGCAGGCGGCGCTGCACCTGGTAGGCGGTCTCGTTGTGCAGGATCCGCTGCCACCAGCTCTCGCGCTTCCAGATCAGCTTGCCGCCGAAGAACATCACGCGCGGATACTTCTTCGCGAGATCGACGCACACCCGGTAGAGACCGTCGACGGGGTCGGTCGTCACCGTGGTCGATGAGGAGGCGTTCAGCCCCTGGAGCCGCGCCAGCTCGACGAACTTCGCGAGCGATTCCTCGACCTGGGTCCTGAGCGCGCTGATCTCCTCCTTGCCCTTGAAATGCCCGGAGTCGATCACCGCCACCGACACGAAGATGACGTTCCGGTAGTAGCCGGGGAACATCCGCTGCAGCGACAGGAGGAGATGCATCCCCATCCCACCGAAGTCCCTGACCAGCAGGACGGCCGTCGGCTTGCCCGGGTCGGGCTCGCCGCCGCGCCGCGGCGCCGGCTCCAGGTCGAGAAGGTGCCGGTCGAGCTGCCGCACCCGCAGCTCGACCGTGCGGTAGTGCTTGCGGACCCAGCCGCAGGCGGCGACCAGAAGACAGGTGATCACCAGCGTCTTCCAGGCCCCCTGCTGGAATTTCTCGATGACCGTGATCGTCAGGATCGCCAGGCACAGGATCAACCCGACGACGTGCACCGAGATGTGCCGGATCCAGCCTTCGTGCTTGCCGCGCGTCCGGAACCAGAAGCGGCACATCCCCATCTCGGTGAGCGAGAAGGTGGCGAACACGTTGATCGAATACATGAGCACCAGCGTGTCGACGCTGCCGTGCGTGAGCAGGAGCAGCGCCGTGGCGGCGAAGCCCATCAGGATCACGCCGTCTTTCGTGGTCAACCGGTCGGACAGGGTGGCGAACCGGTGCGGCAGCCAGGAATCGATCGCCATGTTGGACATGACGCGCGGCCCGTCGATGAATCCGGTCTGGGCCGCGACGAACAGCAGGGCCGCCTCGGAGGCCATGGTCAGCTTGACGAAGATCGAACCCAGGGGAAGACCACCGGGACGCCAGACGCCGGCGAACCGCTCGGCGAGCACGCCGTTGAGCGTCATGCCGGCCTGCTCCGCCGCGGGCGTGCCGAAGAAGCTCTGGACGTCGAGCAGGAGATAGCAGATGAGAATGCCGCCGGCGGTGAAGGCGAGGGAGATCGCCATGTACATCATGGTCCGCTTCCCCGTCTGCACCTTCGGCTCGCGCATCAGGGCGATGCCGTTCGACACCGCCTCGATCCCGGTGAACGTGCCGCCGCCGAGCGCGAAGGCGCGGATGAAGATCAGGAACAGACCCCACCGGCCGAACGTGTGCCAGCCCGCCTGGAGACCCGACGCGACCTCGTGGGTCACCTCGGGGACCCTCCCGATGTGGCTGCCGATCGCCACCGTGATCAGGAAGACGTGTGTCAGGACGAAGGCGAGGAAGACCGGCATGACGACCTCGACCGATTCCTTGACGCCGCGCAGATTCATGATCAGGAGCGCGGCCAGGACGGCGGATTCGCACAACAGCTTGAGATCGAGGTTGGTCCTGAGAGCGCCCGGGAGGAGATCGAAAATGGCATCGCCGCCGGCCGCGACGGACACGGTGATGGTCAGGACGTAGTCGACCAGGAGGGCGCAGCCCGACACGACCCCGGCCTGCCGGCCGAGCAGCTTCGTGGCGACCACGTACCCCCCGCCGCCGTGGGGGAACTGCTCGATGACGCGGCTGTAGGCGTAGGAGATCACGAACACAGTGAAGGCGGTCGCCATCGCCAGGAAGATCGCCAGGTACCACTGGCCTTCCATCTTCCCGGTGGCCGGATTTCTCGCGACCAGGTTCTTGAACGCCTCGGCCGGGCCGTACGCGGACGACGACAGACCGTCCGCGCCGAGACCGACCCACGCCAGGAAGGCGATCAGGGAGATTTTGTGGAAGATCCCCGGGTCCTGGACGTCACGCGGCGCCCCGAACAGGCCGCGCCAGAAACGGGTGAGACGATCGGGCTGATCGAGCGGATCCAGGGGAAGGCTTTTGTCACGCGCCATCGAGCGCTCCAGGTCGGGGCGCGCGTCACCAGCGCGTCCCTCACCTCGCCTGCGAGGTTAGCTGACGGGCTCGGGGGTGAAGGTCCCCGGCGCTCCAGCGCTTCGCCCCGAAATCCTGGTTCCCCCGTTCCCCCCGTGGGAGGATTCGGCGATCGAGGTTGGATCTTAGCCCCCCCGCCCGGAGAGTCAAGCCCCCGCTCCCCCGGGTGTCAGGCTTTGTGGAAGGCGTGGAAGTGGTTGATCGGCCCGATCCCCTTGCCGATGCCGGGGGCGGCCAGGAGGGCCGCGGTCAGGAATTCCTTGGCGCGCGCCACGGCATCGAGCGGCGGCAGGCCGTGGGCGAGATACGCCGCGATGGCGGCCGAGAAGGTGCAGCCGGTGCCGTGGGTCGACCGGGTCTGGACGCGCTCGGCCTTGAGCTCCTCGAAGCTGCTGCCGTCGTAGTACAGGTCGACGACGTTCGGGCTGTCGCTGTGGCCGCCCTTGATGACCACGCGCACCGGACCCAGGTCGAGAATGCGTCGGGCCGCGTCGCGCATCGTCTCCGCGTCGGTGATCTTGTGGCCCGAGAGCACCTCCGCCTCGGGGATGTTCGGGGTGACGATCTCGGCGAGCGGCAGGATCTCGCTCTTGAGCGTGGCGACCGCGTCATCCTCGAGCAGGCGGGCGCCGGTCTTCGAGATCATCACCGGGTCGACCACCAGGTTCGGGATGGCGTTGCGCTTCAGGGAGGCCGCGACGGCGTGGGCGATCGCCCGGCTCGCCAGCATGCCGGTCTTGGCGGCATCGACGCCGATGTCCTCGGCGACCGCGTCGATCTGCGCCGCGACCACCTGCGGCTCGACCTCCTGGATGCGTGTCACGCGGACGGTGTTCTGCGCCGTGATGGCGGTGACCGCGGACGTGCCGTACACGCCGAGGGCTCCGAAGGTCTTGAGGTCGGCCTGAATGCCGGCGCCGCCGCCCGAATCGGAGCCGGCAACCGTCAGGGCGCGCTTCATCGAGTCCCCCGCGCGCCCGGCCCGGCCGCACCGGCCGCCCTGCGCGCCTCCGCGATGCGGCGCTTGAGGGCGCGCGCCGCGCCGGCGATGTCGTCGGCCGCGACGACGGCCGCGACGACCGCCGCTCCGCTGGCGCCGGCCTGGAATACCGCGTCCACGTTGTCGATCGTGATACCGCCGACCGCGACGACCGGGATCGGCACCGACGCCGCGATCTCGCGCAGACGCTCGAGCCCGAGCGGCTCACCGGCGTCCGGCTTGGTGGCGGTGGCGAACACCGGCCCGACGCCGATGTAGTCGGCGCCGTCCCTCTGGGCGCGCCGCGCCTCCTCCTTCGTCCCCGCCGACACGCCGATCAGTCGGGGACGGGGAAGGAGCCGCCTGGCCTCGCGGGCCGGGAGGTCGTCCTGTCCGACGTGCGCCCCGTCCGCACCGGCGAGCAGCGCCACATCCACCCTGTCGTTCACGAAGAGCGCCGCCCCGAATTTCCGCGCGAGCGGCTGGATTTCCGCGGTCATGAGACCTAAGTTATAGGCCGTGGAGGACTTGTCCCTGATCTGGATAGCGTCGGCGCCGCCTTCCAGTGCGCCGCGCGCAACCTCGATTGGAGAGCGCCCGCGCGATAGGACCGGATCCGTGATGACGTACAGATCGTAACGCGGCCACCCGTCGGCCATGCGGCCTCCAGTGGGCCCCGATTCTAGCACCATGGATGAGACCGGACCGGCCAATTCTCCAGAACCCGGGACCGTCGACGAACCCGGCGGCGAATCGGGATCCGCCCCGGCCGGGGAGCGCCATCGACGCCCCGACCCGCCGCCTGCGGTCACGCTCTCAGGGGGCAGCGCCGCGCCCCCCGTCCTCCAGGATGAGAACCGCCAGGACGCGCCGCGGTCCGGTCCGCGGCCTTCGGGCGCGTTCCTCTCCCATCTGCAGTCCCTGCGCGAGCTGCAGATCACCCTGTCCCAGGAGGGCCGTCCTGAGGCGATCCTGGTCGAAGGGACGACCGGCACCGTCGAGATCGTCGGGGCCGATTCCGCCGTCGCCCTGGTCGAGCCGTCGAACGGCCTGTCTCCTCTTCGATTCGGCTGGATCGAGGGGCGGCACATGGCGCAGCACGAGATCGCCGTCGTGTGCCGCCGACTCGAGGAACCGATCGAGAGAGTGCGATCCGGTCAGACCTCCCGCGTGGTCCTGGGCGTCGGCATCGAAGCGGGCGAGCCGGACCGCGGTGCCGTGTCGGCGAACGGCGGGCCCGACGCGGGACGGACGTCGAAGTTCGGGGCCACCCTGGTGCTCGGGATCAGCGCGGCGATGGGCTCACGCGGCGCCCTGGTCCTGGCCCGGCATGACCCGGTGCCGTTCAGCCGCGAGCAGGCTCTCCTCGCCGACATCCTGGCGTCGCTCATGGCGATCCAGATCGAGCGGGCGCTCCGCGCGACGGACGCGCGGCGGGCGAGCGAGCGCCTTCAGGAGGAGTGCCAGGAGGCGGCGCGGCACCTGCAGGAGACCCGCCAGGAGCTGGCGGCGCTGAACGCCATCGCCGCCGCGGCCAGCCCATCGCTCGATCTGGATCGTCAGATCGAAGCGTCGCTGCGTAAGGCGCTGGACGTCACGGGCTTCAAGGTCGGGGCGATCAGCCTGGTGGAGGACCGGGACGGTTCGGAGGCCCTGTGCTTCACGCGCGGGGTGGGCGACCAGGGCTACCTCGACCTGGCGCGTTCGCGCCTGTGCCAGAAGGGAGAGGGTGTCGCCGGCGCCGTCTGGGCGAGCGGCGAGATCCTGTCGTTCGCGGACCTCTCCGTCGCCTCGTACCCCGATGGGTGCGCCGAGGAGCTCGCGGCGCTGCGGCGCTCGGGGTACAGGGCCCTGGCCTGCATGCCGCTGCGGGCGCGCGGCCGCATCATCGGCACGATGCAGCTCCTCTCGAGCGACGCGCGCCCGGAGCTCGAGAGCCGGCCGAGCATCGCGCAGGCGATCGCGGGACAGATCGCCATCGTCATCCAGAACGCCCGGCTGCTTTCGGAGCTGATGCGGCACAGCCTGGAGCTCGAGGCCGAGGTGGAGAGAACGACCGCGGACCTCGGCCGTCGCGATCACGTGCTGGAGAGCGTTCTCGTCTCCGTGAAGGCGGCGAGCCGAACGCTCGATCTCCGGGAGATCGCCGAGGCAGCCCTCGCCCGCAGCCTCGCCCTGACCGGGATGGAGGCGGGCACCGTCCATCTGGTCGAGCCGGGAACGAGGGCGCTCCAGATGAAGGCCCAGCGCGGCCTGTCGCAGCACGTCCTGGAGGATCTCGCCTCGCGGCTCGGCCGAACGATCATCGGGAGGGCCTTCGAATCGGGGGAGCCGCAGCACCGGCCGGTCGAAACGGCGGAGACGCTGGACCCCGCGACGCGGCTGCGCATCCAGGCGGCGGTGCCGCTGCGCGCGCTGAGCGGCGTCCACGGTGTGCTGGCGGTCGCCGGCACGGAGGACCGCATCCTCGGAGAGCACGAGATGCGGGCGCTGCAGGCGATCGGCGAGCTTCTCGGTCTGTCGGTCGAGAACGCGCGTGCCTTCCAGCAGGCACAGCCGCGGCCGTCGCCCGGCGGGGATCTCCCGGCGCGGCTGGTCCTGGCGCAGAAGATGGAATCGATCGGCACCCTGGCCGCCGGCATCGCAAACGAGTTCAACAACATCCTGAGCGCGATCCTGGGCTACGCCAGCCACATCGAGAACCTGACCACGAGCGACAACCCGATCCATCGTCAGGCCCTGACCATTTCTCAGCAGGCGCGGCGCGCCGCCGAGCTGACGCAGCAACTGCTGGCCCTGGCGCGGGGAGGCCCCTCCACGCTCGAGGCGGTCGACATGAACCACGCGATCGCCGGCACCGTGTCGCTTCTCTCGAAGAGCCTCGACCCGCGTATCGCGATCGACCTCCGGCCGGACGCCGATCTGCCCGCGGTCGAAGCGGACGCCGGGCAGATGCAGCAGGTGCTGGTCAACGTGGCGGTGAACGCGGCCGAGGCGATGCCGGAGGGCGGGAAGATCACCTTCGAGACGCGCGTCGCTCATCTCGACCAGACGTTCGCCCGTTCGCACCCGGAGGTGGTGCCGGGCGACTTCGTGGAGGTGGTGATCGGCGATACGGGTGAGGGAATGTCCCACGACGTGGCCGAGCGCGTCTTCGAGCCCTTCTTCACCACCAAGACCAGCGACAAGGCGACCGGGCTCGGTCTGTCGGTCGTTCAAGGCATCGTCAAGAGCCACCGCGGTCACGTCAGCCTGATCAGCACGCCGGGTCTGGGGACCACGGTGCGCATCTACCTGCCCGTGTTCAGCCGCCTGACCCGCCCGAATGCCCCGTCCGTCGCGCGCGCCCTGCCGCCGCCGGTGCCGCCCCCCCGCGAACCCCTCGTCCCGCCACCGTTCCGCAGCGTCTCGGTCGTCCCTGAGCGCGAGCGCCGGCGCGTCCCGGCCGCGGAGCGCGCGCCCCTGTCGCCGGAGCCAACACCGTCACCGTCCGCGAAGGAGTCTCGAGCCGAGCCGCAAGCAGCGAAGGCGGCCGCGCCGGCGGCCGAGCCGGAGCGCGCGGCCCCGAAACGACCGAGCTCGGGCCGGATCCTCGTGGTGGACGACGAGCCGGCGATCCGCGACATGGCGCGCGACATTCTCGAGTCGAACGGCTACGAGGTTGTCCTGGCGACGGATGGCGTCGACGCGCTGGACGTGTACCGCCGTGAGTGGGGACGAATCGATCTCGTCTTTCTCGACATGGCGATGCCGCGCATGGGAGGGCTGGAGACCTTCCGGCGGATCGCCGGAATGGATCGCAGCGTCAGGGTGCTCCTGTGCTCCGGCGTGGCCGACAACGACAAGGCGCAACGGGCGCTCAAGGAGGGGGCCGTCGGCCTCCTGCCCAAGCCGTTCACGACGACCGAACTCCTCAGCCGCATCGACAAGGTGATCGCCAGGAAGTGAGCGCCGGGGACCCCCTCGCGGTGCTAGACTCGCCCCGGGATCAAAGGAGGAGACGATGGCGCCGGCCGAGCTTCTGTTCTTCCACAAATCCACCTGAACGACCTGCCGCAAAGCAAAAGGTCTTTTGCTGAGAAAAGGGGCGCGCCTGATCGAACGGGACCTGGGCAAGGACCCGCTGGACGAGGACGATCTGCGGGAGCTGGTCGCCGGGCGCGACCCGCGCGAGTTCCTGAACACGCGCAACGAGCTGTACCGCAGGATGAAGATGGCGGAGAATCCACCCTCTCCGTCCGAGGCGGTCCGCCTCATGGCGAAGAACCCGAACCTGATCCGGAGACCGATCGTCGCGCGCGGCCGGGACAGGGTGCTCGGTTTCGACGAGGTTGCGCTGACGAGGCTGTTGCGCTGATCTACTTCTTGGCGCCCACCACCGAGCAGCGGTAGACCTCTCCGTCGCTGGAGAGCGTGATCGTGCCGTTCGCCGCCGCATCGAGGATGTCGTCGTCCCGGATCAGCTGGTGCGGCGTGACCCCCGGGTTGAAGGTGATCTGGACCTCGAGCCACAGCGGGTTGAACCCGTCTCCCTGGATGGCGTCGAGGACGGCGTCGAACGGCTGGCCTCCCGGCAGGCCGGGGTCGCTCATGTAGATCACGTTGATCGAGCCGTTGTGGGCCAGGAGCGCCGCGGCGGCGTCCTCCGGCTCCTCCTTGAGATTGATCGTGAACAGCCGGCCGTCGTAGTAGGCCGGCATGTCGCCGCCCGAGCCGTTCGCGCTGCCCGTCGCCCCGGTCGTGGCGCCGGCGGCCGGGCGACTCGGGACCGTCGCCGCCGCGGTCGTCACACCCGTCGCCCCGGCGGGAACGCTCGCGCCGATGACGGAACAGCGGTACACCTCGTCCTTGCTCGACAGCTCGATGTCGCCGCGCTCCGCGGCGGCGGTCACGTCGTCGTCCCTCGTGATCTGGTACGGCGTGACACCCGGCTCGAAGGTGATCTGCACCTCCTGCCACAGCGGGTTGAAGCCGTCCGCCTGGATGGCGTCGAGGACCGACACGAACGGCGCGCCGCCCGGGAGTGTGTCCTCGGACATGAAGATCGTGTTGACCGACTGGTTGCCGGCGAGCACCGTCTGCTCGGCGGTCGGCGGCAGCTCCTTGAAATTGATCAGGAAGAGCCGGCCGTCGTAGTAGGCCGGCATGGCGCCGGCGATGCCATTGGGACTGGCCGCGAGGGCGCTCCCGGCGAGGACCAGCAGACCTGCGGACACGAAAAAACCGACGCGGAGGAGCGACTTCATGGTGGGGGTCTCCTTATTACTGGTTCAGGACCAGGTAAAAGGTGGCCGCCCCCGCGACCGGCACCGGTGTGAACAGATCCTTGAAGGTCGTGCCGCCGCCACCTCCGTCCGGCGCGAAGGTGGCGGTGTTCGGCCCCGTGAAGGCCGGGTTGTCGCTGCGCACGACTTTGTACAGGCCGCCCCCGCCGCTCCATGACAGCATCGTCGTCCCGGCCGAATCGTTGACCGCGAGATCGATGACGCCGGTCACCGTGACCGCGCCGGTCATGCCGAGGCCGCAGTGCGGCGAGCAGAAATACGGGTAGCGTGCCGGCGTGTCGATGAACTGACGGTCGAAGTTCGTCCCTATCGTGCCGAGAGACGCGCTCCACAGGCCGTCCGCGAGGCACGGGGATCCGCTGGTCGTCGTATGGACCGAGGCGACCTGCGCCGACCAGCGCACGTAATCGCCCTGCTCGAGAGTCTGCGCGTTCGGATGGAACGCGAGCGCAGAATCCACCGTCACGATGAGTACCCGCGGCACCGCGATGTCGACGCCGGGCGTGATCGCCAGCACAGCGCCGCAGCACGCCGCGAGCGACAGAGAAGTGCCCAGGACGAGCGGCGTGGCTCGCGAGCGGCTGCGCATGGTCGAACACCTCCATTGGGCCCGCCGGGCCTGGATGATTCGGAGCGCCCCAACGGTAGCACTTCGCTCCGGACACGACAAGCGCGGAAGGCCTCGCGGGAGGGACTTTGGAACGGTTCCTCGCGGGAGCGGCAAGTGTTCCATGCGAAACCGGCCCGGGACGGCTACCTCCAGTCGAAATCCTGGAGGAACTCCTCGCGGACCATCTCGCGGATCTTCGGCAGCTCCTCCTCGAACAGGCGCCGGCGCTCTGCCTCGTCGGGATGGAACTTCTTCTCAAGCTCGCCCCAGACCCGCTGCTCGTCGTCGAGGGCCGCGAAGCCCCCGAGCTGCGCGACGAACACGTGAGTGTAGTCGGCGCACGGGGACGCCCCGTGGTACCACTTCGACCGGCGCATCGTAAGAAGCGGGGCGCGATCGCGTCAAGGCGCATGCCGTTGCCGGTCGAGGGGAGCGGTGCTATCGTGCCGCGAGGAGGGCGATGACATGCGGGGGGCAGGATTCGTCCTGATCGCGGCCGTCGCGGCGGTGGGCGGCGTCGCGAGGGGGGCCGATGACGCAGGCGAGGGGATCCAGATCACGGTCTACAACCAGGACTTCGCGCTGGTGAGGCAGGTGCGCCCGCTGCGCCTGAAGGAAGGGGAGAACGAGGTTCGCATCGGCGGCGTGACCTCCCTCCTGGAGCCCGAATCGGTGGTGCTGCGCGACCGGCAGGATCCGAAGGGGCTGCGGATTCTCGAGCAGCGCTACTCGGGGGAGACCTTGAGCCAGGCGTCCATGCTCCATCGGAGCGAAGGGAAAATCGTGGCGTTCCAGACGATCAACCCGGCGACCGGCCGCAAAGAGGTCGTGAGCGGCAAGGTCATCCGCAGCGGGTCCGGGCGGCCGGGGACTGAGGGGGAGGATGGCGCGCCCCCGATCATCGAGGTGGACGGCAAGATCCAGTTCTCGCTGCCGGGGGAGCCGCTGTTCGACCCGCCCGGCCCCGACGCCCTCCTCGAGCCGCAGCTCATCTGGAGCCTGTGGAGCGATCGGGCCGGGGAACGCTCCCTGGAGCTGTCGTACCTCACGAGGGGATTGGGTTGGCAGGCGACCTACAACGCGGTGATCACCGGTACGCGTTTCGATCTGACCGGATGGATCACCCTGACCAACAGCAGCCGAGCAGAGTTCAGGGACGCGCGCGTGAAGTTGATGGCCGGCGAGGTGAATCGGGCGCAGCCGGCCCGGGCCCGGGGCATGATGATGGAAACCGCGACCGCCCTGCCTCCCCCCCCGCCGCCTGGAGTCAGCGAGAGGACGCTCGACGAGTATCATCTTTATACGTTGCCGCGGCAGGTCACCATCGCCACCGACGGGGTCCAGCAGTTCGAGTTGTGCCGGGGCGGCGACGTCCCGGTCGAGCGGCTGTACGTGTACGACGGGGCGGAAAGGTTGGTCTACGCCGGATGGAGCCCGGAGATGACCCGCACGCGCCCCGACTTCGGAACGGAGAGCGATACGCGCGTGACGTCCATGCTCGAGTTCACCAACGGCAAGACCTCGGGCCTCGGCATGCCGCTTCCGGCGGGCACCCTGAAGGTCTACCGCGCCGACGCAGACGGTTCGCGTGAATTCATCGGCGAGAGCGCCATCGGGCACACCGCCATCGACGAGAAGGTCCGCGTGTCCCTGGGCACAGCCTTCGACCTGACCGGGGAGCGCCGCCAGACGAACTACCGGATCGACACGACCCATCAGAACGCCGACGAATCGTTCGAGATCAAGCTGCGCAACCACAAGAAGGAGCCGGTCGACGTCCGGGTCGTGGAGCACCTGGTCCGCTGGCCGGCCTGGAAGATGGTCGACTCCTCCGATCCGTACCAGGCGACCGATGCGCGGACCATCGAGTTTCGCGTGAAGATTCCTCCCGAGGGCGAGAAGGTGATCACCTACCACGCGCGCTACTCGTGGTGAGAGGGGGCGGGCTCAGACGACTGACAGCTCGCGGTGGGGCGCTCCCTCGAGGGTGTCGGCCACGATCCGCAGGGCGCTTTCCAGGTGATCGGTCGTGCGCGCCGCGCCCAGGCAGAGCCGCACCGCGGCGGGCGCCTTTCCGCCGCCCGCCAGGAACACCTCCGCGGGGGTGACCGCCACCCCGCGCTCGCGCAGCCGGGTCGCGAAGGTCTCGCCGCGCCACGGCTCCGGGAGCGGCAGCCAGAGATGGTAGCCGTGGGGGTGCGCGCCCGCTCCCGGTATCCGCAGGATCCTCGCCGCCAGCTTCTGTCTCTCGGCCGCCAGCGCGCGCTTTCTCTTGAGGATGGCATCGGCCGTCCCATCGTCGATCCAGCGGGCGGCGATTTCCGCGGTCAGTGGCGGGGCCATCCAGGTCGTCGAGGCGATCGCGGGGATCATCCGCTCGAACAGCGGTCGCGGCGCCCACAGATAGCCGATGCGAAGTCCGGGCGCGAGGGTCTTCGAGAGACTCGTCACGTACACCGTGCTCTCGGGCGCGTAGCGGGCGAGGGGTAGGGGCCGTTCCGCCGGCAGGAGACCGTAGAGGTCGTCCTCGATGATCGTCACGCCGTGCGTCTGGGCGATGGCCGCGATCCGCTTGCGTCGCGCTTCGGGCATGACGCGCGCGGTCGGGTTCTGGATCGTCGGAATGCAGTACAGGACCTTCGCGGCCCCGCCCCGGCAGGCCGCCTCCAGGGCGTCGGGCACGATCCCCTGCTCGTCCATGGCGACCCCCTGCACCTTGAGGCGTTGGAGGCCTGCGAGCGTCTTGAAGACCGGGTAGGTGAGGCTCTCGGCGAGCACCAGGTCGCCCGGCGCGGTCAGGGCGAGCAGGGCGATCGCCAGCCCGTGCTGGGCGCCGCAGCAGACCATGACCTGGGCCGCATGCGCCCGTAGACCCGATCGCCCGATCCACTCGGCACCGGCCTTCCGGTGGGGCGGCATCCCGGCGTGCGGCAGGTACTCGAGGAGACGCGCCAGGTCCCGCGTCCGGCTCAGGGCGACGAGCGCCTTCGACAGCTCCCGATCCTCGAGGTCGCCGACCGGGAAGTTGAGGCTCAGGTCCACGAGCGGCGTCTCGCCGTGCGCCGGCATCCCGAGATCGAGGCCGCCGGAGCGTTCGCGCCTGACGAACGTTCCGCGTCCCACCTCTCCGCTGACCAGACCGCGCCGCTGGGCCTCGGCGTAGGCACGGCTGACGGTTCCGACGGTGACTCCGAGGGCGGCGGCGAGATCCCGGTGGGTCGGAAGACGCGCCCCCTCCTGGAGCGCGCCGCGGGCGATGTCGTCGGCCACCGCCTCCGCGATGGCGCGGTAGCGGGGCCCACGACGTTGTTTCAGACTGGGCGTCCAGAGTGTCATGGTGACAATATATAGATTGACTTTTGAATGGAGTCAAGTATTTTATGTAGGGTGACAATCAATCGAACTAGAGAAGATTGTATCGATTCAATGTCGGCTCCCCGCGGGGGAGGGCCGACCGGGAGGACGTCATGATGGAGCGCGAGACGGAGGGAACCGAGAGCGCGGTCCTGGAGGATCTCGATCGGGCCCTGCGGCGTGCGGCGGCCCGTCGGGCGATCGATGACATGGTCGATCGCCTGGACCAGGATCTCGCGGCGCGACCCGGAGACGCGATGGTCTGGGACACGCTGCCCCTCACCCTGTTCGAGCCGGCGCCCCCGGGCGGGATCCGCTCCGCCTGGGTGTTCATCCTGCGCGCCGGCGCCACGACGGGGGCGGAGCGGCACCCGAACAGCCGCCAGAGGACGATGTCCTGGCGCGGCTCCGGCGACCTGCAGGTGAGCGCGCCCGCCGGCTGGCGGTCGCACGTCCTGTCCGGGGAGCCCGATGCGCCGGTGGAGCGACGCTGGGTCTCCATCCCCGAGAACACGTGGCATCAGGTGGTCGTCGGAGAATGCAACTGGGTGGTGGTCTCCTTCCATACGGTGGCGGCCGACCAGCTCATCGAAGAGCGACCGCGGCCCGGCGATCCCGGCTCGAGCGTGAGACGCCGCTACCTCGAGAGCCCTACGCGTCCAGACGTGTGAGCCGGACCCGGTGCCCGTCCCGCACGCGTGACAGACGCGTGGCATCGCCGGTGATGCGACCGAAGACGTTCACGGGCGAGGCGGCCTTCGGGGCCGGACCAGTGCTGGCGGGGGTGGGCCCGAAGAACAGCGCCACGGCGGGCCCCTGCGGCCAGTAGCCGAGGTCCCCGGGCGCGACCTCGATCCGGGCGTCTTTTTCGAGAGGCAGATCGAGCGGGACATCGAAATAGATCTCGTCGCCCCAGCGGCGGGCGGGTCCCTCGAGGGGCAGCGCCTCCCACACGGCGTGCGCGGTCGGGGTCGCTGCCAGGACGGCATAGACGCGCACACCGTCGGACTCGATCCGGATGGCCCGCTCCGCCACCATGGTCGTCAGTAGGTCTCGCGCGGCGGGAGGGCGCGGGCGGCGTCCATCCAGCGCTTCACCGCCGGGTGCGCCAGGACCGCCTCCATGTAGGCCGGCGTCTTCGGCGCCCGCGCCGTCGGCACGCGAAAGGCGGTCAGGCGGACGATCGCGGGCGCGTACATGATGTCCGCGGCCGTGAACGGGCCGAACAGAAACGGGCCGGTCTCAGGCCGGCGGTCAAGGGCACCCTGCAGGAGCGACAGCATCTCGCCGGCCTCGGCCAGCGCTTCGGTCGTCGGTTGCGGCGGTTTCGGGAGGAAGCAGAGATTGAACGACATCGACTCGCGCAGCTTCGTGAATCCCGAGTGCATGGTCGCCGCCAGCCAGCGCGCGTGGGCCCGCCGGCCGGCGTCGGACGGCCACAACGCCGGGTGGGCCGGCGGGGGAAAGGCTTCGTCGAGGTATTCGATGATCGCCAGCGAGTCGGGAATGACCCGGGCGCCGTGGTGCAGCACCGGGACCCTGCCGGTCGGGGAGACGCGCCGCCTGCGCTCCCGGTCCTTGTCGGTGCGCAGCTCGATCGTCGACTCTTCGAACGGCAGATTCTTGGCCACAAGCGCGAGATACGCGCGCATCGACCAGGAGGAGATGTTCTTCTCGCCGATGTACAGCACCAGGGTGTCGTCCATGGGATCCCTCTAGAGAGTGGCCGGCGGGGGAACGGCAGTCCGATCGTAGAGAACGAGGTTCCAATGTCTGCGGACCAGAACGGCCTTCCGCCCGTCCCGCTCGCCCAGCTCGTAGATCAAGAGCGAGGCGGGCCGGGCTTCATCCTGCCGGTCGAGCGTCAGGATGTCCTCCTCGTCCATACGCTCGAGGAGCTTCCGGAAGGAGAGAAGAACGACCTGATGCGTGATCACGAGCACGCGCAGTCCGGGATGCTCGCGCACCAGCGTGCCGATGACCGAGTGAACGCGCAGATTGACATCGGCGTACGACTCGCCGCCGGGCGGCCGATAGAAATACTTCCCGACGCGCTTGCGGCGCTCGTGCTCTTCGGGATGGCGGAAGCGGATACCGTGCTTGGTCAGGCCCTCGAGAATACCCCACTCCTTCTCCCGCAGCCGCTCCTCCGTGATCACCGCCGGGCGCTGCTTCAGCTCGCCGAGCACCTCGTCGGCGGTCTCGAGCGTGCGTTTGTACGGGGAGACATACACGACGTCGAAGGGTCCCCAGTCGTTCAGTCGCGCGCCGGTCAGCCGGGCGCGCTCGCGTCCTTCGGGGGTCAGCGGCACATCCACGTCGCGCATGTCGAGACCGAGGTGGACGTCCGTCGAGTGGATCTGCTCGAGATGCCTGCGCCGCTCGGTCGCCAGGCTCTCGGCGTGCCGCATCACCACGAGCCGGGAGGGCCACTTGGAATCTGACACGACGGCCACGAGGACATCCCCTCCGGTCGATGCGGGCGGATGCGGCGATTCTACACGAGTCACCGTGTCGTGTCGCTCCGGCGCTCTGCTAGAATCCCGCCCCGTCATGCCGAATCCCGCCGACGTCGCCGCCGCCGCGGAGCGGCGCCGCGGCTTCCTGATCGCGCTCAATTTCGCCGCGGTCTACGTGCTCTGGGGATCGACCTACCTCGCCATACGTTTCGGCGTGCGGGACCTGCCGCCGGCGTTGATGGCGGGGACGCGCTTCACGATCGCCGGGGGGCTCCTCCTGGGCTGGCTCCTGTGGCGTCGCGTGCCGCTGCCACCGCGCCCGCTCCTCTGGCCGATCGCCCTCACCGGTCTGCTGTTGTTGTGCGGCGGCAACTGGCTGGTGACGTGGTCCGAGCTGACGGTGCCCTCCGGCATGGCGGCGGTGATCGTCGCGAACCTGCCGTTCTTCGTCGCCGGTCTCGAGGCGGTCCGCAAGGACGGCGAGCGGCTCTCCGGGTTCGGCGTGATCGGGCTGCTGGTCGGTTTCGCCGGGATGCTCGTCCTGATGTGGCCCAAGCTCGCGAGCCTCGGGGCCGGCCGGCACAGTCTCGGCGAGTTCAAGGGCGAGCTGGCCCTCCTGGGCGCCAACCTCTGCTGGGCGTCCGGGTCGATCTACGCCCGCCACCGCATCCGGGGCATCGCGCCGCTCATGGGGGTCGCCCTGGAGATGCTCTTCGCCGGCGTGGTCCTGACCGCGGCGGGGGCGTGCCTCGGCGAGGTGCCGCGGTTCCGCCTGACGCCCGGCTCGGCGCTGGCCCTCGGCTGGCTGATCGTCGCCGGGTCGTTGTGCGGTTACTCGGCCTACATCTGGCTTCTGCACCACGTGCCCGCGGCGAAGGTGTCCACGTACGCCTACGTCAATCCGATCATCGCCGTCGTCCTGGGCTGGCTCGTGCTCGACGAGACTCTGGACTGGAGAATGGCGGTCGGCACCGGCGTCATCCTGGGCGGCGTCGCCGTCGTCAACGCCGCCAAGGTAAGCACACGGGCCAGGGAGAAGACCGGCTGATCTATCGGAGGGGGAATGATTTAGCTCCTCCTCGGGATGGGTGGCACCGCCATGCGCCCGTGCTGAATCGGCGCCGCAGCGATTGAGCCGGGCCGGAAGGTTCTTTCCTGCAAGCCGAAGCACTGAGGTATATTCCTGCCAGACATCCGCCGGGACCATGCGGGAGTTGTCCTTCCGAACCCCGCCCTGTCCGGGGGGTCCAGTCAGGCGGAGGCGGAATGGAATCGGTGGGTCGCCAGCCGTCAGCCTCTCGGTCACGGATCCGCCCGCGCATCCTCCTGCTGTCGTCCACCGTCGTGCTCGCGCTTCTCGCCTCCGGGTCGCCCCCCCTGTCCGGAGAGGGGAGCGCGGCGCCGGCCGCCAAGCCCGTGAAGTCCACGGACGCGCAGGAGCGGTTCGTCCCCGGCGAGGCTCTGGTCAAGTTCAGATCGGGCACCGGGAAGGCGGACCGGGATACGGCGAGGTCGGGTCTCGGGGCCCAGAAGCTGCGCGAGTTCAAGAGCCACGCGGAGCACTGGAAGCTGCCGCCCGGTCTGAGCACCGAGGCCGCCATCGCCCGTTTGCGCCGCAACCCTCACGTCGAGTACGCCGAGCCGAACTACATCCTGCACGCCACGCTGTCGCCGAACGACCAGAGCTACTCGCTCCTGTGGGGGTTGAGCAACCACGGGCAGACCGGCGGCCTGACCGGGGCCGACATCTCGGCCGAGGCCGCCTGGTCGATCAGCACCGGCGACCGCGCGGTCCTGGTGGGGGTGGTCGACAGCGGCGTCGACTACACCCATCCCGACCTGGCCGCCAATATCTGGACCAACCCCGGCGAGATCCCCGGCAACGGCATCGACGATGACCACAACGGCTTCGTGGACGACGTGCATGGATGGGATTTCTTCAACAACGACAACAATCCGATGGACGATTACGGCCACGGCACGCACGTCGCCGGCACGATCGGCGCCGTCGGCAACAACTCCATCGGAATCGTCGGCGTCGACTGGCAGGTGTCGATCGTTCCACTGAAGTTCCTGAATTCGTCCGGCCACGGCTCGACCTCGAGCGCCGTCGCCGCGATCGAGTACGCGACCAGCCTGGGCGTCGACGTCCTGAACAATTCCTGGGGAAGCTACGATTTTTCCCAGACGCTCATGGACGCCATCCGCGCGGCGGGAGACTCCGAGGTGGTCTTCGTCGCCGCCGCCGGAAACGAGGGCGTCAGCAACGACATCGTGCCGTTTTATCCCGCGAGCTACAGCCTGCCCAACGTGATCTCGGTCGCCGCCACGACCAACTACGACAACAAGGCCGGGTTCTCGAACTATGGGCCGAGCACGGTCGACATAGGCGCGCCCGGGGTGGACATCTTCAGCACCCTGCCCGGGGGACTCTACGGCCCTCTGAGCGGGACTTCGATGGCGGCGCCGCACGTCAGCGGAGTGGCGGCGCTCATTCGCTCCCTGTCACCCGACATCCCGGCCTTCCAGGTGAAGCAGAAGATCCTTGACGGGGCGACCCGTATCGGCGGGCTCGCGGGTCTGGTGCGGAGCGGGGCGCGGCTCAACGCGCTCCTGCCGATCGCCGCCCGCGACGACGTCCCGCCCGGGCCGATCGGTGACCTCCGGGTCGTCGAGTCCAACAGCAATTCGATCGTCCTGACCTGGACGGCGACCGGCGACGACGGGACGGTCGGAACGGCGCTGACCTACGAGGTGCGGTACGCGAACTTTCCGATCAACGCCTCGAACTTCCTGAGCGCTTCGATCGCGGCCGGTCCCCCCGTCCCGGCGCCGTCCGGATCGGTCGAGACGATGGAGGTCAAGGGGCTGATGGCCAGCACGTTCTACTACTTCGCCGTCAGGGCCCGGGACGAGTGGGGCAATGCCGGCCCGATCGGCGGCGTCGCCGCGGGGGGCACGCTCCAGCCTCCGACCTTCGCCTCCTCCCCCCCGTCGTTCGCGGCCGCACTGCGCACGGGAGAATCGACCACCCGGACGCTGACGATCCAGAACATCGGACCCGGCACGCTGGACTGGACCGTGCCGCTCCCCTCGATCAGCGGCCGGGCGCCCGGCACGGCGGCAGCGGCCGTCGCTTCCACGACCCCGGAATCGGAGAACGCGCCGGCCTCCGTCGGCACCGGCGGCCCCGATGCCTTCGGCTACCGCTACATCGACAGCGATCAGCCGGGCGGACCGGCGTTCGAGTGGATCGACCTGACCCAGACGGGCAGCGGGATCATCATCGATTCGCTCACCAGCGACGATCAGATCAGCGAGGCGATCCCGCTCGGATTCCATTTCCCGTTCTACGGACAGACGTACGACAGCGTGCGCGTCAGCACCAACGGGTTCCTGACCTTCACCGGCAACGACGCGCCCTACGCGAACACCTCCGTGCCGAACGCGGCGGCGCCCCCCAACCTGGTCGCACCGTTCTGGGACGATCTCAAGTTCGACTACACCTCCCGGGCCTTCTATGCACGGGACGCGAACAGCTTCACGGTGCAGTATGCGGGCGTCCTGCCCTACACCGGCGTCGGCAGCCTCACCTTCCAGGTGACGCTCTATCGCAGCGGGGAGATCGTGTACCGCTATCAGTCGCTGACCGCCGACACCGGCAGCGCCACCGTCGGCATCCAGGACGGCTCCCAGACCGTCGGGCTGCAGGTCACCTTCAACTCCATCTATCTTCACGACCAGATGGCGATCCGGATCTACGACGTGCCGCAATGGCTGCAGGCCACGCCGGTCTCCGGGCGGGTGCCGACGGGCGGCAGCCAGGACATCCAGGTGTCGATCGACGCGACCGGGCTGGACGGGGGCTCGTACAGCGGGACGGTGTACGTGACGACGAACGATCCGCAGCTGCCGCTAGCGTCGCACCCGGTGACCCTCGATGTCACGCCGGTTCCCTCGATCGCCGTCGATGCCGCGGTCCTGGATTTCGGCACGGTCTTCGCCGGCTTTTCGCGGACCCTCACGCTCACCGTCCGCAACATCGGGACGGACGTTCTGGATGTCAGCGGGATCGACGCGGGCGATCCCGCGGTGACCGTCGCCCCGGACGCCCTTTCGGTGCCGGCCCGCACGAGCCAGGGGATCGCCGTCACGTACGCGCCCGCCGCGCCCGGTCTGCTGGATTCCGGCGTGGTGATCCACAGCAACGCCGACAACAACCCCGCGCTGAGCGTGGCGGTCCGCGGTCTCGCGACGCCGCCGCCGCAGATCGTCGTCGCTCCCGCGTCCTTCTCCGAGGCGCTCCACACCGGCGCGGCGGTGACCCGCACTCTGCACATCACGAACACCGGCGGTAGCGATCTCACCGTGACCCTCACGGTCGATCTCCAGGGCATCGTCCCGTGGCTGCGGGTCACCCCCCCCTTGCAGCAGACGATCCACCCCGGAGAAAGCGGCGACGTCTCCGTCGTCCTGGACGCGGGCGACTTCGGCACCACGGTATTGAGCGGCGCCGTCGTGATCCAGACGAACATACCGGGGCTGGCGCCGCTGCGCGTGCCGGCGACGGTGACCGTCACCGGGGCGCCCAACATCGCCATCTCCGACGAGCCGGTCATCGTGAGCTCGACGCAAACCTACAACACGTTCGGCGGGCGCACCGTCCACAAGCTGCCGGTGCCGCTCGCCCCGGCGGCAGGCGCCAGCATCGATGTCCAGGTGGAGGGCAATTTCGGCTCCGTCCCCGAGGTCGCGCTGGTCTCGGCCGAGGGCGTTTCGCTCGGGAGCCTGGGAGCCAGCGGGAACGAGTGCGGCAGCGCCACGCGGACGTTCACGCTGGACGCCTCGCAGTACTTCGGCATGGCCCTCGACGGGATTCTCGAGGTGACGGTCCAGAACACGCCCTACGTCGACGTGTTCTGCCAGGTCAACCGGCACACGGTGCGGCTGACCTACCAGGGAGCGACGAGCCTCCTCGATTTCGGGTCGTTGTTCCTGGGTCTGCGCCGCACCCTGGCCTTCGCCATTCACAACCGGGGCAGCGAGACGCTGAAGGTCCAGTCGATCACGAGCGATTCGGCGATGTTCTCGCCGTCCGTATCCTCGCTCAACATCCCCCCGCGCACGAGCGCCACGGTCACCGTAGCGTTCTCCCCGACGTCCGCCACCCCTCTCGCCGGGACGCTCTCCATCCTGAGCAACGATCCCGACACGCCCGTCCTCGGCATCGACCTGCGCGGCCAGGGGCTCATCGCGCCGGTGATCCGGGCGCAGCCGGGACAGCTCGCGGCGACCCTGTTCAAGAAGTCGCGCGACACCCAGACCCTGAGCCTCTCCAACACCGGCGGGAACGACCTGAACTTCTCGGTCGGCCTCAAGGTCCAGCCGTCTGGCAAGGAGCCCGCCTCCTGCGCCCCTCTGGCCTACGTCTCGGAGTGGCGCGGCGGCCGGATCTCCGCGGTCAATCTCGATACGGGCGCCACCAGCATCGTGTCCTACGGGCTGTACACGCCGCAGGAGAACGTGGTCATCGACGCCTCCGGCACGACGGCCTACGTCGATGAGTCCGATCCGGGGACGCTGTCGGCGATCGATCTGTCGACCGGAATGGTGACCCGCATCGCGCTCGGCTTCAGCTTTCCCGTCGGGCTGACGCTGAGTCCGTTCGGGAACACGCTGTACGTGGGCGAGGCGCACGCCGGTCGGATCACGGCGGTCAACGTGTCGACTGGCGAGAAGACGCTGGTGGCCTCAGGGCTCACCTCGCTCGACGGCATGGCGCTGAACAACGCCGGCACGACGCTCTACGTGTGCCAGCGGTTTGTCGGCGCGCTCACTGCGATCGACCTCAGCAGCGGCGCGATGACCCCGATCGCCACCGGGCTGAACGGTCCCGGCAGCGTCGTGCTCAGCACCGATCAGACGAAGGCCTACGTGACCGAGACAGTGGGCGGCCGTCTCGTGTCGATCGATCTGGCGACGGGCGTCACCCGGACCGTCGCCATCGGTCTCGACAGCCCCCAGGGCCTGACGCTGAACGGGTTGGGGACCGTGGCCTACGTGGCCGAGCTGCACCGGACCGATCTGACGACCATCGACCTCCAGAGCGGGGCGGTCGACCACATCGGTTTCGGGCTCAGCGGTCCCGCCGGTCTCGCGATCCGATCGCCCTCCGGCTGCACGTCGGACTTCCTGACCGTGACGCCCGTGTCGGGGACGCTTCCGCCGGGCGGCTCGACCGACCTCACCGTCCAGTTCGACAGCGGCGACCTGTTCGGCGGAGCCTCGGAGACCGACATCGAGATCAGCAGCAACGATCCGATCACGCCGCTCCTGCGTGTCCCCGCGATTCTCACGATCAATCCGGTCTGCCTGGACCAGGACGGCGACGGCTACGCGGTCTGCACGTTCGCGTGCGCCCTGGCCGGCGGAAACCGGTGCGGCGACTGCGACGACGGGAATCCCGCCGTGCACCCGTTCCTGGCGGAGAGCTGCAACGGCCTGGACGACAACTGCAACGGTCTGATCGACGAGGGCACGACCGGCCTCGATTCGGACGGCGATCTGATCGGCGACACGTGCGACAACTGCCCTCTGGTCTGGAACCCCGCGCAGGAGGACGCCGACGGCGACGGCGTCGGGGACGCGTGCGCGCCGCAGGTGGTCTGCGCCCGCGCGAACCTCGATACGAGCGACTTCTCGGCGACGCGCGTCGATGGTCTCGACCTGGCGGTCTTCGCCCGGGCGTTCGGAACCTGCCCCGATCCGGGCGGCACGCCCGGTGTCGCGAACCTCGACCTGCAGCCGGTCGGCCTGGGCGCGTGCGTCGACCTGGCCGATTTTCATCTGTTCATGAGCACGTTCGCCTCCACGTGCGGCGGGAACTGACATGAGACGTCTCGTGGTGGTGGCGGTCGGGCTGCTCGGCGCGGCGCATCTCGCGTGCGGCGGGAAAGGCGGCAGCAGCACCGGTGTCGTGAACCCCCCGCCCGGACCGGTCGCGACGTTCAAGTGCAGCGACTCTCCGACCGCGCCGAACCAGGTGGCTCTGGTCTGCGGCACGCTGGTCTCTCCGAACGTCTGGATGATCGACGTGGCGGTCGGCGTTCCCACGACATCGACCGACATCGGCGGTTTCGACTTCGACGTCGTCTTCGATCCGTCGAATCTCGCTTACGTCTCCGGCAGCGCCCAGCTCGGGGACCTCTTCACCCAGAACAACGGGGACTACCTGGTGGCGGCGGCGACGGCGCCGGGCGATCCCGGGAGGCTGGTCGTCGGCATCTCGCCGATCAACGGCACGGCCGGGGTGGCCGGCATCGCGGGTTACGATCACATCCTCAGATTCGAGCTCAGGAACAAGACCATCTCCCCGTGGGGGCCGGACCTGCTGACATTCGAGAACGTCAGGGCCATCGATTCGTCTGGCGCGCCGATCACGAGCATCACCTTCAGTGGCCAGCTTCTTCTGTCGCTGCAGTAGCGGCGTCCGCAGGCATCGCGCCGCGCCTGCGGCGGTGGTCGTCCTGATGATCGGTGCCGTCGTCGCGTGCGTCTCGGCCCGCGGGCCGGCGCAGCCCTCGGAGCCTTCCGGCGCCGGGGCAGCGCAGGCCCCCGCCGCGTCGGCCGCGGCGACGCCGACGCCCCGACCGGACGGAGAATCGGGAACGGCGCAGCCCGACAGCGCGGCGGCCGGCGCGCCCGTGAAGCCGGCCGCCGGCGCCGGGCGCGGGTCGCAACCTGCGACCCCGGGCGCGACCGCGACCCCGACCCCCCCCGGCGCCCCGTCCGGCTCCACGACCGGAAACGACACCTCCGGTCCGCTCCTCCTCACCACGCTGCCCGAGGCGCAACAGGGTACGGCCGGTGACACCGCCGGCTCGCACGCCGGGAACGTCGCACCGGTCCCGCCGTCGGGCGGAGGCTCGGCGGCTCCGCCCGCGCGTCGGACGGATGGGACGCCGCCGGGTCGCCTGACCCTGTCCCTCGTCGCCGACTCCACCGCACCGGTCGTCCGGAGCCTGGTGACGATCACGATCCTCGCGGCCTCGAATTCGGGCGTGGTCGATGCGCCGCTGCACCTGATCTACGACCCGGCCCGTCTGCGATTCGTGGACGCGTCCGAGGGAGACTATCTGAGCCGCGACGGCACCGGCACCGTCTTCCTGGTCAACGGGTTGTCGCGCCCCGGCGACGTGGTGATCGGCGCCGGCCGATCCCATCGCTCCGTCGGCGCGACCGGGTCGGGCACCTTGTGCCGCGTGCGCTTCGAGGTGCTCGCTCGAGGCGCCGCCCGGGTCTCCATCGGCGAGGCGATGGCCTGGGGGGACGACGGCGCCCTTCTCGCGGTCACCGGCGGTTCGATCGACCTCTCCGTTCCGTGACCTGTCGCCTCGCCCCGGGTTGACACGCCCAACCGCCTCGACTACGTTCACCGCCTTTCGGAGGGAGTCGTGGCCACCACGCCGGTGCCCGCCATGCGCGTACGCCTCCGCCGCGGGCTGAGTCGAAGCCGGCACACCTGCTGGGTGCTCTTCCGCGTGACGGTCCCCACCTTCGTCGCGATGGATCTCCTGGGGAGGCTGGGCGCGATCGAGACGATCGGACGCCTGTGCGCGCCGATCATGTCGCTGTTCCGGCTCCCCGGCGAAACGGCGATCGTGGTCCTGCTCGCCTACCTGGTGAACGTCTATTCCGCGGCGGCGGCTCTCGGAAGCCTCGGCGCGACGTTCGGGCAGGTGACGACGCTCGGCCTGATGCTCGGGATGGCGCACGCGCTCGTGGTCGAGACGCTCGTGCTCAAGACCGCCGGGGCGCGATTCGGGCGACTGCTGCTCTACCGGCTGGTCATGTCGGCGCTGGTGGGATGGACCGCGTCCCGTCTGTTCATCGGTGCGCCGCAGTGACGTCAGTCATCGGACAGGCCATCCTGGAATCGGCGCTCTCCGGCGCCCTGTTCAGCCTGAAGGTCGCCGCCGTGCTGGTGCCGGCCCTCGTCCTCTACGATCTTCTCGCCCCGTCACCCCTGTTCGCGCGCTGGGGGCGCCGGCTCGAGCCCTGGCTCGGGCGTCTCGGGATGTCGCCCCCGTGCGCCATGCCGCTGGCGGCGGGCGTCTTCCTCGGGATCATCTACGGCGCGGGCGTGATCCTGCCGATCGCGGAGGAGAAGACCATCGGTCCGGACGAGCTGCACAGCGTCGGACTGTTCCTGTGCACCTGTCACGCGGTGATCGAGGACACCTTCCTGTTCGCCTGGATCGGCGCCAGGAGTCCCCTGGAGGTCGCCGGCAGGATGCTTCTTCTGGCCGGCGTCCGCCTGACGCTGGCCGTGGCGGTGACGGGCGGCCGTCGTCTCTGGCTCGGCCCGCGCGGCGGCACGGCGCTCGCCGCGGGCCCGCGGATGGCCTAGCGTGGGCGATTCCCTACGTTTCCCCTGGATTCCATCGATCCCGGTTCCTATATTCCCCACACCGCAGGGTGTCCGGCGGGGGAGCGGGGGATGGCTGGTTCAGCGGGTCGCGACTGGGCGGGACAGATTCGGCCCGAGGAGCCTTCCCAACCGTCGAGGCGCCGCGGCGATCTCCTCGTGGGCGGGAGCGCCGCGATGGCCCGCGTGCTCGAGCTGATCGCGGTCGCCGCGCGCACCGGGATCCCCGTGCTGATCACGGGGGAGAGCGGCACCGGCAAGGAGCTGGTGGCCCGCGCCATCCACTACACCGGTCCGCGGGCGGCGCGGCCGTTCCTGACGATGAACTGCGGCGCCATCCCCGAGACGCTCATGGAGGACGAGTTGTTCGGGCATACCCGCGGCGCCTACACCGGGGCGCACGCCGACAAGCGCGGCGTCTTCGAGGAGACGGAGGGCGGCAGCCTGTTCCTGGACGAGATTGCCGATCTCTACCCGTCGTGCCAGGTGAAGCTGCTGCGCGTCCTGCAGGAAGAGGAGGTGCGGCGGATCGGCGAGACCAGGACGCGGCGGGTCGACGTCAGGATCATCGCCGCGACCAACAAGGACCTCCATGCGGAGATGGAGGCGCGCCGGTTCCGCGAGGACCTGTACCACCGCATCCACGTGCTGCCGATCACCCTGCCCCCCCTGCGCGAGAGACGCGAGGATGTCCCCCTCCTGGTCGACCAGTTCGTGCGCCAGTTCAACCGCGAGCTGGGCAGGACGATCCGCGGGTTCTCCCCGGCCGCGATGGAGAAGCTCAAGAGCCATGCGTGGCCGGGGAACGTGCGCGAGCTCGAGAACCGCGTCAAGCAGGCGATGGTCCTGGCCAAGGCCGACATCGTCGAGATCGACTCCCTCGAGATGCTGTCCGGGACGTCACCGGGGAGCGTCCTGCCGCCCTTCCGCAAGGCGAAGGAGGAGTTCGTCAGGGGCTATCTGGTGCAGTGCCTGCGGATCGCCGGCGGCAACGTCGCGGCCGCGGCGCGCCTGGCCGGAAAGGATCGAAAAGACCTCTACGATCTGATGAAGAAACACCACGTCGACCCGCGCGACTACCGCAACTGAGGCGCGTGGGGATTTCCCCGCGTCCGCCTCGAAAACCCCCCGGTCAAAATCGTCATCCAGACGTTAGCGGGGGGAAATCCCCCCGCAGGGGGTGACCAAATCCGTCATCCCTCGCCGAGAGCCGATCGTTCGCGCTCTCCAACTCCATGAAAACGAGCGAGTAACAGGGTCGACTGGAAAGCGCCCGCGGGGCACGCCCTTCGCAGTGTGATGGTGTGGAGGTCTGTTCGATGGGTTTCGCGCGGGGGAAACAGCCGGGACCGGACGCGGGCGAATCGCCGGACGCTCCGGGGCTGAGCCGGATCGCCGAGCGGGTCCTGGCCTATTTCCGCCACAACTCCTGCGCCATGGATTCGGTCGAGGGGATCGCGCGCTTCTGGGTGCGCGAGGACCCGCGGGTCGTCGAGCGCTGTCTCGTCGACCTGCACTCCCGCGGCCTGCTCGACAAGAGGATCATCGCCGGGACGACTTTCTTTTCCTTCGCGAAGGCGGGCGCGGCGCCGGCCGCGGGCGGACGTTCCGGGAGCGCGCCGGGGCGTCTTCTCGTCGTGGACGACGACCCGTCCGCGCGCCGGTTCCTGGTCGACGCGCTGACCGACGCCGGCCACAGCGTCGCCGCGGCCGAGAACGGCGTCCGCGGGCTGGAGATCTTCCGGGCGGATCCGAGCGACGTGGTCCTGACCGACGTGATGATGCCGGGTCTCTCGGGTCTCGAGGTCCTGGAGACGATCAAGCGGCTGCGGCCGGCGACCGAGGTGATCGTCATCACGGCGCACGCCAGCCTCGACACCGCCGTGCGGGCGCTGCGGGACGGCGCCTACGATCTGATCACCAAGCCGCTGCCCGAGATCGACGCCCTCTACCGCGTGGTCGATCGGGCCCTCGAGAAGGGCCGTCTCTCCGAAGAGAACCTCCTTCTGGTGTCCAATCTGCAAGCGCGCAACGTCGAGCTGACCGAGACGGTGGCCCGCCTCGCCGCCGTGAACGAGATCGGCAAGGCGACGACCGGTCTTCTCGACACGGAGGACCTGTACGGCTCGCTCGTCCGCCTCGTGGCCCAGCATCTGAAGGCCCGGCGCGTCTCCGTGCTGGTCTCGGCACCCGATTCCGAGACGATGAGCCTGGTCGCGTCCGTCGGCATCCCGGAGGACGAGGGTCTGAGGCGGAGCGTGCGCGTCGGCGAGGGGATCGCCGGCCGCGTCGCCGCCACGCAGTCGCCTCTCCTGGTCGAGAACATCGAGAAGACCGATCTCCGCGCCCTGCGCACCGGCGGCAAGTACAGCACGTCCTCCTTCATGATCACCCCCCTCACGGTCTCCTACCCGATCCGCTACCAGCGCCGGCGGGTCGGCGTGATCAACGTCAGCGACAAGCATTCCGGCGAGCCGTTCAACGAACAGGACCTGGAGTTCCTCTCCACCCTGGCCTCGCAGATGGCGGCGGCGATCGAGAACGCCCGTCTGGTGGAGGAGCTGGAGGACGGCTACCTGGGCGCCCTCGTCGGGCTGATCGACGCGATGGAAGAGACGCGGCCGGAGAGCCGCGGGCACTCGCGGCGCGTCGCCGCGCTGTCGGCCGCGGTCGCCTGCGCCCTGGTCCTGCCGCAGGAGCGTATCGATCTCCTCACGCGGGCGGCGGCGCTGCACGAGCTCGGCCGCCTCACGGCGCGGCCGGAGGAGCGGGACCGCGCGCAGGGGCGGCTGCGCTTCGGAGGAGAGTGGTTCCCGGCGGCCGTCATGGCGACCGAGCGGATGCTGGCTCCGGTAGCGTCGCTGCGGAACGTGCGGGAGATCATCCTGCGCTCCGCCGACTGGTTCGATGCCACCACCCGCCCGATCGGCAACGAGCCGCCGAACGTACCGGTCGAATCTCGCATCCTGGCGACCTGCGAGGAGTTCGTCACCCTCACGGCCGGCTCCGGCCCGACCTCCGCGACCGGGCGGGCGGTGGCCGCGATCGAGAAGCGGCGCGGCCGCAAGCACGACCCGGAGGTCGTGGCGGCGCTCGTGCGCGTCCTGGAGCGGGGCGAACCCGGCGACGGAGGCGGGTCATGAGCCCGACCGTCCGGACCGCCGCCCGGACGCGGCGGGGCGCGCCCCGGCTGGCCGCCGCGGCGATCGCGCTGCTCCTGCCGGTCTTCGCGTCGCAGGCGCGCGCGGCGGTCAATCTCGTCGCCAGCAAGACGGTCGCCGACGACAACGGCGGGTCGCCGCGCCCGAGCGAGACCCTGACCTACACGCTGACCGTCACCAACACCGGGACCACCGCCGCGACGAGCGTGGTCGTCACGGACCCGATCCCGGCGGGCGCCACCTACCTCCCCGGGACGCTCACCTCGAGCGACCCCACCGACATCGTGATCGAGGGGAACCCGCTGCAGGTCCAGGCCGGCACGCTGGCGGCGTCGGGCGGAAGCGTCACGGTCACGTTCAAGGTCCAGATCAGCGCCGGCGCCTCCAACGGACAGGTGATCTCCAACCAGGCGACGATCACGGCGGCCGGGCCGATCACCGTCCTGTCGAACGATCCCGGAACGGCCGCGCCCAACGATCCGACCAGCATCACGGTCGTGAACCCGCTGAACATCTCGCTGACCAAGACGCGCAGCGTCGCGACCGCCGGCCCCGGCCAGCCGATCACGTACACGCTTTCCTACAGCAACACCGGCTCGGTCTCGGCGACCAACGTCTCGCTGTCCGACTTCGTCCCGTCCAACACCACGTTCCAGAGCGCCACGGGGGGCGGCACGCTCACAGGCAATCTCGTGACCTGGAGCATCGGGACCATCGCCGCCGGAGGGTCGGGCTCGAGGCAGTTCACCGTGACGGTCAACGCGGGCGTGGTCGCGGGTGTCATCATCAGCAACAACGGCTCGATCTCGTTCCAGGACAACCTGGGCAACACGCAGAATCCCGTCGGCTCCAACAGCGTGACGACGACCGTGTCGCAGATCGCCGGGGTGCTCGTGGACCCGGACCAGTCGGGAAGCGTCCGGCCGGCCAACGGCACCAGCATCACCTACACGTTCACGGTCACCAACACCGGGAACGGCACGGACCGCTTCAACCTCTCGGACGTCAAGATCGCCACGCCGTGGACGGTGCAGGTGGAGCTGCTCAGCGCCGCGGGCGCCGTTCTCGCCACCGACACGTCGAACGCCAACGGCACCTGGGACGGGGCGGTCTCGGGAGACAGCGACGGCGACGGCCGGCCCGACACGGGTCTCATCGGGCCCGGCGCGACGGTCACGTTCCAGATCCGGATCACCAAGACGCAGGGCGGCGGGAACGGCAGCACCGACGTCACCCGCATCGTCGCCACGTCCACGTTCAACCCGGCGGTCTCGGATTACGCCCAGTTCAGCACGCTGGTCACCCCCGCCAGCGCCAGCATGCAGGTGATCAAGACCGACAGCCCCGACCCGGTGGTCGCGGGCGCCAACATCACCTACACGATCGCGGTCCAGAACACCGGGACCGGCGCCCTCACCGGGGTCGTCCTCACGGACGCGGTCCCCGCGAACACGACGTTCGTCTCCGCCAGCGCCGGCGGGGCCCTCGCGGGCGGCACGGTGACCTGGACCATCGGCGGTCTCGCCGCGGGGGTGACCTCCACCCAGACGCTCGTGGTGCAGGTCGGGGTCGCCGTGCCGAACGGCACGGTCGTCTCGAACACCGCCTCGGCGGTCAGCAACGAGACGGGTCTCACGACGCCCAACCAGTCGGTGGCCACGACGACGGTCCAGTCGCCCGTCACCTTCGCGACCAGCACGAAGACGGTCAACTTCGCGAGCGCCACCCCCGGCTCGACCCTCACCTACACGATCAGCGTGGTGAACTCGGGGAGCAGCGGCGCCACCGGTGTCGTGGTCAGCGACACGATCCCGCCGAACACCACCTATGTGGCGGGCTCGATCACCGGTACCGGCGCCAACGCCGCCGGCAATCCCAACCTCGCCTGGAACGTGGGGAACGTCGCGGCCGGCGCCACGGTCAACCTGACCTACCAGGTCCTGGTCAACAACCCGGTGCCTGCGGGCACGACCGCGATCACGAACACCGCGTCGATCACCAGCACGCAGACCGCGGCGGTCACCACGTCGACCGCCACGACCAACATCACCGCCACACCCAGCTTCACCATCTCCACCAAGTCGGTCGGCGACCTGAACGGCGGCCTGGTGACCACGGGCGACACGCTGCACTACACGATCGTGGTGCGCAACAACGGCAACATGAGCGCCACAGGCGTGGTGGTGACCGACACGGTCCCCGCGAACACCACCTACGTCGCAGGCTCGATCACGGGGACCGGCGCCGACGCCTCGGGCAGTCCGAACCTGGTCTGGAACGTCGGAGCCCTGAACGGCGGCGGGGCGACCACCACGCTGACCTTCGACGCGACGATCGGCGACGCGGTGGCGGGAGGCACGTCGATCTCCAACGTCGCTTCGATCGCCAGCGCCCAGACGGCCGCGGTCGGCACCAATACGGCCGTGACCAGCGTTCAGGCCGGTTTCTCCGGCACGCTGATCTCCACGACACCGATCAATCCGGGGAACACGGTCACGCTGACCCTCACCGACCGGAACCTGAACACCAACCCGGCCACGGTCCAGACGCTCACACTGACCACCGTGAACAGCGTCACGGGGGAGAGCGAGACACGCACCTACACGGAAACGGGAATCAACACGGGCGTGTTCACCGCCACCGTGGCGACCGTGTTCGGCGCCTCGGCGGGCGCGAACAACGACGGCACCTTCAACGTCAAGGCCGGTGACACGCTGGTGACCACCTACAACGACGCCTTCACCGCCTCGGGCGGCAGCGCGACCGTGACCGCCACCACGGTCGTGAACACGAGCTGCGTGAACGGCTCCCTGACCGTCCCGGCGACGATCCTTCCGACCCAGTCGATCGCGATCAGCGTGACCGACGCCGATCGCAACGCCAACGCGGCGCTGGCGGAGACCTTCACGGTCACGGTGAACAACCCGACGACCGGCGAGACCGAGACGGTCACTCTGACCGAGACCGGCGTCAACACGGGCGTGTTCGGCGGCAGTCTGGCGACGTCCCAAGGGGTCGCCCCCGATCCGCTGGTCGGCCGGATCGCCGTCGCGCGGGGCGACGTCCTCACCACGACCTACGGCGACACCTGCGCGAGCACGGGTGGTCCCGCGACGGTCACCGGCACGACCACGGTCGTCGCTCCAATCCTGACCATCTCGAAGACCGACGCCCCCGATCCCGTGGCAGCGGGGGCGAACATCACCTACACCCTGTCCTACGCGAACACGGGCACCGCCGGGGCGACGAACGTCGCCATCGCCGACACCATCCCGGCGAACACCACCTTCGTGTCGGCCTCGGCGCCGGGTATCCAGGCGGGCGGGGTCGTCACCTGGACCATCGGAGGGGTGGCGGCAGGCGCGTCGGGGACGGTGACGCTGGTCGTTAAGGTGAACAGTCCGATCGCGAACGGCACGGTGATCCACAACGCGACCTACAGCGTCACCAGCACCGAGACGGGCGCGGTGGCCGGCGTCGACGATACGACGACGGTCACCTCGGCGCCGGTCCTGGGCATCACCAAGACCGACGCGCCGGACCCGGTCGCCGCCGGCGCCAACATCACCTACACCCTGTCGTATTCGAACAGCGGGACCGACGCGGCGGCGAACGTGGTGATCAGCGACACGATCCCCGCGAACACCACGTTCGTGTCGGCCTCGGCGCCGGGCGTCCAGGCCGGCGGGGTGGTCACCTGGAGCCTCGGCGGCCTGGCCGCGGGCGTCTCCGGCTCGGTGACTCTGGTCGTGAAGGTGAACACGCCGCTGGCGAACGGCACGGTCATCCACAACAACACCTACAGCATCTCCAGCACGCAGAACGGCGCCGTCGCCGGCGTCGACGACACGACCACGGTCACCTCGGCGCCCGTCCTCAGCATCGCGAAGACCGACGCCCCCGACCCGGTCGCGGCCGGCGCCAACATCACGTACACGCTGTCGTTCTCGAACGCCGGCAACGCCAATGCCACCAATGTGGTGGTCAGCGACACGATCCCCGCGAACACCACGTTCGTGTCGGCCTCGGCGCCGGGCGTCCAGGCCGGCGGGGTGGTCACCTGGAGCCTGGGCGGTCTGGCTGCGGGCGCCTCCTCCACGGTCTCACTGGTCGTGAGGGTGAACACGCCGCTGGCGAACGGCACGGTCATCCACAACAACACCTACAGCATCACCAGCACCGAGACCGGCGCGGTCGTCGGGGCCGATGACACGACGGCGGTCACCTCCGCGCCGGTCCTGACGATCTCCAAGACCGCCGCCCCGAACCCGGTCAACGCCGGGTCGAACCTCACCTACACCATCAGCTACGCGAACACCGGCACCGACCAGGCGACCGGCGTGCTGGTCCGCGACACGATCCCGGCGAACAGCGGCTTCGTCTCCGCCTCGAACGGCGGCACGCTGGCGGGCGGCGTGGTGACCTGGAACATCGGCATCCTCCCCGCCGGCGGCTCCGGATCGCTGACGCTGGTCGTGGCCGTGAACAGCCCGCTGGCGAACGGCACACCGATCAGCAACGCCACCTACAGCATGACCAGCAACCAGGTCGGCCCGGTGAGCGGTGCCACGGTCACCGTGACCGTCTCCTCGGCTCCCGTCCTGAGCATTTCGAAGACCGACGCCCCGGACCCGATCGCGGCCGGCAGCAACATCACCTACACGCTGGCCTACTCGAACGCGGGGAACGCCAACGCGTCGAACGTCGTGATCCGCGACACGGTGCCGGCGAACACGACGTTCGTGTCGGCGTCGGC
>Ga0070697_100000259_pt1 | contig 42770 bp, 28 predicted proteins | sample KBSK1501metaG_FD_65475 | JGI IMG/M metagenome (GOLD analysis project Ga0070697, IMG submission 65475) | Corn, switchgrass and miscanthus rhizosphere microbial communities from Kellogg Biological Station, Michigan, USA - KBS K1-50-1 metaG | ecosystem: Host-associated > Plants > Roots >... | reverse complement strand
GACGGTGCCCTGGTAGCCGACTACTACCGCGCGTTTGGCGGAAGCAAAAGAAACGCTGGTGAGCACGACGCTGGTCAAACTGTTGTGTGGCTTCCATTCAGCGCCGCCATCGTTTGTCACCAGCAGCGTTCCTCGCGACCCCACCGCGATGCCTGTCTTCGCGTCCAGAAATGCAACGGAGAATAAGTGCGCAGTGGTGTGGGTGGTCTGAGGTTTCCACGTCACACCGCCGTCGGTTGTAGAGATCACGGCGCCGAAGGTTCCAACTGCCCAGCCATGCAGCGGGTTATCCGGAGCAAAAGTTACCGCGAACAGATGATCTCTGGTACCGGTCGTCCTTGCGATCCACTTGTTGCCGCCGTTCGTGGTGGTAAGGATCATGCCGCGCGCTCCGGAAATCACCGCGCGAGATTTGTTTTGAACATAAAGGCCGTAGAGTGTGGTGCTGGCCGACGAAGTTTGCGCTTCCCACTCAAAGCCCCCGTTGCGCGTGCGCAGGATTGCACCGTCGCTTCCAACCGCCCAACCATATTTCTTGTCGGCTGCGAACTTGATTGAGTTGATGGTGTTGCCCTGTGGCAGAGGATTCTGCCATTGCCAACCCGGCGGTTGCTGGGCGTGGAGCGGTGCCGGAAGCGCCAGGAGGAAACAAATGCACGCCAGCCACACAGTCTCCCGCCAAGGCGAAGCATTGGGACTAAAGAACAGTCGGATAGTTATGTTGGCGAGACCCATTAGCGATTGAAACTGACGAGGTTGATTGCCGGGGAAACGTTAGGATATCGGAAGGCCGAATTATAGAGATCATGGACCGTGAAAGCGAGCCTCACTGTGCTCTGTGTTTATGGGTTGAGTGTTTTAAACTCACCATAGAGGCACAAAGTTAACAGAGATCGCACAGCGCGGCTTAGCCGCAAGCAAGGAAACGATCCACTAAAATACACGAAATAACACTAACGAATTTCGTGTTCGTTCGTGTGATTTAGTGGATCGTGGACTCTGTCAAAAAAAGCATGCTCAAAAAACAAGAAGTCAGCCATTTTTATTACAAAGGTACCGACAGACCGGACCTCCGACTATACCAGCTTCACTTAATGGCGGGCGGCCGATAACCACGATCGACTCGCCAGCCGTGCGAGCTATGTTTGAGTTTCGCAATTGTGAGCGCGTGAGCCTCTCCACATGGAAGCCAACGCGCGCGAACGTGCCGGTGGCCGCGATTGCAGTTTTCCTGCCCGATGACGATTTCGAAACTCTCCCGAATCCTCGATCCTCCTGCTTCAGAAACTACCGTCACGCCAACGCCATCTTCCGCGTAACGTATGTTTACATATGCAGTGTGCCAGGTTTCGCCGGTTGCCGGCGGTGACAGGGTTTGTACGCTCTGGATAACTAACTCATTCCCCTGACAGTCCAAAGCCATACCCGCATCAACGACGATCCTGCCCGAATCCGTTGTTACCTTGAGACCCGAAACTATGCCGAAGCCGTGCAGGTTCCGGTTATGTCTTTTTAGTTTTTCGAGAAAGTACTGTTGCTCCAGCGCGAGGTCGTCACTCGTGATCAGTTTGCCGCTGAAGAAGTGCGGCCTTTCAAGCGAGTGTGGTTCGGTCATGACTTTCGTGTCGTCCGACACTTCGTTTGCCGCATCTATTCGGCTTCGACCTTCAAAGCTATTTCCAGAGGATCCACGTTTCCGACTTTGTCTACTGCATCACGCAGGACGGCTTCATCGACACTGCCTTGCGCCGCGATCTTACGAGCACCGCGATCGACTGCTTCCTGAATCACATGGCCATCGTGTCCCCGGGTCCATTCCCATTTCACTTCGTGTCTGGCCGCCGCCTGGTCGAGTCGCTGCCACCACTGGTGATTGGTCTTACGTCGATATCGGCCGCACATCGTTTCAACCACATAACGCGAATCTGTGAACAAGTGGACCAGGCAGGGCTCGCGCAGCGCTTCCAGTCCCAGCGCGGCGGCGGCTACTTCAGCCTGCTGATTTGTGGCATTGCCCAGGTAAGTTCCCACCGCTCGCCACACGCCCTGATAGCCAAGCAATGCGAAAGCGGCCGCGCGTGAGGAGACCTGGCCGTTGCCAAGGCTCGAGCCATCGCAAAAAATCGTCACCTGTTTCGAGGGCTTAGTGGCCGGCGATCGAGGTTTCCTGGTTTCGGAGTTCAACGTTTTAAATCCTCAAGCTTCAGCCGCTGTGGTGAATTTACTAAGAAAATACTCACCACAGAGACACAGAGTTCACCAAGGATGCACAGAGAAAGGCACGTTCCGAATTCGCCGACATACTCTCAGGCGGCCCGTTCTCAAGAAGAATAATACGATCCACGAAAGGACACGAAATGACTCGAAACCAACCAAGAGCCTTTTCGTGTTGCTTCGTGTGTTTTCGTGGATCGTTCTTAGTTTCTCGGGCGTGTGAACCTCTTATTCATTCACTTTCAACACTGCCAGAAACGCTTCCTGGGGAATTTCCACGCGACCAACTTTCTTCATCCGCTTCTTTCCTTCTTTTTGCTTATCCAGCAGTTTGCGTTTGCGCGAGATGTCGCCGCCGTAGCATTTGGCAATGACGTTCTTGCCCATCGCCTTCACGGTTTCGCGAGCAATCACTTTCATGCCGATGGCTGCCTGAATGGGTACTTCAAAAAGCTGGCGAGGAATCAACTCCTTCATCTTTGTCGCCAGGGCCCGGCCCTTCGCCGCCGCCGTATCACGGTGAAGAACGAGGGACAGCGCATCAACCGGCTCACCGGCAACCAGTACGTCGAGTTTAACCAGATCGCTTTCCCAGTAACCGGCCAGGTGGTAATCGAGAGAAGCGTAGCCGCGTGAAGTTGATTTCAGACGATCATAAAAGTCGAGGACGATCTCGTTGAGTGGTAATTCGTATGTGAGCATCACTCGATTGGAAGTGATGTACTCAAATCCCTTTTGCACGCCGCGCTTTTCCTCCAGCAACGCCAGGATTCCGCCCAGGTGCTCTTCGGGCGTCAGAATGGTGGCGCGAATCGCCGGCTCCTCAATTTTCACAATGCGACCAGGATCCGGCATCTTAGCCGGCGAGTCGATTTCAGTTACCTTGCCGTCCGTCGTGGTCACGATATAACGCACGCCCGGCGCCGTCGTAATCAAGTCTAGATTGAATTCTCGTTCCAGGCGTTCCTGCACGATCTCCATGTGCAACAGGCCCAGAAAGCCGCAGCGAAACCCAAAACCCAGGGCGGTCGAAGACTCCGGTTCGTAAAAAAACGAAGCGTCATTGAGACGGAGTTTATCCATCGCGTCGCGCAACTCTTCATACTGGTTTGTGTCCACGGGATAGAGACCCGCAAACACCATCGGCTTGATTTCCTGATAACCGGGAAACGGTTCCCTGGTCGGCCGCGCGGCTTCCGTGACCGTGTCGCCGATTTGCACATCGGCAACCGCCTTGATCGACGCGGTCAGGAATCCCACTTCGCCTACGCCCAGCACATCGATTGGAGTGGGCCGCGGCTTGTTTACGCCCAGCGTTTCCACCTGGTAATCGCGACCCGCATTGAAAAAACGAATCTTCATACCCGGTCGAATAGAACCGTCGATCACGCGGAAGAGAACGATTACGCCGCGGTAGGAGTCGTACCACGAATCGAAAATGAGCGCTTTCAGAGGCGCGTCTGGATCGCCTTTGGGCGACGGCACTTCGCGCACGATTGCTTCAAGGACTTCAGCCACGCCTACGCCGGTCTTCGCACTGGTAAGGATGGCATTATGAGTTTCCAGACCAATGAAGTGTTCGATCTGCTCGATGGCTTTTTCCGGTTCAGCCCCGGGGAGGTCGATCTTGTTGATTACCGGGATGAGCTCAAGATTGTTTTCAATGGCCAGGTAAGTGTTGGCAAGTGTCTGCGCCTCGACGCCTTGCGAAGCATCGACAATAAGCAGAGCGCCTTCGCATGCAGACAAAGACCGCGAAACTTCGTAAGAGAAATCGACGTGTCCCGGCGTGTCGATCAAGTTCAGGATGTACTGCTGGCCATCCTGGGCCTTGTAGTCCAGCCTGACCGCGTGGGCTTTGATGGTTATGCCACGTTCGCGTTCGAGGTCCATGTCGTCGAGGATCTGAGCGGACATATCGCGGCCCGTCACTGCCCCGGTCAATTCGAGCAAGCGATCCGCGAGCGTGGATTTACCGTGATCGATGTGAGCGATGATGGAAAAATTGCGGATGCGTTCGGGATCCATAAGAAACAAGAGGACTTTGTACTTAGTACTTTAAGCTTTGTGATTAGTTCGGCGGAGCATTGCTCAAGGTATTGAACGAAAACAAAGAACAAAGATCCAGATACAAAGTTCGGCCTTCAAACATAACAAAAGGCGCGCGAAACCGCACGCGCCCCTTATTTGAGTTACAACTTTTGGTTAATTAATCAAGGATAGGCGTGCAAACCCGTTTGGCTCATAATTAACGCTACACCACAATTCCAGAAACTCATTAGGAGTGCCTTAGTCGTCGATATGTGCCTCCACATAGGCGCGTCCCTTTTCGGCTGTGTCTACGGTGTCCATGAATTCAAAGTTCTTTAAGGCCCAGGAGGGATGCTCTTGCAAAAACTCGTCGTACCCCTCCCCGGAACCGTTGGGAAAACCAATTCTGGCAAGCACTCTCAAAAGGAGTTGGTCATCCTTCGTTGCGTGGACCGCCTGAAATAGTTTGTGCTTGTCGTCATCCGACATTGTCGAGGATGGGCTTGGACGGTCACTGTTTGAATTCAGATTCGTGTTTGAATTGAAATTAGAGTTTCTGTTTGAATTATCAATGCCCGGCGCTTTTACCACCCCCGTCGCCACCAGCACTACGCCGATAATTATGATGAGAACCAGACCGAGACAGCCGGCGCCGCCGCAGCCGAGCGCAATCTTTGTGTTTCTTGTCATTCGCTACCTCACTCTCCGAACCGGGTTATACAACTGGTCCCCGACCCGCGAGCTACGAGCGGTCTGCGTAAGCTGTGCAAGCATGGCCAACTAATCATTTCAGCTCAATAATTATGAAACACCCTATCCCCAACTCGTTGTGTCGACTTAATCGAGATGTGCCTCAACGTAGGCGCGCGCCTTTTCAGGCGTATTCACAGTCCGCATGAATTCCGTGTTTCTCATGGCCCAGGGAAAATGCTCTTTTAGGAAATCGGCGTACCCTTCGCCCGACCCGTTGGGGAACCCAATTCTGTCAAGCACTTTAAGGATCAGCTGGCTGTCCTTCGTTGCGCCGGCCGCTTGAAATAGTTTGTGCTTGTCGTCGTCAGACATGCTCGAGGAGGAGTCTGATGAGTTTGTATTCGTATTCAGATTCTCATTAGTGTTTGAATTCAGGTTTAAGTTGTCATTTGAATTCCGGTTGGAATTGTAATTGCGGTTGGCGTTGTAACTTGAGACGCCGGGTATCGCCAGGTAGCCGGCAGCCGCGAGCACCACAACGACAATCACGATCACAATTAAGCCAAGGCAACCTGCACCTCCGCATCCCAGTGCAATCTTTTGGTTTCGGGTCATTGTCTACCTCATTCTCGGAACTACGATTTGATGATTATTCCCCTCCAGGAAAGCGAGCGGGGAAGGCAATAGATTCTGTAATCCAGTTTGCGAACTTTGTAACGATTTCAGCGACGAGTTTTCATCCAGTCAATGCAGGATTGCAGATGATAGCGCATCTTTGCCGCTGTGTCGTGATGCAGCGAACCGTGGCCGGGCAGCACCCATTCGAAGTCGTAGTTCAACAACCGGGCCATTGACTCGGTTTGCCTGGTCCATGAGTACCACGCCACGCTCGGGAAAGCGGTCAACGTTTCGCGGGAGGGCGACCACGCCAGGTGATCGCCGGTGAACAGAAACTTGTTCTGGTAGAGAAATACCATGTGACCGCGCGTGTGGCCTGGGGTTGGAATCATGACCAGATCCTTATCCAGCCGGACGTTTTCCTCTCCTTCGATGATGCGCTCGACTCCAAAGCTTTGCGCGCCGTCGTCTTTATGCATGATGCGCTCGCAGCCAAACTTCCCGGCAAATAGTTGATGGTCAGCGACGTCATCGCGGTGTGTCAGGAGCATCTGCTGGACGCCGCCCATTTCCGCAATCCGCTTTGTCAGGTGGGTAGCAAAGCGTGGCGAATCGATGAGCACGTTGCCGCCTTCAGTTTCCGGCCGCACGATTAGATAACTCCAGGCGCCGAAGCTTGACTCGGAAGTGAATCCGCAAAAGTAGACATTCTCGGCGATCAGCGACGGAAAGGCATCGATACCTATGTGCGCATTATGCTTTTTGGTTGTACCGATTGAGCCGGTGGGGCAGGCTACCAATGCCATCAGCGCCAACCGAGTTTCCTCATCCGTTTCAGGTTGATGAAAGACGCTGCACTGGTCACCGTGATCGCGGAAAATGGTGGGTGCTAACTGGCTACACGTGTCACAGTCGATGCAGGTGGAGTCGACAAAGAAATCTCCGGGCACGTTTTCCGGCAGGCGTCGTTGAATGCTGGCCATGTAGAAACATTATGTCGGCCAAACTGGAAGCGCAACTCCCGGGAGTGCGGGGTAGTGTCCTAATTTCGGCTTTCTCTGTGCCTCCTCAGTGTTCTCTGAGTCTCTGGGTTGAATAAATGATAAGAAAAAGACTTACCACGGAGACGCAGAGAACATTGAGGAGGCACAGAGAATTTCAAACCAGGCACAACGGTTCAGTTTCAACCGGCGCAGGCGCTTGCTTCTTGCACTGTCGCTGACTAAGATTTCGAATCGCTTCAACGATTGTCTTCATTTTCCAAAAATCATTTGCCGGGAGAACATAAATGCGCACCTTCAGGTTACTTGTCATTCTAAGCTTGGCCAGCCTTGCCTCCATGCCTCTCGTTTCCAATGCCCAGGAGCCGGTGCCGCCTGCCCCAATAAAGACTATTGAGATTACTCCCGCCAAGCCAGACGTTTCGGTGGGCCAAAAAGTCAAGTTCACAGCCGTGGCCAAAGACGAGGCCGGGAAAGTCGTCAACGTCACAGCCTCCACCTGGTTTGCGGCGCCATTTGATCTGGCAGGGGCAGACGCGGCGGGCAACGTTTCATTCTTTAGTCCGGGTGAGGTGTTGGTTGGTGCGCTCGTGGGAGGTAAGTTTGGTTCCATTAAAATCATGGTCAAGCCTGGGCCAGTCACGCGCGTTGACATTGAACCAGTAAAAACATCTCTGGTCGTGGGCGCCACCACCAAACTTTCCGGTCTGGCTCGAAGCTCGGAAGGAAACCCGCGCAACGACGCAGCACTGAGCTGGACCTCAAGCAACCCTGGGGTCGCCACCGTAGATGCCGCCGGTCTGGTGGTGGGAATCTCACCAGGACAAGCAAAAATAACAGCGTCTTCCGGCAGCGGCAGCGGCAGTGTAAACCTGATGGTAGTTAAGAGCAGTTTGTCGGGACTTTCGATTGAACCCCGAACGGCGAATGCTCGCACCGGCGATGTTGTTCGTTTCAACGTTCGCGCACGAAGTGGCCAGGCGGATAACTACGCAGTGCGTTGGACCGCGAACGGCCCGGCAGCCACGATAGATGCAGACGGGGGTTTTGTTGCGGAGCTGCCCGGGTCATACGTGATCACAGCAGCAAGTGGAGACCAGGAAGCGGTCGCCTCGGTGGTGGTCACGCCGCGCAACGCCGAGCGAAGTATCGAAGTCGTTGGTCGCGCTGTGAATAAGGAATTTGCGACTGCCGAGGAATGGATCTTTGGAAACTATGCTTACATTTCAACTATTGCTGATCGGTTTCTGGTCTACGACATCTCCGATCCGGCCAAGCCAAAACTGACAGACACCGTAAAGGTTGACGCGCGGATCATCAACGACATCAGCACCACCGCCGATGGCAAGATTCTGGTCATCTCGCGCGAAGGAGCGTCCAACCGAAAGAACGGCATCGCTTTCTACGACACTTCTGATCCCGGTCATCCGAAACCGATTTCCGAATACACAGAAACAGTGACCGGCGGCGTGCACAGTGCGTTTGTTGATGGTCACTACGTTTACCTGACCGACGACGCCACGGGTTCAATGCGCGTAATTGATTTTGCCGATGTTAAGAATCCAAAAGAAGTAGCGCGCTGGGAAGTTCCTAATGAGGTCGCCACCACACTTCGTACGAGCGAAGGCGAACAAATTGGTGGGCGGTATTTGCACGACCTCCAGGTGAAAGATGGCCTGGCTTATCTCGCTTACTGGCGCGACGGACTCGTGATTCTTGACGTTGGCAAGGGAATCAAGGGAGGAAGCCCGGAACATCCGCAGTTAGTCAGCCAGTTGCACTTTAATCATCACGAACTGTATGGCAATGGCTGGCTGGCGGGAACACACTCCGTTTATCGTTACAAGAATTACGTCTTTATTGGTGATGAAGTGTTCCCACCCATCTTTGATGTTCACGCCCCGAGACGCATTCCGGTGCGAGGCATCGTGCATGTGGTGGACGTTTCCGACATCAACAATCCACGCAAGGTTGCGGAGTATCCTGTGCCCGAAGCGGGCGCGCACAATATGTGGGTCGATGACGACGTCATGTACATGGGCTACTACACTGGCGGCGGCCGCGTCGTCGATGTATCGGGAGAGCTTCGTGGAGATCTTTACCGGCAAGGTCGAGAAATAGGACGCCTCTGGGCCGGCGATCCGGCAGGATTCAAAGTCAACCTTCCTTTTACCTGGGGAGCACAGCCACACAACGGCTTAATCTATTTCAACGACATCAACAGTGGTCTCTGGATTGTGAAACTTGGCGAGCCGAATATGAAGGGATCGACGACACGGCCAGGACAATAGGAGAGACCGTGCACGGCTATTTGTGATTCGGGTGAGCTCCTCGAATTGTGCGTTTGTTTTTTTTCTTGATTGCGGTTCTTACATCAACTGCATCATAAAGCGCCTCGGGCGCGATATCGACGCCATTCGGCCAAGCCAATGTCCCACCTTCGAGGAAGAATTTTGCAAAGAACTTTGGATCTTTTAACGCCTTGAATACAGGACCCTTGAACCACTGAGAGATATCAATGTGCTTTTCGGTGCCATCGTTAAAGCGCATCGCAATAATGAAGCCAGTCACGCGCTTAGCTTTATTAATTTCAGGCAAGTAACTCATCGTTGCTTTCAATCCAGCGGCTCAATCCTGTTCAAAGGTCGTCCCTGCTCGATGTTCTTCCAGTTTAGCACAAGCTCGAATTGATGGAGCAAAGCCCACTCCTGAATCAGCCTTCGGGCTCGCCTCGAAGAAATGTTTCCCGCTAGTAATTTGCCGTCGAAAGTGAACGTGGCTTTCTCTCCTTGATATTCTGCGTGAAAGTGCGGAGGCGGATGATCGGCGAAAAACATTCGAATCACAATTCCGAAGAAGGTTGAGATAATAGGCATCAGATGAGGCTAAGGGGGTCTGACTCTAGAGGCCGAATTCGCTGATCAACCTATGCAAATACGAACGGCTGATCCCGAGCCGTTTCGCCGCAGCCACTTTGTTTCCATGCTCCGCCTTCAATGCTTCCACAATTATTCGTTGCTTTAAGGCCGTAATTGCGCCTTCAAAAGTCGTTTCGCTTGGAACTCCCGGAGTTGGCACTGCGCTCAACATTTTCTCCGGAAGAAACTCCATACCGATTGTTGGTGCGCGGTCCAACAGAACCAAACGTTCCATCAGGTTTTCAAGCTCGCGAACGTTGCCTGGCCATTCGTACTCATGCAGCGATTCGATCAAGGCCGGGTCCAGCTGTGGGGTGGCCCGTCCATGCTTTTCCGCTGCTTTAGCGGCAAAGTGTGCCGCCAGGCCGGAGATGTCCTCTCTTCGTTCACGCAAAGGGGGCAACGATAACGGAATCACGTTGAGCCGGTAGAACAGATCCCGCCGGAAATTCGAGCCTTCGACCTCGGCTTCCAAGTCACGATTACTGGCAGCGATCAGTCGGATATCAACGGTCAGAGTTTTCGTTCCGCCAACGCGCTCAAAAGCCCGCTCCTGCAAAACGCGCAGCAGCTTCACCTGCACGTTTGGAGTCAGCTCCACGATCTCATCAAGAAACAGAGTGCCACCATCGGCCAATTCGAAACGGCCCGCTCGCGCGTGAGTGGCGGAAGTGAAAGCGCCCTTCTCGTGACCAAACAACTCCGACTCGATTAGCGACTCCGGTAAGGCGGCACAACTCACGGCGATGAATGGTCCATCAGCGCGCTGGCTTTCTTCATGAATAGCTCGCGCCAGCATTTCTTTCCCGGTACCATTTTCACCATTGATCAAGACGGTTGCGCTTGTGTTTGCCACCGCGCGCGCCTGTTTGAGTGTCTTCTCCAGGGCCTGACTCGATCCAATCAGCCTTCCAAATCCCCGGGCGCCAAGGATCTCGTCCTTCAAACGCGCGTTCTCAACTTCGAGCCTGCGCATCCGGGCTGCCTGGTTCACAATGTGGAGCACTTCCTCGGCATCCAGCGGTTTCTCGAAAAATCCGTAAGCGCCGCGCTTAACAGCTTCGATGGCGGCGCGTTTGGAATCGGTCCCGGTGATTACAACCACCTGGACCGGCGGCTGAAGACTCCGAGCCGCCTCAATGATTGCCAGTCCTTCGCTGATGTCTTCGAGGTGAGGCGGCAGGTGCAGATCACTTACTACTATATCGATTGATTCCTGGTGCAGAACCTTCACCGCTTCCGAGCGAGTCTCGGATTCCAACACGCGATAATCTGAGTTGAGCGTCCAGTAGAGTGAGCGACGGACCGCCTCATCGTCGTCAACCAGGAGAACAGTTTCTTTAAGTTTGGATTCTCTCGTTTGGGTTTGGCTGGATTGGTTTTCTTTGCCCATCGGGTTTTCGTCAAACGAGTTGTAGCGAGCTTAATAAAAGAACCTGGCACGTCCCGGGGGGTTCTAACAGTGAGATTGGCTAAACGCTATTTGCTACTGCGTTTGTCGATTGCGGCCGATGGTAGCACGACCCTAAAGGTTGTTCCAGCGCCTTGTTGCGAGTCAACTTCGATCGAACCGCCATTGGCCCGGACCACCTCGCGGCAGGTGTACAGACCCAGGCCCACGCCTCTCTTTTTGGTGGTTGCGAAAGGACGAAAAAGTGTTTCTTCTATGAAGCGGGGACTCATCCCCTCACCAGTATCCTTAACACTGAAGAACGGTTTGCCTTCGCCGGTTTGGCCCGCTTCAATTGTCAAGGTTCCCTTCTTATCGGCCATCGCTTCCAGGGCATTGATGATCAGATTCTCAGCTACCTTGTTCATTCGGTCTATATCAACCATGGCGAAAATAGACTCAGGCAGATCAATTTTGACTTCATGTTGTGCCCGCGCCGGCTCGGCTGTCATTGAAATCACGCGGTTCAACATTGGCACCAGGTCCACGGGTGTTGGCCGCTTGTGTTCGCCGCTCAAGGTAGTGACTGGATTGCTGAGCCGTGCCACCAGCCCTCTTAAATTCTCAGTGGCGCTCCTGAGAGTTTTCAAGGCGTCAGCTCGAAACTCCTGGTTATCGAAATGCCGCTCCATGTTGGTAACGGTTAAGGACAAGGCCTCTATTGCATTCTTCAGATCGTGGGTGAGAACTGCGGACAACCGAACGAATGATTGAAACTGCCGGGTTTCAGCTTCTCGCGCAATCTGATCCTTGAGTTGTTTAGTCATCAGGCCGACATTGTCAGCTAGTGGCCGCAGGTCGTCGCTGGACAGCAATTCAATGCGATGATCAAGTTTCCCTTGAGCGATTGCTTCAACACCTTCGCTAACGCGCTCAATGCCGCGCGATTGGCGCTGCCAGCGATGCGTCAAGAATAAGGCCGACAAGATCGCGAGCAGGAGTGCGGCGCTTAATCCCTTCCATCCTGCGTAGCGCGCGTCGTCGAGCATTAGCTGAGCATTTGCGGCTGCGATCGCCGCGGTAGTTTCCTTCCGGTTCTCCAGCAGAAGTTCGCTAATCGACATCCTGGATTCCGCCGATTTTCTTTCCTGCTCCCGCTGGATCGCTGCCTCAGCGACCCGGACGTTGTTCCAGTAATTTGTTGCCGCCAGCAGAACCAGCGGAACCAGGCAGAAACCCAGGAAGGTGAGAAAAAGTTTAGGGCGAATGGGCACGGCGAAATCTCCAAGCAAGAAATCTGGCATGGATATTAACGCATGGACTTTGTTTTGGCTTAGGGAAGGTGGGAGGCGTAATGACTTACTTTGGAGAACTTCTTTGCGCACCTTTGCGGGTCTTCGCGTTCTTTGCGGTAAAAGAGCCTTTAAAACAATTAACCGCAAAGAGCGCGAAGAACGCGAAGAAATCACGCAAAGAGTTGAACCAGGGACCCAACCGCGGAAGGGGATTCAATCTGAGGGAACACGGCCAAATTGTCGCAACAGCGGTTTGAGCAATTCAATTATCCGGGCATGGGCAGCCCCGTTGCTCGCGACCACGCCATTGCGATTTTGGACCTCGGCCTGATTGTAGCTCAGCGGCCGCCCGAAGAGATCGGTAATGGTGCCGCCTGCCTCACGCAAAATAATTTCCGGCGCGCAAGTGTCCCACTGCTTTGTTCTGGGCGATAGGTGGACATAGAGATCGCATTGCCGCTCAACAATCAAACCAACCTTAATGCCCACTGACCCGCGACGGATCTCTTCTTTGAGACCGAAAGCCTCAACCACGGTATCCATGCGCGGGCTGCGATGAGATCTGCTCGCTGCCAGGCGCATGGTAGAGATTTCCGAGTGATCGGATACCTGCGCTTTCTCGGGCGCAAACTCCGGACGCTCGATCCAGGTGCCTCCACCGCGAACGGCGCGATACAAGACTCCGGTTAACGGCTGGTAAACAACGCCGAGCATGCATTGTCCATTTTCGGTTAGCCCGATCTGCACCGCGAAGTCGCCATTGCCATCGATAAAACCGGTAGTCCCATCGAGAGGGTCGATCATCCAGACACGTGACTTGCCGAGGCGGCGGACAGTGTCTACGGATTCTTCCGCCAGAATGCCGTCATGCGGGAACTCGCGGCCAAGACGCTGCACGATGATTTCATTTGCGAGTGTGTCTGCCTGGGTAACAGGCTCTCGATCATTGGCGCCTATCTTCTGTTGAATATCGAGGGGGCCTTCGTATAGATCGAGGATAACTGCGCCGGCTTCACGCGCAAGTTCGAGCGCGACAGACAACTCAAGATCGTAAGTTTGAGGCTGCACAGTTTCTATCATGGCTAATAGTATCGGTAATCCCTGCTTCTACCGAACCGAGAGCGGTTGCGGGTCTTTCTCTGTGCATCCTCAGTGTGCTCTGTGTCTCTGTGGTGAGTGTTTCTCTTACTAGATTCACCACAGAGACACAAAGGTCACTGAGGATGCACAGAGGAAACATCTTTGGCCGCGTCGCGAATGATTGCTAGTGTTTCATCGATGTCGGCCCGAGTAGTGCGGAAGTTTGTGATACACGCACGCAGCGCAAACTTGCCTCGCAGCGTCGCACTCGAGATGTAGGCGCGCCCGCCTCGCTGCACCGCAAGCATGATTTTATTGTTCAGTCGATCCAATTCGCTGTTGTCGACTTCATCAAGGCATTCTGTCTTTAGCTTTGGTTGTAGAGAGGGTGGAACATAACGAAAGCAACAGATGCTCAACTCAGGAGGCGCCAGGATCTCAAAGTCGTCTGCCTGTTCGATCGCGAGTCCCAGGTAAGCGGCCAGCGCATTGTCCTCGCTGATTGCCCGCGCAATCCGGCGCGTTCCGTAATAACGAAGCATCAGCCAGATTTTTAACGCGCGAAACCTTCGCGATAGTTCCGGGCCGTAATTCCAAAAGGCAAAAGATTCTTCAGAGTTCTGCTCGTGGATCTTGATGTAGTCGGCCTCGTCAAAACTAAAAGCTGCGCTCGCCTGAGCTTGATCGCGAAACAGCAGGCAACCTGAATCCAGCGGAACGTAAAGCCACTTGTGAGGATCGAGCGATATCGAATCCGCCCGCTCCAGGCCCTGGAAGAGTGCCCGCTTCTTTTCATCCGCCGCAGCCAGCGCCCCATACGCACCATCGATGTGAAACCAGAGGCCAAACTCCTTCGCCACTTCGGCAATCTCAAGCAGCGGATCAACCGCACCGGTATTGACCGTGCCCGCGCTCCCAACTACACAGAATGGCTGGAGACCACTTTCCACATCCTTAGCGATACGAACGCGCAGCGACGACACATTCATACGAAAACGATCATCGCATTCCACCAGCCGGACCTGCTCCCGGCCGAGTCCAAGGATGTCTGCGGCTTTGGATATCGACATGTGGATCTGGTCCGAAGCATAGATAGTCATCGGCGCAGGGGAATTCCATAAACCAGTGGAGGCCACATTCCTGTTGGCTTTGGTTCGATGAGCTACCATCAGAGCGGTAAGATTCGCGATTGAACCGCCGCTGGTAAGTATTCCGTCTACATTCTCGCCATATCCGATCAACGACGCGAGCCAGCGCACCACCGTGCGTTCAATTTCAGTAGCCGCCGGACCCGAACGCCACGACGTCACGTTTGAATTAAGTGTCGAAGCAATCAAATCGGCAAAGGCGCCGGGAGCCGTGGAAGGTGAGGCAACGTAACCAAAGAATCGTGGATGACCATTGTGGCGGCTACCCGCGAGAATGACGCGGCAATCGTTCAGCAATTGACCGATTGACTCACCTTCGATTGGTAGTGACGAGCCCAGCGTTTCAGTTGTTTGGCCGCCTCGAGTTTCAGGAAACACCGGCAGGTTGGAGACCCCGGAAAAGTAATTAGTCACAAGCTGAGTGACCCCCGACGAGAGCTCGTTCATCTCTGCTGCGGAGATATCGAGCGACGATCCTTCTGGTCTGGATGTGATTCGGGTTTCGTTCATTTGGCAGGTGGTGGTGGAGCGATGACAACCAGCAGGGACAGACGCGAGCTGCCATTGTTAGTGACGCCATGCGGAATTCCTGCGGGTGCCACAACCAAAGATCCAGGGTCTGCCTCGTTTTCTTCTTCGCCGACAGTAAATCTTCCGGAGCCCTCCAGGACAAAATAGAACTTTTCAGCACCATCGTGGGCGTGAAGTTTTTGTGTTTGCCCTGGCTCCAGGCAGTTCAGACCAACCATCATGTGCTCACCTTGCCACAAAGTGGTTTTGTAAAACTTCTCGAGGGAAGCGCCGGCGTGTTCGCGCCAATTCAACAAGTGGTTCATAGGCTTGTTCCTGATGGGACTTGATCGGTCAGCAAAGCTAACACAGGGACGCGCAACCATGAAGCAGAGGCCGAAGATCAGAGGTCAGAAGTCAGAGGTCAGAAGTCGGAAAGAAGTTTACCTGCCAATGGCAGGGTCATGCGTCAATGTTTACTTGCATCTGGCGAAGACTCGGCGAAACGATCCACGAAATCACACCAGCAACACGAAACGATCCACGAAATCACACGAAACAACACGAAGCGATCCACGAAATCACACCAGCAACATGAATAATTTAGTGCCATTTCGTGTAACAAACCGGCAGAATTTTGTTTTTCTGCGAACATGTGATTTCGTGGATCGTTTTCTGTGTCACTCGAAATATAACTCTAACCTTCCGGTGGCTGGATTGTACGTGACGAGTGTTTATTGATATTTTCTGACTTCTGACTTCTGACTTCTGACTTCTGACCTCTGTTCTCTGACCTCTGCCTTATGACCCTTAACGGCTCAGCCACACCTGAAGGCACGACGCGCTTTCGCGAGCGGTTCAAAGATAGCGCCGCGCCGGGCCATTTCCGGCAACAACAGGACGTGTGGTTGTCGTCCATTGGCATTGGAACATACCTGGGAAATGCGGACGATGAAACTGACGCCAGGTACACCGAGGCAGTGATCAGCGCGGTGCAACTCGGCGCCAACGTAATTGACACGGCGGCAAACTATCGTTTCCAGAGGGGTGAAAGATCTATCGGCAAAGCTTTTCGCGCTTTGACTGAAGCAGACGGCTGCTCGCGTGACGAGATCGTCATTTGCACCAAGGGCGGCTATTTGCCGTTTGACGGTTCACCTCCGCGTGACGTCCGTCGATACGTTGAGGAAACATTTGTGAAACCCGGCATCGTGGGTTTTGAGGATATCGTTGGCGGCAGTCATTGCATGGCGCCCGCTTATTTGCAGAACCAGTTGGACCAGTCGCTGCGAAATATGAATTTGAATTGTGTGGATGTTTATCATGTACACAACCCGGAATCGCAACTCGGGTCTGTTTCAGAAGCAGAGTTTTACGCGCGGTTGAGAGCGGCTTTTGAAAGCCTCGAGAAGAATCGCGCGCAGGGCAAACTGAAATCGTATGGTGTGGCAACCTGGAATGGGTTTCGGTTGGACGCGGAGTCGAATGGTTATCATTCCTTAGCGAAGATGGTGGCCATTGCCAATGAACTTGCCGGCGAGCAACATGGTTTTCGCTTCGTGCAACTGCCATTTAACCTGGCGATGCCTGAGGCCTTCACGATGCGCAATCAGAGGATTGATGACGAGGAGATTTCCTTGCTTGACGCTGCTGATAGATTAGGTGTTTCGGTGATTGCCAGCGCCTCAATCTTCCAGGGCCGCGTGGCGCAGGGTTTGCCGGAGAGCCTGGTTGAGGCACTCGGTTCCCTGGCGACAGACGCTCAGGCGGCCATACAGTTTGTTCGATCGACTCCGGGAATAACCACCGCCCTGGTTGGCATGAGCAGTCGGGAGCACGTGGAGGAGAATCTGCGCCTCGCCGGCGTCCCTCCTCTGCCACGCGAACAATTCATGAATTTGTTTTCAGTAACCTGACGTTGCATCGTTTTCCAATGTCACCACGTCAATACAATTCATTCGCCGAGTTCTGGCCACACTACGTGACTGAGCACAGTCTGCCCAGCACACGTTTGCTCCACCTGATTGGCACTACGATCGCACTTGGCTGCGTCGTTTACTTCATTGCTATTGGCAGGTGGTGGCTTTTCCCTCTGGCCTTAATACCCGGATATGGCGCCGCGTGGATTGGTCATTTCTTTATTGAGAAGAATAAGCCGGCGACGTTTCAGTATCCATTGTGGTCATTCATGGGCGACTACAAAATGATCTGGATGATGTTGACTGGCAGGATGAAAGCGGAGGTTGAACGTACTGCAGGAAGAGCGGGGGCAAGCCCACCTTCCCGACCCTGAGCTGCTCTCAACTTTAGGGTGCATCTCACGGTGAAAGCCTATCAAAGGAAGAGCACTACCAAAAACTGATGCGCGGAAATATTCCCATAACCGAGATTCCACAAGGCGAAGACCTCTGGCTGATGGTTGTCATCACAACCGTCCGCGAGAAAAAAACGCAACAAGGTAAGCGATTTATCGATGCAACGGCCCGCAACGCGACCGGCTCGCTGGCTTTGAAGATCTGGGGTGAGACGCTCGATGTTTGGAAGGACATCAAGCCTGGACTCTGGGGCATCACCGGGCGGCTGGAAATTTTTCAGGATCGCTCGCAGTTTGTAGTCGCCGAATATCGTCCGATCACCATCGAGCAATACCGCGAACATCAGCAGGCCGAGCCGGTATTGCCACGCGCCTACACCATGGATATCGAGACGCTGACGCTGCCTGACTTTCGCGAACGTATTGGGCCGCAGCTCGAGAAATCGTTGAAGCTGGGAAACATGCGTCTCGAACAACAGCAACGCTACCTGGAGGACATCGCCGCCGAAGAGGAACGCTGTTATCAACTCGGATCTTTGAGCGCAACCTCTGGCCGCATCCTTTCGATTGCCGTTCATGAGGGGCCGGTTCCTGGAGCCGACTTTGGCGGAGTTGAGCAGCTCCAAACAGAGCGCGTGTTTGGCATAGATGCTGATGGAAACGAAGAGGATGAGAAGAAATCACTGCTGCGTTTTCTGCAGTACATGAAGGATTTCGACCCGGAGATGGATGAACTCGTCGGCCACAACATCATCGGCTTTGATCTTCCTTTTATTTTCCAGCGCTGCCTGGTTCACTGCATTTCCGCAAAGCCGTTAGTGGATCTCGCCGAGTACCGGGTTCGAGGAGTATTCGACACAATGCACGCGTGGTGGCTGGGCGCCAAGCGATTCGTAAGCCTCGACGATATTGCCTGGGCGCTCGGTATCGAATCGAGCAAGACTGCCACAGTTGAAGGCAGCAAAGTTTTCGACTTGTACCAGGCGGGCCGGCTCGCGGAAATTCGCGAGTACAATCTCAATGACGTGCGGGTTACGAGGAAAGTTTACGAACGCATGGTTGGCTGCTTCGGGAGATGAACCATGTCCGACATACTTCAGTTTGTCGCTGGCCCGGCAATCGACAAGCTGAAGCTTATCGTACACTTAACCCGTTAACGAATCGTTGTTTCATTTCCGAAACATTCTCTGCTAAACTCTATCTTTAACTATGGACAGTCAGATTCTTTTCATCGTTGTCTTTGTGATAGGCGCTGCGCTGGGCGCCTTGCTGAGTTGGTTTCTGCTCAGAACCAGGGCCAGTTTGGCCAGTGCCGCAGATCTGGCAACCTTGAAAGAACGGCTGGTTGGCAAAGAATCCGAGTTGGAACGGCTTCAGGAGTCTTTCAATAACGCGGTCGCCGAACATAAACATTCAGTTGAGGGCAACGCCCGCCTGAAAGCAGAGCTCGAAGGCGAGCGACGCGCCGCCCAGGAACGAAAAGACTCATTCAAACAAGCAGCGGATGAGTTGTCGGAGAAGTTCAAAGCGCTTTCCCGTGATGCGCTGAAGGACAACAATCAGTCCTTTCTCCAGTTGGCGCACTCTACGCTCGAGAAGTTTCAGGAGACGGCTAAAGGAGACCTGGAATCAAGACAGAAGGCGATCGACCAGCTGGTTAGGCCGCTCAAGGAATCGCTGGAAAAAGTTGACTCCAAGATTGGCGAGCTGGAGAAGACGCGAGCGGGTGCCTACTCCGAGCTGCGAGAGCAGATACGAGGTCTGGCAACGGCCCAACTGCAACTGCAGGCGGAGACTGGCAATCTCGTTACAGCTTTGCGCGCTCCTCATATTCGCGGGCGGTGGGGTGAAATTCAATTGCGTCGGGTCGTTGAGCTGGCCGGAATGCTTCAGTATTGCGACTTCGATGAACAGACGACGGTAGCCACTGACGATGGCCGCATCCGGCCTGATGTCATCATTCGCCTCCCTGGGAACCGGACGATCGTAATAGACGCAAAGGTACCTTTCGATGCCTTTTATGAATCCATTTCGACCAAAGACGATCAGATTCGCAGCGCCAGATTAAAAGATCATGCTCGGTTAGTGCGTACGCACATCGGATCTTTGAGTAAGAAGTCGTATTGGGAGTCTGTGCAACCGACGCCGGAGTTTGTTCTGCTGTTCCTTCCGGGAGAAACCTTTTACAGTGCCGCGCTCGAAATCGATCCGGGCCTGATTGAAGACGGCGTCGGCAAGGGCGTGATCATCGCCACTCCAACTACTCTGATCGCCTTGCTCAAGGCGGTGTCGTACGGTTGGCGGCAGGAGCAGATGGCTGAAAACGCTAAGGAGGTGAGCGAGCTCGGCAAGACCCTCTACGATCGATTGCGGGTTTTTACTGATCATTTCGCCAACATCGGCAAAGGATTGGATCGCGCATTGGATTCCTACAACCGCGCGGTCGGGTCGCTTGAAGGCCGCGTGCTTAGAACTGCAAGGAAGTTTAAAGAACGTGGGGCGATTGGCGGCGAAGATATTGAGATCCTTGAACCAATCGACAAAGCGACCCGGGCGCTCAGTTTGGATGAAGGCGGCCTGTTTCCGGATCTGGTAGCGGCCGAAGCCGAAATAATAGAGGATGACCCTTTGCCGCTGCTTAACGCTAAGGGAGCAGGCGGCAGTGAGATCTAAAACAGTGTTATCCGCCGATTACGCAGATTACACAGACAGAAAACAATAAGCCTGGGGGCTGGCTGAGATCTGCAATCGATTTGGGACGGGGTTGCTTTTGAATCTGTGAAATCTGCGTAATCTGTGGAAACTGTTTTGTCAAAAGAAATTTGGTTAGGTCCTCTCCTCGGCAACAATCGTTCACGTCTAATTGAGCGCTGCTCCGATCTGCTTGCCCAGGGCAAGTCGGATACATTCCTCTACCTCGCTGCCTCTCATCCGCTGCTCGAGTTAGTCACGGAACGGATTCTCGACGGCGCGAAAAACCCGGGACTCTGGGGCGAGCTTCCCGTCTACCTGTTTCGAGGTTTTGTAAGACAGCTCCTCTCCACCGCCATTGAAGAGCAAACCGGAGTCCGTCTGGCGCCGAGGATTCCAATCGATCGGGAAGAGCTGCCGCTCAAACGAAGCCTCATTTCGCAAGTCCTCAAGCAACTAGCTGCCGCCGGAAAACTTACTGCTCTCAAACCGCTGGCCCACCGCGAAGGCTGTGTTAACACGATTTCTACTCTCCTCGGCGAAATACAGCGAGCGGGAAAGACTCCGGCAGAACTGGCCGAGATCGTGGAAAAACGAATTCGCGATCAAGCGTTGGGCGAAACCACGCCGCCGGACCGCAGTGCAGAAACGATCTCAGTACAAACTGACTTCGATCGAGATGTCGCAATCGTTTACGCAACTTACGCGAGTATTTTGCAGCAAAAAAATTTCACCGAAGCCGATGCCGATCAGTTGCGCGCGCTCGCAATTCTCAACGGGGAATGTGAAGGCCGTCCCGTGGTTTTGCCATGGCTGCGGGAGGTGAAGTTACTGGTGCTCGATGGCTTCTTCGACTTCACTCCAGTGCAGGGCGAAATGTTGCGACAGCTAATCCAGCGGATTCCAGAGGTCGTGGTCAACCTCAACAACGACGACCGCAATCCTGCGATATTCGAGCCCTTCAGCAACACTATCGAACACCTGAAGAGCATCGCGGATTTCAAAGTTGTACAAAGCAAGGATGTGACGCCTGCCAGCGGTTCACTTGCCGGTTTGCGCGAGCACCTCTTCAAGCCGGGCGACACTGCTGATGAAGACAGCGCCGGTGAGCCGCAGCAGAACATTCGTTTGCTTACCTGCGCCGATCGCGAAACTGAGGTTCGCAAAATCGCTAAGGAGATCAAGCGCCTGCTTATTCAAGGTGGGTATCGACTGGCGGAGATTGCTTTGGTGGTCCGGGAGCGCGCTTCATATGCAGACACGATCGTGCGGGTAATGCGCGACGAAGCGATTCCGTGCAATCTGGAGCCGCGGGTTAATGTCACTGAAATTCCTTCAGTGCGCGCGGCGCGGAAGTTGTTTGAGATCCTTGACGAGCTGGGCCGCGCTGACAGGTCGGACGTCAAAGTTGCCGATCTGGCTGATCTGATCAAGTCGGAGTATTTCTGCATTGAAGAGTCCGAAGTGGCAGAACTCGACCGGGTCTTCGAAGAAAGATATGGCGGGCTCCTTGAGGATGGTAAGACTTCTGAAGTTCGCGGCGATCGTTTCAAGTATTTACTTGGCGTGGGTCGTTGGGATCCTGACAGTCTGGAAAACACGATCGCTTTTGTGGGTGGCGCGCTGGGCATGACTTCGTGGCTCGAGCGCGCTCGCAAACTATTGTCCCACTGGCCGCAGGTTCAGGCGACTACTGAAATGGTCGCTCCGGACGCAGCCAATGGCAGTGCCGATGAAGAGAGTGATCAAATCGAAGATGCCGACAAGGTTGCCACAGAAGATCGCGGGGTGGAAAAGAAGCGTAGGCCTTCTCGGGACGTGCACCCCGCGGCGATCGCCTGGGCGTCTCTGGTGCTGGAGCGGCTCAACGACATTGTTAAGGGTGTGGTTCGCGAAGCTGCGCCGCGCGACTTACGTTCAGGTTTAATGGCTTTGCTCGAGCGTCTGCAATTCTCCACTCAAATCAGGCGACCAGCGCGTGGCGTCCTCGACGAGAGTGAGATGCCGCACGTGATGCTCGATCTGCGAGGCCTGGAGGCTTTGCGCCGAGCTTTTGTGGCCGCGGTCAAGAGTCTCGAAGTCACCTCAGCGCTCGAAAAGACATTGGGCCAGGCTCGTCTGATAAATTTTCTCAGTGAAGTGACACGGGCACTCGACGTTGAGGTCTCCATTGGGAGAACTGCAGAGCGTGGGGGATTGAGCGTCCTCGAAGCCACAGACGTCCGCGGCCTCAATTTTCGAGCGTTGTTCATTGCGGGTTTGGTTGAGGGTGGCTTTCCGCTGCGTGCCTCCCGCGATTGGATCTATCCCCATGAAGAACGTGAACGTCTTAAGCGAGATTACGATTTGACGTTGGAAGACATTTCTCCGGCCACTTTGCTCAAGGAAGAGCATTACTTTTATCAGGCGGCTTGCCGCGCGACTGAGCTGCTTTATCTCTCTCGCCCGTTATTACTTGACGACGGCACGGAAACAGTCGCCTCTTATTACATCAACGAACTAGCGCGGGCTATCAAACCGTTCAACCTCGAAAGCGAGCCCATCCGGCGCGACTTCGATGGCGCGGAGATCCTCAATGCCTCAACAGTTTCCGAATTGACTGTTTCGCTCGTGCGGCAGGATGAACGTCATCTCCATAAAGCCGGCCGTGAAGGTGTACAGCCGTTGGCGCTCATCAGCGAATTAACATCGCGGTTGGTGGCAAACGGCTTCCTGTCACCAGCCACGATACGTCGCGTTGAGATCGAGCGCGAGAGAGCGGGCAAGAGCTTTGGGCCATACGATGGACAGATCACCACGCCGGCGTTGGTGGCAATGTTGCAGCAGCGGTTTGGGTCCGCATATGTACACAGCGCGAGCGGGTTGAGCACTTATGGCAACTGTTCTTATCGGTTCTTCGCGAATCGAGTGCTGCGGTTTGAGCCGCGAGGGGAAGCGGCCCTTGACCTACAGGCAATCGATGCGGGCAAACTTCTGCACGACGTCTTGCGTCGCTTTTTTGAACGCCACCGGGACGAGAATCTGACCCAGCAGGACCGCGAATCGTTGCGCCTGGAACTCAGGGATGTGGCCGAACAGGTTTTCAGGGAGCACGAGCACGCGGTGCCGCCGTTGAATCCCGACATCTGGAAAATTGATTGTGAGATCAGAAAGATAATTCTCGATCAGGTGTTGCTTTACGAGTTGACCGTGCAGAAGCAAACGCGCGCGGATGTTCGTTCGAGTTATTTTGAAGTCGCATTTGGCATGACGCGCAGAGACGGCGCCGACCCTAAATCAAAATCCGAACAACTGGAGTTGACCCGTTCCACCTCGACCGCCCACTCAATCGCCGGCGAGGAAGACATAATCCGAATCCAGGGGCAAATCGATCGTGTAGACCAGGCCACAGACGGGACGTTGATAGCCTACGACTACAAACTTTCCACGGGTGCGGATGCATATGACATGAAGGCCGGTCGCAGCCTGCAGCTCCCGATTTATCTCGAAGCGCTCGAACGTCTATTGCTTCCGGGCCAGGCAATCGCGGGTGGTGGTTATTACATTCTCAAAGCCAGGCCCGGGCGGCGCAATAGCGGGATCTATCGCAAAGACTTTAGCGACTACCTGGGACTCCAGGCCAAGAATTCAATCCTGACGGATTTTGAGTGGAATAAAGTTCGGGCGGAAGTGATTGCGAAGATTTGGGAGTTCTTCGATGGCATGCGCGCGGGAGATTTTCGAGTCAGGCCGTCACAAGGTCTGAAGACGTGCCGGTTCTGCGATTACTCCGCAGTGTGTCGTTACGAACGTTATCGAATCGACCGGAAGAAATCATCCGCCGATTACGCAGATTCCACAGATTAAGATGACCGCGGACCGATGACTGACGACGGCTGACCGACGAAAGGTGAGTTCCCCTCGACCGTTACCAAGGGCATTCTCCGACTGTCGCCCGTCGGCCGTCGCCCGTCATCTTAATCTGCGGAATCTGCGGATAGGTCTGAATGTCTTTACCAACCCCGAAACGCGAATTACAACCAGCCCAGGCGACCGCAGCCTACACGCTTGACCGGCATGTGGCCGTAACTGCGGGCCCGGGCGCCGGCAAGACCACTGTTCTGGTCCAGCGCTACCTTCACATCCTGCGCGAAAAGAAACCGCCTTCAATCGATCAAATTGTTGCCATCACCTTTACAAACCGCGCCGCCAACGAAATGCGCGAACGTCTTCGCAAAGAGCTTGACGGTTTACTCAGAAACGCCGGCGGGGCCGAACGCGAACGCTGGGTCCGCTACAAGCGCACGCTTGATGGTGCAGTCATCACCACGATCCACGGGTTCTGTATGCGACTGTTGCGCGAGTTCCCGGTAGAAGCAGGCCTGGATCCGCAATTTATGTTGCTGGATGAACATCGGGCGGCAACTCTGTTGGCGGCTGCGGTCGAGGAGTCTCTTTCGGAAGCGATCGGCCGGCAGGATGAATCTGTTTCGAGATTGACCGCCGGGATTGGCAGACCGATGTTGGCAACCGCGCTTTGGGAAATGTATCTGAGAGTTCGCGGCCAGGGCCTGTCATTTGAAGAGATTCTAAAACAGACTGCCGCCAGCCATGCCGCAAACCAGGATTACGAGGCGCTGTGCGACGAACTGGATCGACTGATGTCTGATCTCATCTCTTTTCGCGGGCTCACCAGCCGCGCGAATGAAAAAAGGGCGGCTGCTCAACAAGGATGGACGGCCCTAAGCGAAATCCTGCGTGCGGACGAAGTGTCACTGGCGGATTACTGTGGCGCGATTGTCGAGTTTAGAGAAGCGGCCCGTCCGGACGCACGAGGTCAAATAACGGGTCTGATAAAGCAGCTCGACGAACTTTTCTGGGGCGAAAGCAAAGATAAGTGTTTCGGTCGCTTGCCTCAAATGCGCTTTGATCGGCTCTCGCGAGATTACGCCACCGCCCTGGTTAACCTGCTAAAAAATATTGACCGGCGTTTCAGCGAAAAGAAGCAGGAACTCTCGGCGCTGGATTTCGACGACTTGCAACTGCAAACCCTGAAACTGCTGCGGCGCCCTGAAGTCCTGCAGCGCGCTTCAGAACGTTACAAGTTTTTTCTCGTCGACGAATTCCAGGACACCAACGGTTTGCAACGAGACTTACTCGAGGCCCTTGTGCTTAAAGGTGGCGGACGCGCGAATCTTTTCATAGTGGGGGATCGAAAGCAGTCGATCTACGGATTTCGCGGCGCGGATGTGGATGTATTCGGCAGGATGACGGACGCGCTGCTGGAGACAGGCGGCCAGCTGGTTCCGTTGCCACTGAACTTCCGCAGCCAACCGCAACTGGTCGACTTCTTCAATCATCTCTTTGCCCGATTCTTCAGACCGGCTGATGAAATCAATAAAGCCGACCTCGGTGAACTGGGATATGTCGAGCATGAGTTAAGCGAGGCCAGGCGCGAGCCTCGCGATAGGCCGCCGCTGGTTGAGTTAATGGTCGACACGATCTCAGGTGAAGATGATCCCAAAGCGAAACAGACTGCTCGCGAGCGTGACGCGAAGCAATTGGCGGAGAGAATCATCTCGCTTACCGGTAGTGCCGACTCAGCCCTATTCGAGTATCGCGATATCGCTTTGCTGTTTCGGGCCATGACCGACGTGCCTGTCTACGAAGCACAGTTTCGGCGTGCCGGGATTCCATTTCAAACGGTGCTGGGCAAGGGTTTCTATGAACGCGAAGAGATTAGAGACCTCATTCAACTTTGCCGCTTTCTCGATAATCGAACTGATGAACTCGCCCTCGCGGCCGTGTTGCGCTCACCACTGTGTGGTATCTCCGACAACACCTTGCTGGCGTTGCGACTTGGACCGCGACTCAGCGAAACCATTGCCGGCGAACCTCCGCAGACACGCAAGCATCCGCGCCCGCTTTTCCACGCGCTGCGTAAGCAAAGAGAGATCGACTTCATCGATGAGCCCGAGCGTCAGGCCCTGGAGCGCGCGTTCGAACTGCTCACGTCGCTAATTGAGCGACGTCATCGTTATCCCATCGGTGACCTGTTGCGGTTCGCCGTTGAGAAATCTGCGTACGCGACTGTCATTGCCGCCAGTTATGACGGGGCACAACGATTGGCCAACATTGAAAAGCTTTTCAACCTGGCAGAGCGATTCGAGCGTTCGGGCGCTCATTTGATTCGCGATTTCGTTAAATACGTCCACGACTTTGAAGCCATTGGCAGCCGTGAAAGCGAGGGCCAACTCGATAATTCGGCTAACGCGGTAAAGCTCATGACCATTCACCAGGCGAAGGGTCTGGAGTTTCCGGTAGTGATAATTCCCGATCTTCACCGGCTGAAGCCGTCATGGGAAGGTTACTTCCTGCTTGATCGTCATCGTGGTTTGACCTTGAAGGTGCCAAACGGTCGGGGGCAGATGGTCTCAGGCAGCACGTTTACACTTTTCAATGAACGCGCGCAGTGGCGCGAGACTTTTGAAAGTATGCGGCTGCTCTATGTAGCCGCCACGCGCGCACAGGATCGCTTGATTCTTTCAGGAGTGACCAAAGAAACAAGCCGGCTGGAGAAGGGCAATGAGAGCTGGCTGCAACTCATCTGGCAAGCACTCGAACTCGGAACTCGCTGGCAAAGCGAACTTGTGGATTTCGAAACCGGGACGCAGCTCCAGCTCACTATCAATCTTATAGATTCGGAAAAGCAAACAGTGGTTTCGGAAATCTCTAAGAGTAGTTCACCATCGATTGAGTTGGGCCATGACCTTTCGCAAACCTTTCCCTTACTACGTTCAATTGAACCCGAACGAGATCGAGCAGTGCATCGTCTCAGCGTGACCCAGCTCATCAATTATCAACGGTGTCCGCGCCAGTATTATTTCGACCGCGTGTTGCACGCACCTACGCCTGATGCGCTGGCGGTTTGGAATGACGCTGAAGCTCCTGAGCCTCCTGCGAATCTGACTGCGACGCTCAAGGGTGCGGTGATTCACCGGTTCTGCGAAATGTATTCGACTAAAGACGATCCGGAAACATTGCTACGACAAAGCTTCGAGGAAGTAATCCGAATCAGACAGGGACAGCTTGCCGACCGCCTGGTGGAGATTAACGCGGACGAGGCCCTGGCAGAGTTGTTACCGCTGGCGCACAACTATCTGTCGAGCGGGGTGTTCGAGCGGGTCGAACGGGCACGCGCTCTGTCAGAACCACCTGCGTCAGCGGGTGGCTATTCGGCGCGTCCTCACGCTGAGGCTGGTCTCTGGAGTGAATTGAGTTTTCGTTTGCGTCGTCCGTTGGGGATCTTGAGCGGCGCAATTGATAAGTTGCTGATCACGCCTTCAGTTGAGGGACCGGGTTTCGATATTGAAATCATCGACTTCAAGACCAACCGGCTGCGCCGGCAGAGTTCTGAGTCAAGCTCTTTACTGGGACCGCGGGCGCCCTCGCCCGCTTCAAGCAGCGACTCCACTCAAGCCGGGATCGACTCTGGTCAGCTCTCGCAGATTGGCAACCAGCCTGGCGGGCGAGGGCGCCCGCGGTCCCAGAATTCAGTTGAGCAAATCGCGTTCGACTTTAGTGCTCAGGCAGCAACTGAAGAAGAGCTTCAGATCCCCGACGTGTCTCTGGAAGATCAGGTCGCCATCGCCGCTGTCGACTATCAACTCCAGATGCAGGCTTATGTTTTAGCTGTTAGCGAACTGATGCCGGAACTCAGAAAAGCGGGCTCGTCCATTAGATGCACGCTTCATTTCCTTGAACCCGCCATTGAATTTCATATCGATAGCCAACTGCTTTCAGCGGAAGCGTGCACGCGAGCTATAGATGATGCGATGATGTCGCTGGTTTCATCGGCAGCGCCCGGAGAGTTTCCCTTTAGGCCGGCAAATCATTGCCGCGTGTGTAATTTTCTTGGTATCTGTCCACCAGGTGGCCAGTTTGTTCGCGCTACCAGGAATAGCGCCGGCGCAGGTGAAAATCCATCTGCGGGGGTCAGACACGGCGGAAGCATGTTGACACTCGAGGCAGGACACTAATGACCAAAGAGAGTAGCAGCCAGGTCGGCACGCAGGCGCCGGATTTCACGCTCACGGATGGCAGCGGGAATGCATGGAGCTTGTCGGATAATCGAGGCAAGGTTGTCGTCCTGCTTTTTTATCCAGGGGATGAAACTCCGATCTGCACGCGCCAGATGTGCTCGGTCAGAGATCGCTGGGAAGACTACGCAGCCACAGGTGCCGAAGTGGTTGGTATTTCAACCGACTCAGTTGAGTCACACAAAAAGTTTGCCGAACATCATGACCTGCCGCTCCGGCTGCTTTCTGATTCAGATCAAGCAGTTGCCAACCTTTACGGCGCGCGATCATTGATTCCCGGCAAAGTTGCGCGTTCTGTTTTCGTGATTGACTCGAAGGGGATCATTCGGCATCGCGATGTCCGTCCGCTGGGTTTGTTTAAACCGAAGGACGATGATGTGATTCGGGCCATTCGTGAAGCGCAGTAGCTTCTCTGTGCATCCTCAGTGTGCTCTGTGTCTTTGTGGTGCGCCTTTCTGTTGGTAAATCCACCACAGAGGCACAGAGTTCACAGAGATTGCACAGAGGCTGGAGTTTATTTCGAGCCGCGCTGCGTGCTCCCGGGCTGCCCAACTTTCTTTTAGACTGACGCAGGCTACAATCTGTCACAAGGAGTTCATAATGGCCGAGAACATTAAGTGCAAACATTGCGGTGAAAAGCGACCGGCGTTGGGATTTGCGCCCTTACCAAACGAACTGGGGCAACGCATCGCCACTGAAATTTGTCAGCCTTGCTGGGCTGGTTGGTTGCAGAAGCAAACGCAAATCATCAATCACTACGGCCTCGATCTCACCAACCCCGACGCCCAGAACTTCCTTTTCGATAACATCAAAGGATTTCTTTTCGGGGAAGCTCTGCCCATGGCGGAACAGAAAGCGGAAATCGACACGACTAAAGAAGGTACCGTGAAGTGGTGATGCAGTAGATTCCCTATTTGTGCGCTCCCCTATGCATGTAAATGTTTACTGTTCGGGCTTTCTGGGTTAAGCTCTCCATCTTCTTATAGACAATACGAAGGGTTGCCCGGTCTGCTTTTCTGCCGGCAATCCGGAATCTCCACCGGGGTTCCCGGCGCCGCAGCCGCGCTGGGGTGGCCAGGCAGGCAGCCGGTGTGGGGTGGTGGAACAACTCTTTCTCAAATCACTCGATGGGGACTTCATAGACTATGCCAAGAGTCCAGCTGCGGCTTCTCGCCGTGCCAGTCGTCCTGCTTCTAGTCGTAACTTCATCAATCTTATTCGTCGAAGCCCAGCGCAGCGGTACCGACACTTACGCAATCACAAACGCCCGGATCGTTACAGTCTCGGGTCCTGTGATTGAACGAGGTACGGTAGTTATTCGCGATGGCTTAATCGCGGCTGTGGGTGCAGATGCAGCCGTGCCGGCGGACGCGCGCGTGATTGATGGTAACGGCTTGACGATTTATCCGGGTCTTATTGATGCCAACACGAGTTTGGGAATTCCCGAGCCGTCACCCTCGCCTTCCCCGGCCGCCGGCCAGGGCGGTGGGTTCGTGGCGGCGCTGCTGCGCCCGGCAACTTCCTCTACCACCACTAGTAATTCAACTCAGCCCGCCGGGCTGCAGGCCGAAACGTTGGCGGAGGATTTGATCAAGCCGGGCGGAGATCCAATTGAGGCTGAGCGCAGTGCCGGAATTACAACCGCACTGACGGCGCCGCGCACGGGAATCTGGATTGGACAGTCGGCGCTGATTAACCTGGCCGGGGACACACCGCAACAGATGATCGTGCGCTCTCCAGTGGCCATGCACGTCGGTTTTACTCCGCTGCGTGGCGGTTACCCGGGTTCGCTGATGGGAGTGTTTGCAACTCTCCGCCAGATGATGCTTGATGCCGCGCGATATCGCGAAGCTCAGCGCGTCTATGAACAATCGCCTCGTGGCCTGCGCCGCCCGTCCCCTGATCGATCACTTGAAGCACTGCTGCCGGTAATTGAGGGCCGAATGCCTGTGGTCATGTATGCGGACCGGGAGCGAGACGTGCAAAGGGCGCTTGATTTGGCCCAGGAGTTTAAGCTGAAGGTGATCATTGCCGGCGGCTCCGAGTCGTGGAAACTGGCAGACCGTTTACAAAAAGAAAATGTCCCGGTACTGCTTTCGTTAAACTTTCCCAGACGCACGACTGCCGCAATGCCCGAGGCTGATCCTGAGCCACTGCGGGTCCTGCGCGAGCGCGTGGCGGCGCCCAAAACCGCCGGCAAACTTGCGAACGCAAAAGTGCGCTTCGCCTTTCAATCGGGTGGCATGACTACGATTACTGACTTGGTGGCGAATGCCGCGAAGGCTATTGAGAACGGTCTTTCGAAAGATGATGCACTACGCGCCTTCACGATTGGCTCAGCCGAAATTTTCGGTGTGGCGGACAGGCTCGGTTCCATCGAAACTGGAAAGATCGCAAATCTAACTTTGACGCGCGGCGATCTATTCGATCGCAATAGTCGCGTAACACATGTCTTCATCGATGGCCGTCCGGTTGATTTGAGGCCGGTTACAGCCACCGGACCAGGGGCCAATATGGCGGCCGGCTCCTGGACACTCACCGTCGACCTGGGCCAGGGCGAGCTGGCTAACACGCTGACCTTACAACAGGAAGGCGAGCGATTGCGCGGATCAATGCAAGGCGCACTCGGCTCAGTCGATATCGCTAACGGCTCGGTGGGCCCGGCGGGAGAGATCCGCTTTACCGTGCCGGTTACGCTTGAAGGTCAAACCACCGAAGCAACCTTCACCGGAACTATTACCGGTAATGAAATGAAAGGGGCCGTCAATATCACGGGCCGCGCTCCTGGCTCGTTTACCGGCAGACGGGCTTCAGCCCCTGCTCCGCCTGCTCCTTCCGGAACGCCCGCGCCCCCGGGCAACATCAGCGTTTCGGGCAGCGCGACTAATTTGATTTTTACTTTTGAACGGGACTAAAGATGAAAAGAACAGCCACTGCTCGCATACTCCTGCTTACCGTTGTTTGGTGCACGTCGTGGATTAATGTTCCGGCGCAGCAGCCGCGACCGGCTGAACCAAACGAGACCCTTATCCGCAATGCCACGCTATTGACCATCACGCATGGCACGCTGGAGAACTCCGATATCCTGATTCGTCGCGGCAAAATCGCGGCCATCGGCAAAGGTCTGAAAGCAGCTGCCGACGCCCGCGTGATCGATGCAGGCGGCAAATTCGTGATGCCGGGAATTATCGATTGCCACTCGCATTCGATGCTCGACGCGATTAACGAAGGCAGCTTATCGGTTACGTCCATGGTGCGAACACGAGATGTGCTCAACCCGAACGATGTAGACCTCTATCGCGCGCTGGCTGGCGGTGTTACCAGTCTCAATTTGTTGCATGGCTCGGCGAATGCAATCGGTGGGCTTAACACGGTAGTAAAAATCAAATATGGGCACCCGATTGATGAGTTCATCTTTCCCGGAGCCATGCCCGGAATCAAGTTCGCGCTGGGCGAAAACCCAAAGCGCTCGAATAGTACGGTACTTCCGGGCGTGACCCGCCGTTATCCGGGGACGCGTATGGGTGTTGAGGAAGTTATTCGTGACGCCTTCACCCGCGCCCGCGATTATAAGAAGACCTGGGATGAATATCGTGCGGCAGTCGCCAGGCGGGACAAGAATCTGATTCCGCCAAGGCGCGATTTACAGCTTGAGCCTTTAGTGGAGGTCCTGGAGGGGAAACGTTACGTTCATGCCCACTGCTACCGCGCAGATGAGATCCTGATGCTGATTAACATCGCGGACGAGTTTGGCTTCAAGGTTAAGACCTTCCAGCACGTGCTTGAGGGCTACAAGGTTGCGAAGGAGATTGCTCGACACGGCGCCGGCGCTTCGATCTTCGCCGACAACTGGGCCTACAAAATCGAAGCTTACGACGCCATTCCGTATAACGCAGCCATCATGACTCGGGCCGGCGTAGTGGTTTCAATGAATTCTGATTCCGACGAGCGGGCCCGGCGTCTGAACATTGAAGCCGCGAAGGCCATGCGTTACGGCGACCTTACCGAAGAACAGGCGTTGAAACTCGTCACCATTAATCCTGCGATCCAGTTGGGAATTCAGGACCGCGTGGGATCGCTGGAGGTTGGGAAAGATGCCGATCTGGCAATCTGGAATGGCCATCCTCTGAGCGTTTATTCCCGCGTCGATACTACCTTCATTGACGGCGAGATTTTCTTCGATCGACAGCAGGACCTGGCCCAGCGCGCCGACCTTCTGAAAGAGCGAGCACAACTCGAGCAAGCAGAACCCAACCGGCCGCCTGCCCGGGGCGTTTCGCCTCAAGCGCCACGTGGCCGGCGGCCTTCGCATGCCGATGACGATTTGTGGGAGGGAGATATCTACCAGCCATGACAATCAATCCGAAACCAAATAGGAGCGCAGGCATCTTGCCTGCTTCAACGTTCCTGGCCACGCAAGCGGGCAGGCAAGATGCCTGCGCTCCGAAACAACTCTTGATACTAATTGTTCTTCTACTAGTTTGCTTAGCGCCGGCTTCAGCTCAACAGATTGGCAATCCACCCAGCGAAGGAGGGGTTACGCCACCGCGTGGCACATATGCAATTCGCAACGCGCGTATCGTAACTGTTAGTGGACCAGACATTGAAAACGGCACCATTGTCATCCGCGATGGGAAAATCGAAGCCCTGGGAACAAACGTCAGCATTCCGTCCGGCGCGCAGAGCATTGACGGGAGAGGTCTCTCGGTATATCCGGGAATGATTGATGCGGGAACTTCGCTGGGGTTGGTGGAAGTCGACCAGGGCGCGGCGGGCACCGTCGATACCAGTGAAGTGGGTGAACTGAATCCGAATGCGAAGGCAATTATTGCGGTCAACCCGCACAGCGCACATCTGGCGGTAACGCGTGTTGATGGGGTCACCAGTGCGGTTACGCTTCCGTCGGGCGGTTTGATTTCCGGCCAGGCGGCGGTCATCAATCTGGTTGGAACTACGCCGCTCGAAATGGCTGTAGTTCCTTATGCGGCGCTGGTGATCAATTATCCACGAGTAGGCAATCGCGGCGGCGGTTTTGGTGGGGAGCAACAGCAGCCCGTTAATCTGACGGAAGCTCTGGCAGCTTCGACGCGGCAGGTTGAACAGATTCGGAAGATGCTTAAAGACGCCGAAGCTTACGGTCGCGCCCAGGATGCTTACGCGAAAGACAAGACTTTGCCGCGCCCCGATCAGAGCGTGATGCTGGAAGCCCTTGTTCCCTATGTGCGTGGCGAGCGACTGGTAATCTTTCGTGCGGATCGTGAAAATGAAATGCGTGGGGCCATCCGTTTCGCAGAGGAGTTAAAACTCAAACCCGTGATACTCGGCGGCGATGATGCGTGGAAAATCGCAAGTCTCTTAAAAGAGAAAAATGTCCCGGTGATACTAACGGGCATTCTAGACCTGCCCACTCGTGAAGACGATTTTTACGACACACTTTACGAAAACGCTTCCAAGCTGCAACAAACCGGTGTGCGATTCTGCATTTCCAGCGGAGACGGTGGACCGAATGTTCGCAACCTGCCCTACTACGCGGGAATGGCGGCAGCATTTGGCCTGCCCAAGTCTGATGCACTGAAAGCCGTAACCCTATATCCGGCTCAAATCATGAATGTGGGTGACCGCATGGGCTCGATTGAAGTTGGCAAAATGGCCAACCTGGTGGTCACTAACGGTGACTTGCTGGAAACGAGAAGTGCAGTGCGTTACCTTTTTATTGACGGTCGTGAAGTGAAATTAAACAGTCGTCATACCGACCTCAACGACGCGTTTAAGAATCGGAAGTAATAAAAAAAGTGATGAGTGATGAGTGATGAGTGATGAGTGATGAGTGATGAGTGATGAGTGATGAGTGATGAGTGGTGAGTGATGAGTAGGACCAATAGGGCCTATAGGACTTATTGGCCCTATGCTCATAACTCATAACTCATAACTCATAACTCATTACTCATCACTCATCACTCATCACTGTTCGGTCCCCCCCGAGCTATCCCTGGAATCCCCAAACGTCCTATTTCAGAGGAGGGTCTTCTTTTGTTCAAGCAAGACATAATTATCTTCAAGCGTTGCCTGGCGCTCATCTTTGGCGTGCTCTTGCTCTCCTGCGCCGCCTATTCGCAAACCAGGCTCTTGCGGTTTCCCGATATTAATGGTGACAAGGTAGTGTTCACTTACGGCGGCGACCTGTGGACTGCGCCTGCGTCCGGCGGCGCGGCAATCCGACTCACGTCACACCCGGGAATAGAAATATTTGGCAAGTTCTCTCCCGACGGTAAGTGGATCGCCTTCACCGGGCAATACGACGGCGACGAGCAGGTTTATGTAGTTCCGGCCGCGGGCGGCGTTCCGCGCCAGCTGACCTTCTATCCGGCCAAAGGACCTTTACCGCCGCGCTGGGGCTGGGACAATCAGGTCTATGGTTGGAGTCGGGACGGTCACAGCGTAATCTTCCGCTCCCAGCGCGACTCGTGGTCGCTGCCGATTGCGCGTCTTTATTCGGTGTCAGTGGAAGGCGGGCCGGCCGAAGCGTTGCCAATGCCCGAAGCGGGCTCCGGCGATTTCTCTCCCGATGCCTCACAAATTGTCTATTCGCCGCAGGTGCGCGATTTTAGATCGGAGAAACGTTACGGAGGCGGTCAGGCAAATAGTCTTTACATTTTCGATCTGAAAACCTATGCCACCAAAAAGATCACCGAAGGGCCGCGAGCCACGCGCGATCCTATGTGGGTAGGCGATACCATCTATTTCGACTCCGACCGCGACGGACACTTCAATCTTTATGCCTATGACGTTCCTGCTGGGAAGACTACTCAGGTAACTAACAACAAGGTCTGGGACGTACGCTGGCCCAGCTCAGACAATGAAGGTCGAATTGTTTATGAGCTCAATGGCGAGATTCAGGTACTCGACACCAGGACCCGGCGGAGCAGTTCCATTGCTATCAACGTGCCCGACGAAGGTCTGGCCAGACGCCCCAGCCGCATCTCCGCGGCAAATCTGATCGAATCAGTCGGACTAAGTCCCAAAGGCGAGCGCGCGATTTTTGTCGCGCGTGGCGATGTGTTCACGGCGCCGATTGAAAAAGGTCCCACCCGAAATCTTACGCACTCCTCCGGGGCCCATGACAAATGGGCCACCTGGTCGCCGGATGGCGCCCGCATCGCGTTTATTTCTGATATGAGCGGCGAGGAGGAGTTGTATATCGCCCCGCAAGACGGCTTAAAGCCCGCTGAGCAGATCACGCGCGGCGGTAGTGCAATGCGCTACCAGCCGGAGTGGGCCCCCGACGGAAAACGGATCGCGTTCAGCGACAAGGATGGCAAGGTCTATGTAGTCACCCTCGCCGATCGCAGGATAGTTGAAGTTGCCGATGATCCTCATGGTCAGATTCGTGACTACGCCTGGTCGCCGCGAGGCAATTATTTAGCTTTCAGCATGGATGATAATCCACAGCGCTTCAACTCTATTTATATCTGGAGCGCGGCAGACGGGAAAATTCGTCGGGTAACCGACAGTATGTTTAATGCCACGAATCCAGCCTGGGATCCGCAGGGAAACTATCTCTATTTCCTTGCTGATCGCGAGTTTGCTCCGCAGATTTCTCAAATAGAATTCAACTACGCGACGAATCGCGCTTCTTACATTTATGCGATGGCACTAAGGAAGGACGTCAAGCATCCCTTCCCTCCCGAGAGCGATGAGGTCACTGTCAGCAAGCCCGACGAGACGCCGAAACCCAAAGGGATGCCGCCCGGTGAGGAACCGAAACCTCCGGCGAAGGATATCGACAAGGAATTAAAGAAGGAGCCCGCTGAAACCGCGACACCCGCGCCTTCGCCGTCGCCCCAAACAACACCTTCTGAGTCCAAAAGTGATGCTGCTCCAAAGCCACCTGCAACAATGTCCATAGATTTTGACGGCATCGCGGGCCGCGTGGCCCGGGTTCCGGTCGGGGCTGACAACTATGGTGGCTTGTCGGCAAAAACCGGTCACCTGCTCTATGCGACCGGATCGGCTTTTTATTATGGCCGCCAGGGAGATCGTCCTACTGTCCTTAAGATCTTTGCGTTTAAAGATCGCAAGGAGGCAACAATTGCGGAAGACATTCGCGGCTATACGCTTTCTGACGATGGCTCGAAGGTGCTGGTGGCCCAGGGGCCCGCATACAACCTTTACGATGCCACGCCCATGGGAGACAAAACCAAAAAGCCGGTCTCCACCGCTGGTCTTTTTGTTGACAGGATTCCGCAGGAGGAGTGGAACCAGATCTTCAACGAGGTGTGGCGGCGCTATCGCGACTGGTTTTATGTATCAAACATGCATGGTTACGACTGGGTCGCGATACGTGAGCAATACAAACCGTTGTTGCAGTACGTTGCCCATCGCTCGGATCTTAACTACGTGATCAGTGAAATGATTGCAGAGTTGACTATCCAGCACGCTTACATCGAAGGCGGCGATTTTCAGATTCCGCCGCGACCGCGCAGTGGCTTACCCGGCGCCCGCTTCGAACTCGATAAGCAGTCGGGACGTTACCGGATTGCAAAGATTTTCCAGGGTCAAAACGAGGAAGACGTCTACCGCTCGCCGCTGACTGAGATCGGTGTAGATATCAAAGTTGGTGACTATGTTTTGGCCGTCGATGGCGAGGAGTTGAAAGGCACCGACGATCCATATCGCCTGCTGAGAAACAAGGCAGACAATCCAGTCAGTCTGACCATTAACAACAGGCCTTCCTTTGAGGGCGCCCGCATTGTTTCGTATCGCCCGATCACGGACGAAGAGAAGCTTATCTATTTGGACTGGGTAGCCATCAACCGCCGGAAAGTGGAGGAAGCCACTGGCGGGCGGGTCGGGTACATTCACATTCCTGATATGGGAAACAACGGTATTCGAGAATTCATCAAGTGGTATTACCCTCAGATTCGCAAGGAAGGGTTGGTGGTCGACGTGCGCGCCAACGGCGGCGGCAACGTTTCGCGAATGCTCATCGAGCGTCTCCGGCGAAAACTTTTGGCAGTAAACTACTCACGCACCGATGACGACGCTAACACCTACCCCGACCAGGTATTTATTGGTCCAATGGTCGCTCTGCTTGACGGAAATTCCGCGTCGGACGGCGACATCTTTCCCCACATGTTCCGCGAAGCCGGCCTGGGCCCGTTGATTGGTAAAAGATCGTGGGGCGGAGTGGTTGGGATATTTGGAACCGGGCCTCTAATTGATGGTGGAACTGTTTTCGTTCCTGGTTTCGGCATGGCCAACCTGAAAGGCGAATGGATCATTGAAGGCTACGGCGTTGATCCCGATATTGAAGTAGACAACGATCCTAAATCCGAAATCGAAGGTCACGATCCGCAGTTGGAGCGCGGAATCACAGAAGTCATGTCCCGATTGAAACAGCCCGTGAAGCTGCCACCCAAACCACCCGGACCAGTAAAGACGATCAAGTGAGTGTCAGCTTAATTTTGGCAGTCCGCAAAGCGGACGAATGATAATGGCAGTTTACTGCTGGGACAAGAGGCGAGGAATTTGTAGTCCGTGAAGCGGACGACTGAATGATTACGGCGAGATCTCTAATCTTTTCAGCCGTCCGCTTCACGGACTTCGTCTCGGATGCCTCCGATCCCAGCCATGAATCGCTGGGCTATTTTTAGTCGTCCGCTAAGGCGGACTAAGTCGGGCTACTTTCTGTGCAAAGCCGGAGCTGTAACCAACTTTCCTGAGTCAAATCCGCCAAACGACTAATTCGACTCGATGATCCCCACCAGCAGGAAGGTGCCTTGTTTAATAACTCCGAAGCGGTGTTCCAGGCTAATTCCACCGCTAGAAACCAGGGGCGCCGGTAACGCGGTAGTAGTCACTCCCGCGGTGGGCGGAGCTGCTACCGTAGCAGAATTGAAACCGCCAACCCGGCATGGGCTGCCTTGACTGCCATCCGTGTCGGTAAAAGTCGGATTGACTTGTCTAAAGTTCTGGTTTGTGGTTGAAGTAAAGTTTCCCGGTGATGGCGAGGTCACGACATAGTTAAGTACTTGAGGAGTCTTGTTAACGGCTTCGACGAAGGTGCCACGCACAACTTTGACGCCCTCGCCACCGGCTGTGCCAGCATTTACGATACCGTCACCTGACGGCGCAGGGTCGTTTGCCGGAACGTCCTGACCATTGTTGACTGCAATCAGTTTTGTGGCTGCAGTCGCGTCCAATAAATCGAGGACCGAGGTGAAGCTTAAATTGTTTCGGTTGACCGTTGAAGCATCGATCCACCGGACTCTAAAATTGTTCTGAGTGAGACCTGTCTGGTTCCGGTAGGTGAATCGTAAAATCAACTCACCCTTGGATCCGCCGCAAACAATCTGCGAATGTCGTTCTACATTCGGCGAGACATTCCCCGCCGAGCCGGTATCAAACAGAGAGCGGATAAACTGACTGGTGTAGTTGCGTTCGACTGGCGATGTGGTGCTCTGAGGTCCAGGCGCACCGAAAACCGGAGTCGTGGCCGCTTCCGTTCCCGGAGAGCCCGACGGGCTCGGGTCGAAGGCAGTAGCGGCAAAGAACTGACCATTGTTCGCCGAAATACTGGCCCGGTCGATCGGTCCGTCACCGATGTTTGCCACCAGCGCAAAGTCAGACAGGTTATTGTTCGTGTCCTGGTAAACTGCGCCGGACCATGAGCCATTTCCGGCAGTAACATGTTTGCGAACGAAACTATACTCGCGAGCTTCCGCCCCGGCACGATCGTTGGGGTCCTGCGACCCGATTGGATTCAAGCCTGTCCCTTCACGAAACGCGGTCGCCAGAGCACTGGGACCCGACGAATTCAATTCCTTGAAGGCGACCCCGTCTTCGCGAAACACAGGGCCAGATGGCGTAACCAGCGTACCGTTATTGAGAACTACGACGTCTTCGCTGGAGAACAGGCCCACTCCACCATCAACTGCCAGGCCGATCAGTGTGTTGTTAGCGATATTGTCATCCTGAGCTGAATAGCCACCCAGTTCATAGCCCGGGACTTTAGCGCAAAGAAAATGTTGCCCGGGACCAAGCAGGGTATTAAATGGAATCCGGCAAATCTTTTGGGCCTGACCATTTACGATTCCCCATACCGAAAACCCCTTCAAGTTATTAGCGTCTGAAGAGACGATGAGCTTCGGGATACTGGTGTTGTTGACGAGTTCGACAAACTCGTCGCTGGCTCCGTTTGGACCGTCGAAACGAAACTCCGAAATAATAATGCCGGAAGTCCCGTTAGCCTGAGCACGGGCTGTGTGTGTTGCAGAAAGGCAAACGCTCATAATTAGCGCTGCCGTTACCGCGAGACCTAAACGCGCGAAAGAACTCATTTGGCACTCCTTCTGTAGTGAATATAGAGAATAGTTGGGTTCGAAATAGGCTTAAGGGCGAGCGGCCACAGCTTAGCGAGACAGTGAGCAACAGCGATGGCCCACATAGGGACATCGAAGATGGTTTAAAAACTCAGGGGCGGTTTATTAACAAACGATGGGCGGGGCGAGGCGCTTGATCAATGAGGTTCACTTACGAAGACACAGATTTACATACGGACTCCGTCCTTTGTGAATACCTCGCATCTACTTTAGCTTGGGGGAAAAGCGTCAGGGAAGACCAACAAGGTCTGACCGAATCCAGCGAGTATGCGATGAGCAACAGGCTCAGTTAAAGTCGAATAGCAACACTTCGACAATATTCCTGTTACTGGAGGAAGTCAATAGGTTTATTAAGACGGTCACCGCAAGCTGATGTCATTAAATAATTGTAGCGGTGGGCGCTCCGTCGCCGCCCACATTGCTCAATATGGCCATCTCGCATAGAAAAAGAGGCAGCAACCGTTTACCTGGCTGCTGCCTCGGTTAAGTTCTCAAACCAGCGCTTGCTAATTCGATTCGATGATCCCGACTATCAGGAACTTGCCCTGCCTAATTACGCCAAAGCGATGTTCCAGGCTAATCGAGCCTGCAGGTACCAACGGAGCTGGTAGCGCGGGCGTGGTCACGCCGGCATTATTCACGTTAGGTCCGGTTGGAGGAGTTGCGACCGTGGCGGAATTAAACCCACCAACTCTGCACGGCGTTCCCTGAGTGCCATTAGTGTCGGTAATCGACGGATTCACCTGCCTGAAGTTCTGAATTCCAACAAAATCAGATGAATAGCCAAGCACCTGCGGGGTCTTGTCAACGCCTTCAACGTAAGTTCCCCGCACGGCCTTGACACCCGCCCCGCCGGCCGCGACAGAGTTGGTGATGCCGTCAGCCGAAGGAGAACCATCGCCGATGGCAGGGTCATTCTGCCCTGCGGCTGCGCCGGTTCTGACGTCCCTGCCGTTGTTGACAAAGACGCTTCTGGTCGCAGCTGTCGAATCCAGTAGATCGATCACAGCGTTGAATTCCGGATTGAATCGGAGAACAGTCGAGATATCGATCCAACGCACTCGGAGATTGTTTTGAGTGAGAGTGGTCTGGTTCTTATAGGTGAAGCGTAAGATCAAATCACCTCGTGACCCCCCACAAACAATCTGTGAATTCCGTTCTCTATTTGGCGAGACATCTATTGCCGAGCCGGTATCAAACGAAGACCGGATGAAATGTGTATTGTAGTTCCGCTCGACCGGCGAAGCTTTGCTCTGCGGGCCGGGCGCACCGAAAACCGCAAACGTGACGGGCTCACTTCCCGGGAAGCCCACCGGGGCGGGGTCAAAAGGAAAGCCGGTAAATTGGAAACTTACCCCATCGAGTGTTGCCTGGGAGAGAGAAAGATCACCAGCGTTTGATACCAGCTGGAAGTCGCCGTAATTATTGTTGTTGTCCTGGTAAGTAGCGCCCGACCAGGCGCCATTTGCCTCGTTAGTGACATGCTTGCGCACGAAACTGTATTCATGGACTTCATCGAATGGGACTTGAGGGGCGCGGCTGGCAGGGTCTTGCGGCCCAATCGGGAACAATCCCGGGCCTTCGCGGAACAATGGCAGGAAAACGTTCTCGAACGTGTCTGATTGCTTTTTCGAGAAGCCCACTGCGTCCTCGCGAAACACATCGCCCGTAGGGCTCTGGAACGAAGAATCGTTGTTTATGACTACGTCCTCGCTGGAGAATAATGCCACCCCGCCATCTACCTGAAGGCCAATCGCTGTGTAGTTAGCGATGTTGTCGTCCTGGCCCTGGCTGTAACCGCCCAATTCGTAGCCGGGAGTCTTGGCACAAAGGAAGTGCTGGCCGGGCGCGAGCAGAGTGTTAAATGGAATCGTGCAGATCTTTACTGGACTGCCGGCTACGAGTCCCCACAGCGACCACCCTTTCAGATTATTAGCATCTGAAGATACGACCGTTTTTGCCGCACTCGTGTTATTTACGATTTCGACAAATTCGTCGCTGGTGCCGTTCGGGCCGTCAAACCGAAACTCTGAAATAATGATTCCAGAGTTTCCGAGGCCCTGAGCCAGAGCTGTGTGTGTGGCAGAAAAGCAAACGCTCAAGACCAGCGCCGCCATTATCGAGAAACCTAAACGCGCGAAAGAACTCATTTGATACTCCTTATTATTTAGTGAATGTAGACAATCGTTTGATCTAAAAATAGGCTTAAGGGCGAGCGGCCAAAGTTTAGAAAGACATCGGACAACAGCCCACTTAGGACATCGAGGGCAAATTCCAAATTCCATGATCGTTCGGGGCTGAACTGCCAGCGGGGCGAGACGCTTGACCAGTGAGCGCAATAACCACTATTCCATCAGAACGCCGGTGGTCAATGAGGGTTCATCCTACGAAGAGACATACCGGTACGCTGATCGATCTTTTTTGGTGAACACCTCGCGTCTTTTTGGATGGGGAAATGTCAGGAAAGACCAAGAAGGTCTGACAGTGTCTGGCGAATATGCAATAAAGAACAGGCTCATTAAACTTCGAATAACAACGCTTCGACAATATTCCGGTTACTGCAAGAAGTCAATAAGTTTATTAAAGCGGTGGACTTCAGTTCGAATTTCAGACGATTGTGCAAGGTTTACATAAAAAGAGGCAGCAACCGTTTACGCGGTTGCTGCCTCAGTTAAGTCTTCAAACCAGCGCTGGCTAGTTCGATTCGATGATCCCGGCTAACAGGAACTTGCCCTGTCGGATTACGCCAAAGCGATGTTCGAGGCTAATCGAGCCGCCTTGTACCAGAGGAGCCGGTAAGGCGGGAGTGGTTACGCCCTGATTATTAACATTCGGACCAACTGGCGGAGTTGCCACGGTGGCCGAATTGAAGCCACCAACTCGACACGGCGTGCCTGGAGGATTCTCCAAATCCTTGAACGAAGGATTCACCTGCCTGAAGTTCTGCGGGGTAAATCCGAGGAAATTTGATGAATAACCAAGCACTTGAGGAGTCTTGTCGACGCCCTCCACGTAAGTTCCGCGGACAGTCTTGACGCCCGCTCCGCCGGCTGCATTGGCATTTGTGATGCCATCAGCGGAAGGTGCTGGGTCATTTGGCGCGGGCGTTGTGCCCGTTCTGATGTCCTTGCCAGCATTGACAAACAGGTTTCTGGTCGCCGCGGTTGCATCCAGTAGATCGATGACCGCGTTGAACTCCAGACTATTTCGGTTAATCGTTGAAAGGTCGATCCAACGAACTCTGAGATTGTTCTGGGTGAGAGTCGTATTGTTCCTATAGGTGAAGCGTAAGAGCAAATCACCTCGTGACCCACCACAAACAATCCCACCGTTTCGTTCTCTATTTGGCGAGACATCAATTGCCGAGCCAGTATCAAAGTTGGACCGGATAAACTGCGTGTTGAAGTT
>Ga0070697_100000257_pt1 | contig 43026 bp, 40 predicted proteins | sample KBSK1501metaG_FD_65475 | JGI IMG/M metagenome (GOLD analysis project Ga0070697, IMG submission 65475) | Corn, switchgrass and miscanthus rhizosphere microbial communities from Kellogg Biological Station, Michigan, USA - KBS K1-50-1 metaG | ecosystem: Host-associated > Plants > Roots >... | reverse complement strand
GGGTGGTGATCAAGGTGTTGACGGCCGTGCGGCTCATCACCCTCGTGGGCGACAAGGTCAAGCTGACGTAGCAGGCGGCTGAAAAAGGCCCATCTGCTTCGTTGTCACCCTCGGCGGCCCAACGTATGGAGAGTACGCCTCGCCTGCGGCCCTCGGGCGCCGCCTCGCATCTGGACCTTTTTGAGCCGCCTGCATTGGCCTAGGGAAGCAGCTAGGTGTCGCGGTTCCGGATCGCGGCCGCGACGTAGGCTCCGATCGCCCTGAGGTCCCCGGGGCTCCCCGCGTAGCGCGCCGCCGCTTCCGTGGCCGTCCGCGCGCAGGCCTCTCGTTCCTCCGCGAGTGCCTCGACGATGCTGTCGCGGATCACCACCCACTGCCTCGGCCGAAGGTCTGCGGCTACCCACTTGGTCAGCTCGCTCGCGCGTTCGTCGGGTGTCATTCTCTTCTCCGCTGAGGGTTCTGTGCCGCACGCCCTCTCGTTCAGGTGCCGATCTCGATGCGCCCCGGCACGATCCTGGCCGGGGCGATCGTCACGGGCACCCGGAGACGCTTGAGGGCAAGCGTCGGGTCGAAATGCCTCACGATCCATTCCGTCAGAAAGTCTGGCACCAGCACCCCGCCAAGTCGCACGCCGTCGATGGCCAGCGCGAGCGGCCGATCTCCTGATACGGTCAGGAGCCGAACCCGCGCCTCGATCGTGGGCCCGAGCCTGCCCACCAGCACGTCCGCAATCCCGGCGCCGAGGCGCACAGTGACCCCGGTGCCAGCGGGCTGACCGCGCAGGAACTCGTCGAGATCGGCCTGGGTCAAGGTCGCGCGCTCGATCCCGATCGCGCCCACGTCCAGGATCTCGAGCTCGCCAGTCCTGACGAGCCGTCGGGGATTGAACACGAGCCCGTCGACGGCGAGCCTGATGTTGCGGAGCATGACCGGAGAGCGGTTGCGCCGTTCGAGGTCGCCCACGACCGCCGCATCCGCCGAGAGACGCACGTGGTCGACCTCGCCGCGTAGGATGGCGTCCGGCCGGTAGTCGAGAGTCACGCGGAGCCCGATGGGATCCCGGACGTTCGCCCGGAGCAGCGCCGCCGGCGCCTCGGCGATCCGCGCCGCGACTTGGGCCGGGGGAACGCCGGCAAGCGCCGGGATCCGGCGCTGCCGCAGGCTGCCGACGCTGCCGTCGGGCAAGGGATAGCTCGCGACGACGGGAAAGATCTCGGCGAGGTACGGATCGCCCCCTTCGATCGCCCGCGTGATGCGCTCGGGCCGTTCGACGGACCACGACGGCCCCTGAGAGCCTGTCTTGAGAATCACGAAGCCCACGCCGAGCGGCGGTCCACTCCAGGGACGCGTCATCGTGAAGGGAAGGCCGAGCCGCGCGGCATCGTAGCGGAAGTTCGACACGGAGAAGAAGTTGTAGTTGGGCACGACCGCCACCGTCGCGGGCTTGCCGCCGGCCGCGCGGACGAGATCCGTGATCAGGGCCTCGTGGCGCCAGTCGGCGCCGCTCGGCGGCTGGTAGAAGACGAGCGGCAGCGGCAGGCCCGGGACGCGCGGCGGCACCGGGAGCGCGAAGGCGGCCATGGAGACCTGGACGAGCCCGACGGCCACGCACGCCCACGCGCTGCCGCGTCGCCATCCCGCCCCCAGGCTTCGGACGCCCACGGCAGCGAGCAGCGCCGCCGCGGGCAAGATTGGCAGCGTGTAACGAAGATTACGGTTCTGGATGAGCGAGAAGAGCGCGAATGGGACGACGCCCGCGAGCCAGAGAAACGCGCGGGAACCCCGGAGCCGCCGCGCGGCCCAGATGCCCCAGAGGAAGAGGACCGTGGCCAGCGGGCCGAGCTGGGACGGCAGGACGCGCGGGTAGTAGAGGAGCGACTCGGCGGACAGGTACGCCGCCTGCGCTTCCTGCCCAGCGAACTTGAAGGAGCGGTTGGCGATCTGAAGCGGTAGACCGAGGATCCGCGGGCCATACCAGGGCAGCGCGATGGCGGCGCCGATGGCGAGCGAGACCGTGAGCCAGCCGAGACGCCGCCGCCGGTCCACCGCCCCGAATCCCCGCCAGAGAACCCAGAGTAACGCCGGCAGGACATAGCCCGCGAAAGGGGGCTTGGTGACCATGCCCAGGCCGAGCGCCACGCCGAGCGCCGCGCACCAGCCGGGACGAGAGAAGCCCTCCGTACGGACGAGTATGTAGAGCGTCGCCGCGACCATGGCCGCGAGGGGCAGATCGAGCTGGAAATTCGTCAGGGAGAAGACGACGAAGGGTGCGGTGCCGAGGAAGAAGGCCGCAAGGAGCCCGGTCTCGACGTCGAACAGGTGGCGGCCGAGGGCGAAGGTGGCCGTCAGGCCGAGGGCCAGGAAGCCCAGCATGACGGCCTGGGCCGTGACCGGCGCAATCGGGAAGACGAAGTAGAGGAGCCCCGCCGCGCACGGGACGATTGGCGGATAGAACGAGGAGACGTCCAGGATCTCGCGCAGCCGGTCGTGGCCCGGCTCGGAGAGGATCCGGTAGCACTCGACGGCGCGCTCGAGATGGTTGGCGTGGTCCCACTCGGGGGGACGCCGGTCCGCGGAAATCCACACGGCTGTGACCGAGCAGAGCAGCAGGAAGAGCGCGGTCAGGGTTAGCGAAGGGTGGCGCGTCAGCACGGGAGCACCCGCGACGCGGGCATGATCACCTATCAGTCCATTTCCGGCTGGTGGTATATTTCGCGCCGGCGCTTCCCTTTGGCGATGCTCAAGGCGCTATGGTAGTCGACCTTCTCGCCGAAGACCAACCCCGCTGGCTGGGTGCCGGGTGCTGTGCCCGGCGCCCGCAGTCGGGTCGGTCGCGGCCAGGCGGGTGAGGATCATACGCAGGACCGCCTGCTCTCGGACCGTGGCGGTGAGGCGGGGCTCACCCCCACGGCGCGGGCAACACAGAACGCTGTTGCCGGAGCCTGATATAGTGCTCCTCGCAGCGGAAAGACAGATTGCCGCCGATCACGGGCCAAACCTGGAGGTGGACGGGCATTATGCAAGACACCTGTGCCATCTGCGATGGTGACCTGAAATTCCTGGGTCCCCGCCGTGGCGAGCTGAACGTCATGGGTCCCCCAACAGAGTACACGTACTATGTGTGTCGCAATTGCGGCACTATTCAACTTAGCCCGATGCCTACGCGTGAGGAGCTATCGGGACTCTACAAGGACCATTACCTTTCTCAAAATGAGATGGAGCGTTCAACGAGCCCGGACATGTGGAAGGCAGCTTCCAAGACATACAATGATTCCATTCTAGAGGAGGTCCGAAGACACAACATCAGCGGGCCGGTGCTTGATTTTGGGGCTGGTTATGGCTTCCTGTGTGAGTTGTTGAACAAGAACGGGTACGAGTGCTCCGGAGTCGAGTTATCTGATGATCGGCTCGTATATTGCCAACAGAACAATATGCCCGTGCAAAAGGGAGGTCCCGAAGTCTTTGATCAGAGACAGGGCGAGTTGGCCGCGGTTCTCATGTGCGCGGTGTTCGAGCATCTTTCTGCACATGCCGATTTCCTAAAGCAAGCGCTAAAGGGCCTCAACAACAATGGAGTCATTATCACCTTGCACCCGACTTCCAGAGTATTCAGGTTGCTTGCATTTCTCTTTCGCCTCGGCATTACCCGGAGAGAACTTCCTCATTTGGCAGGCGCTTTTGCTCCCCCTTGGCACACCACGTTCGTGTCACTTCGCGGAATGAACATTCTTGCTGAACGGGCGGGGCTAGAGGTTTGTGATATACGACCCGCCCCGCAAGGCCGGCTTGAGGGGATGTGGGGCTGCATTCAAGTGTGCTTGGAGGCTATCAATAGGATCGGCTGGTTTTTCTTCCGCACCAATTGGCCATTGCATACCTCTCATATCTTTGTCATGAAGAGGAAGGACACTCCCCGTTGAATTTCGGCACCGAGGTTCGGCCCGGCCGCCTGACGAACCGGGTACTGAGGCGAGTACTCTCGCTTCGGTGTGCGCTCATCCGATCAGGTTTCGCACTCCCCGCCGGAGGTTCACCCTCGCTGTTCGCCCATCGTCTATCCGGCGCCTCGTAACGATGGACATTCCCTTCAATCGCCCCTGGATCGCCGGTCCGGAGCTCGAGTACATCGGGCGCGCCATCGCCGGCGCGCACCTGTCGGGGAATGGTCCCTTCACGCGGCGCTGCCAGGCGTGGCTCGAGCAGCGAGTCGGCTGTCGCAGGGCCCTGCTCACCACTTCCTGCACGGCTGCGCTCGAGATGAGCGTGCTGCTCGCCGACATCAAGCCGGGTGACGAGATCATCATGCCGTCCTATACGTTCGTGACGACCGCGACAGCGTTTGTGCTCAGGGGTGGCGTCCCGGTCTTCGTCGACATTCGTCCGGACACTCTCAACATCGACGAGCGGGCCATCGAAGCCGCCATCTCTCCGCGCACGCGAGTGATCGTCGCCGTCCACTACGCGGGCGTCGGTTGCGAGATGGCCGAAATCCTCAGAATCGCGGAGCAGTACGGGCTCACGGTGATCGAGGATGCGGCGCAGGGCCTGATCGCCTCGTATCGGGGACGGCCGTTGGGCAGTCTTGGACACATGGCGGCCGTCAGTTTTCACGAGACGAAGAACGTGATGTGCGGCGAGGGGGGAGCGCTCCTCATCAATGACCCCGCCCTGACAGCACGGGCGGAGCTCATTTGGGAGAAGGGCACGAACCGGCGCGCCTTTCAGGAGGGTTTGGCCGACAAGTACACGTGGGTGGATCTGGGGTCGTCGTTCTATCCCAGCGAGATCAGCGCGGCATTCCTGTGGGCGCAACTCGAGCATGCCGACGCGGCTACCGCCTACAGACTGCGCGTCTGGAATCGCTACCACGAGGCGTTAGCCAAGCTCGAGGAGGACGGCCGCGCACGCCGGCCCGTGCTACCGCCCGACTGCGTCCACAACGCGCACATGTATTACCTGCTGCTCGCCGAGGCGGGGCGCCGACCGGGGGTGCTCAAACGGCTCAACGCGGCGGGGATCAACGCGGTCTTCCACTACGTGCCGCTTCACGCGTCGCCGGCCGGCCGGGTCTTCGGGCGTACGCACGGGCCATTGCCGGTCACGGACGCGCTCGCGGCGCGCCTGATTCGCCTGCCGTTCTGGATCGGGCTGGACGAGGGTCAGATCGAGCAAGTGGTCGCCGCGGTCTACGAGGCTGTCGAGCGCCTCTAGCATGGAACCCGTTGAACGCACTGGCGGTCTCTGTGACCCTCGCCGGCTTCTCGGGTATCCGGCACTCTATGGGTTCTTCAGTGCGCTCGTCGGCGGCCGGTCCGCGCGACGCCGATACGTGCGCGAATTCGTCGCTCCGTTTCCAGGCGCGCGCATCCTTGACATCGGCTGCGGCACGGCGAGCATTCTGGAGGCCCTGCCTACGACCGTCACATACGTGGGATACGATGTCCAGGCGGCCTACGTCGACTACGCGCGCGCCCGCTGGGCCGGCCGAGGAACGTTTCGGCGCGCCCGGGTGAGCGAGATGGAGCCCCCTGCCGAGGGGCCGTTCGACATCGTCCTGGCGACGGCCCTGTTGCACCACCTCGACGACGACGAAGCGCGGCGATTGGTCGACACCGGCTATACGAGCCTATGTCCCGGTGGTTATTTCCTCACGGTGGACAACGTCTACGTCGAAGGCCAATCGCGCCTCGCGCGCTACATCGTCTCGCGGGACCGCGGCGGCCACATCCGCACGCCGGATGCATACGTCGCGCTCGCCCGCACCCGCTTCACCGACGTCCGCGCTACCGTGCTTCACGACATGCTGGCGATTCCGTACACGCACTTCGTGATGCAATGCATCCGCGCAGCGGATTAGCAACGGGTCGGTCCTCGCTCTGGAGGTGTTGCCCGCACTCCGACCTCCCCTCCATCAGTCCGTTCTGAGGTGACGGGAGCGACACGCCGGCGGTAGACCTCGTAGTTGCCGACGACGCCGAGGGCGCAGAAGTGGGCCGCGAGAAGCCGGTCCAGTCGCGCCTCGAAGACAAGCCAATGGGCAGACTCCTGCCGGAAGAGTGGCCATTGGATGACCGCGAACTCCGCCCCGGCGCTCAGCCAACGTTCCATCTGATCGGCACCCCATAGACCGGATTTCGCCACCGCCGAGCCGTCGCGATCGTCGACGACCATTGTGAAGGGCGTCAGGACCTGACGGAGATACGGCATGCGGCCCGCAAGATACAACGGTGCCGACACGCCCATGAGGAACACTTCGGAGCGCGGCGCGATCATCTCGCGCAGACTGACGGCCTCGATGTTCAACCGTGCGAGCGGGTCGTCGACGAACAATCGGGGAGCCGGCACCGGCAGCAACGGATTTCGAACGAACGCGATCATGATCACGAGCGTGCCGGCGAATCCGACCACAGCGACAGCCCGTGCCACGCGGTTCCTTTCGATCATGAGGGCGGCCTGGCTGAAACCAGCCGCCAGCAAGACGGCGACGAGCGGGGCAAGCTCGGGCAGGAAGCCGATGACCCAGATGATGTTTGAGCGGAAGATCACGAAGAGTAGCGCGACCATATAGACGAAGAGCCCGGACACGAGCCGAAGGTTACCACCCACCGCGTTGGGGACGGGCGCGCGGCGCCACAGTGCCCACCCGTGGAGGGCCGCAAGGACGCACCCTGCGAAGACCCAGGCCTCGTACCTGCGGCCGATCCGCGCAATGAACCACAACTGCTCGCTGAATGATGGCGTGACGACCGCGTCGAAGATGAGGGATGTGAAAAAGAATTGCGAGTGATAGCCGAATGCGGCGGCGAGTCTGTCGAAAATCGGTACGGCGGATAAAATCTTCAGATGGCGGTGATCGGCGAGGAAGAAGATCGAGGGAACGGACACCGTGGCCACCACGACGAGCAGGCGCTCCTTCCACGTCCGCGCTCGTGCCAAAGCGACGGCTGCAAAAAATACGACGGCGGGGACGATCGTGGTCCGGGTCAGGAAGATCAGGGAGGTAGCGGCGGCGCCGATGACGTTGCGGGTCGGCGATGTCGAGCCGAGGAACAGCCGCAGCACACCGACGAGCACGAGCGCGCTCAGGGAATGATAGCTCGCGACCGAAAAGATACCGATGACGTCGCCATGGGCGGCGAGCACGAGCCCCGCCAGCACCCCGCACGTGCGGCCTCTCAGCTCCGTCGCGACGTTGATCGTGAGCCAAAGGACGAGGACACCGACGCCGAGGGACACCAGCCGCCCTGCCCAGACGCTCGGCCCCGAGACCAGCTGCGAGGCGCCGAGCACGTAATAGGGCAGCGGCATTCGGCCGTTGGGGATGTCGTCCTCGTAAAGCGAGATCTGGCCGGTCAGCGCCATTGAGCCGAGGGCCAGATAACCGGCCTCGTCCTCGACAAGGACCAGCACCCTCGAGTAGTAGAGCCCCTGCGCGAGGAAGATGGCGGTGAGGAGACCGAACACCGCGCGGCGAACCGCCGGCCGTGACAGATACCGCTCGGCCGTCTCCATGCTCACGCCGCGATCATACACCCTCGAAGATCCGGCTAACGTGGATCCCGAAGATCCCGAGGCATCCCAGGATTCCCGCACGGCGCGCGACGTAGAGAGCGACTTGCACATGGTCGGTGCGTAGCGTAAATTATGCTGCGGCGAAGCACTGGCCGTGCCACGTTGGGCGGGAGACCACAATGCCGCACAGGCTGAACTTCCCGCGCACCGAGGTGGGCCAAGAGTGCAAGCGTGTGCGGGCCCCGAGGGAGAAGGCTCGGACCCTGCCCGGCTGACCCAGAAGGATCCAACCCAAGCCCGCGAAGAGCATTGCGGGAAGGACGGCCAGATTGTATTTTCAACGCCGATGAAGGTGTGCGTGACTTGCGGCCACGGGTTCGACTCCCGCACGTGGACGTGTCCGTGCTGCGGCTGGACGCCCGCGACTCACGACACGTGGCCCGTGTTCGCGCCCGACGTCGCCGACGGCGACGACGGCATCAGTCGCGAGTCGTTTGCCGCGCTGGCCCAACTTGAGGCCGACCATTTCTGGTTTCGCGCGCGCAACCGATTGCTGATTTGGGCGATCAGGACCTACTTCCCTCGCGCCGGCAGCTTTCTCGAGGTGGGGTGTGGAACGGGCTTCGTCCTCACGGGTATCGGCGAAGCCTTTCCCGACCTGGCGCTGGCCGGCAGCGAGGTCAGGAATGCGGGCTTATCCTTCGCGCGCTCACGCCTTCCAGGTGTCCAGCTCTTTCAGATGGACGCGCGTTGCCTCCCATTCGCCGAGGAATTCGATGTCATTGGTGCGTTCGATGTGTTGGAACACATCGACGATGACAAGGCCGCGCTCGGGCAATTGTTTCGGGCAACCCGGCCCGGGGGTGGAATCGTGCTGACGGTCCCTCAGCACCAGTTCCTCTGGAGCGTCGTCGATGAGCGATCGTTACACCGGCGGCGATATCGGCGGTTGGACTTGCTCAGGAAGGTCGAAGGCGCCGGGTTCCATATTCTGAAAACCACATCCTTTGTCTCCGGTCTCCTGCCGCTCGTGTGGCTCTCTCGCTTCGTACAGAACCGGTGCGGCTTCGGTGCCTGCGGGGAATTCCGGATGAGCCGGTGGACGAATACGATATTCGAGCGGGTCCTGGATCTCGAGCGAGTGCTCATCGCTGCCGGGGCTTCGTTGCCCGTCGGCGCGTCATTGCTCGTGGTAGCCACGCGCGAAGATTCGTGATGAAGCTCTCCATCGTCACGACCCTGTACAAGTCCGGTTCCTACGTCGAGGAGTTCCATCGACGGGCCTCGGCCGAGGCGGCGAATGTGAGTGATGACTACGAGATCGTGATGGTCGACGACGGTTCGCCGGACGACTCCTTGGACGTCGCCATCAAGATCGCTACTCGGGATCCCCGTGTCAGAGTTGTCGAGCTGTCGAGGAATTTTGGCCACCATCGGGCCATGATGGCCGGTTTACGGCTTGCCAGGGGCGCCCTGGTGTTCCTGATCGACGTCGATCTCGAAGAGGAGCCGGAATGGCTGTCTCGCTTCTGGAAGACGATGACCGACGGTGGCTACGATGTCGTGTTCGGATATCAGGCCCAACGCAAGGGGAAGTTGTTCGAGCAGGTCGGCGGCGCGGTTCACTGGTGGCTGATTCGGAAGCTGTCGTACTATCCGATCCCCGAGAACCTCGTCACCGCGCGCCTGATGACGCGACAATACGTTCGCTCGTTGATTCGCTACCGGGAGCAAAAGACAGCCATCGGTGGGTTGTGGGCGCTGACGGGCTACCGACAAACCGGCCTGCCCGTGATCAAGGGCTTCCGAGGCGCGACGTCGTACTCGGTCATCCGGCGCGTCGCGGTGGGGTTCGATGGCATCACGTCGTTCAGCGAGAAACCGTTGATCCTGGTCTTCTTGCTCGGCGGCGCGATCTTTGCCCTCTCCTCGGTTGGAGCGATGTACCTGATCGCCCGGCGCCTGACGGGCACGCTGCTGTCCGGCTGGGCGTCGCTTCTCGTCTCCGTGTGGATGCTCGGTGGACTCTCCATCGCGTCGATTGGTGTTCTCGGACTTTACATCGCGAGAATCTTCATCGAGACGAAACGTCGTCCGTATTCGATCATCCGCAAAGTGCACGAGTATCGCGAGTGAGCCACGGACTCATGAGCAAGCTGAACCAGCTCCTCAGCGAGCTCTTCGACGAGGAGGCTCACGCGCTCGGTGACGACACACCATTTGCCGAGTGCTCGACTTGGGATTCACTCAAACACGTGGAACTCGTTGTCGGCATTGAAGCGCGGTTTGCCATTGATCTGAGCGCCGCTGAGATTGGGCGCCTGACGTGCAAACGGGCCGCGCGCGAGGTGCTGACGGCGAGGGGGTCGCAATGACCAGCGCGCGGTCACGCGTCGTGCTGATCACCGGTACATCGGGCGAGATCGGACGGCATTTGGGGCGGCATTTTGTCGCTGGTGGATGGACCGTCCTCGGCATCGACAAGCATCCGCCCCCCGACGATGAGCCCACCGGCCTCGTCTTCAAACAGTGCGACTTGACCGACCCGACCGCGGCAACGGTTGCCTTCGATGACCTGGTCACGACGCACGGTGCCGTGGACGCGCTGATCAACTGCGCTGGGCGAATCGCGAACTCCCCGCTGGTTCGTCTCGGATCCAAGGGTTGGGAAGTCCACGACTTCGCCCTTTGGAGGGATGTCGTCGCCAGCGGGCTCACCACGGCCTTTCACGCGACGGCGCTCACCGTCAAGCACATGCTCGAGGCGCGGCGCAAGGGTGTTGTCGTGAACATGAGCTCGGTGTGCGCCGCCGGCAATCCGGGCCAGGTGGCGTATTCCGCCGCCAAGGCAGGCTTGAACGGGTTCACCGTGGCCCTGGCCAAGGAACTCGGCCCCCTTGGCATTCGAGTTGTCGGCCTTGCCCCGGGCTATTTCGATACCAAGTCGATGAGGGACAACGTCTCGGCGGCCAAGCTCACGAAGGTGACGAGTGCGGTGCCGCTCAGAAGGCTCGGCCGGCTCGACGAGATCGTCACCGCCGTCGACTTCATCATCGTCAACGAGTACGTGAACGGCACCGTCATCGAGCTGGACGGCGGTCTCGTCTTGTGAGCCGCCTCCGGTACTACACGAGCGCCGCGGCGATCTTCGCCGATGTGGCCCGCGAGCACGGAGACGCCATCGCGATTCGGTGGACCCGCGACGCGCACACCACCTATGCGCGACTGGACGCCGTCTCGAACCAGATCGCGAGGATTCTGCTCGACTGCGGGGTTCGTAGACGCGATACGGTCTGCCTTGCCAGCGACAAGTGCCTTGCCATCTACGGTGCGATGCTTGCGTGTCTGAAGATCGGCGCGCCGTATTTCGCGGTCGACCCCGCAAATCCGCGCGCCAGACTCGAATCGATCGTCGATCGTTGCCGTCCGGCGGTTGCCTTCGTGGGCTCATCCGTCGATCCAGCAACGTTTCGGTGTGCCACGCTCCGGGTCGGTGAAGCGGCGGACGACCTGCCGTGGCTGGCCGACGTCGACGATCGCGAAGTGGATGTGGCCTCGGCGATCGCTGGCTCCGACCCCGCCTACGTGATGTTTACCTCTGGATCGACGGGGACGCCGAAGGGCGCGACTATCTCACAGAGCAATCTGGTGAACTTCATCCACTGGACCCAGCATCAGTTCCACATTGGCCGCGACGACGTGCTGACGAACCTGAATCCCCTGTTCTTCGACAACAGCGTCTTCGATATCTATGCCAGCTTGTTTAATGGTGCGTCACTCGTGCCGTTTACCGCGGCGACGCTGAGAGATCCCCATGCGGTTATGGCACGCATCGACGAGCTTGGCTGCACGATGTATTTTTCGGTGCCGTCCCTGCTCACCTATTTTCAGCGGCTCAAGCTCATTGGCCAAGGTTCGTTCCCCTCGCTGAAGAAGATCGTCTTCGGCGGCGAGGGGTATCCGAAGCCGATGCTGAAGAAACTGTACGACGCGGTGGGCCACCGAATCCAGATTCACAACGTGTACGGACCGACAGAGTGTACCTGCATCTGCTCTTCGTATCCGATCTCAAACCTCGATTTCACGGACCTCAACGGTTATCCGCCGCTCGGCCAGCTGAGTCCCAATTATTCTTACGTCATCGTCGATGAATCGGGTCGAGCCGTATCTCCGGGCGAGACGGGAGAGCTCTGTCTTGGCGGACCCTGCGTCGGGCTCGGCTACTATGGCGCGCCGGAGCAGACGGCCGCGGTGTTCATACAGAATCCGACGCATGACCGTTTCTTCGACCGTGTCTACAAGACGGGCGACCTCGTCAAGTATGACCCGGGAGATCAGAAGATCCACTTCGTTGGCCGCGCGGACAGCCAGATCAAGCATCAAGGGTACCGAATCGAGCTCGGTGAGATCGAGCACGCGTTGCTGACCATCGATGGCTTGGACGAGGCCGCGGCGATTCACACGTCCGCGAGCGGCACGAGCCGTATCGTGGCCGTGGTGGCGTCGACTGACGGTCTTGCCGCCGCCGCCGTCAGGGAGGCATTGGGCGACAGGCTTCCGAAGTACATGATTCCCGAGCGCATCATCGTCGTCCGCCAACTCGCCAAGAACGCCAACGGCAAGATCGACCGGCACGGCATTGCCACCGCGATCGCCCAAGGCGAACTGTGAAGCGCGACCCGGCGGGTCGGGGGGTGTTGCATGAGTGCGTGTTGTGAATCCGGCCAGCCCCATCGAGCGCAACAACGACCTGCTCGAGACGTTAGTCCCCTTGACGAACGCCGACAAGGCGCGATTCGCGTACTTCGGTGTGAACGCAAAAATCCTTCCGCCGCTGCGCATTCTGAACCCGCAGAATATCATCATCGGAGATTACACGGCCCTACGCGAGGGATGCCACCTGAACGCCTTCCGAGATCTTTCGTTCCTGCGCGACTACGTCGCGGCCGAATACCGGGACGCGTTCAAGCCCGAGGACTATCTGTACGAGGGGCGCATCACCATCGAACGCGAGTGTCAGATCGGGCGCTTTGCGTTCATGTCGTGCACCGAGCGAATTCACGTCCATCCCCACGTGGTGTTCTCGGAGCGCGTGTTCATCGGGGACAACAACCACTCCTTCTCGCATCCTGATGTACCAATCGTCCAGCAGCCGAACAAGCGCGGCAGACCGGTGGTCATCGGGACGGGGTGCTGGATCGGCGTAGGAGCGGCGATTTTATCCGGTGTGGTACTAGGACAGAATACTGTCGTTGGCGCTAACAGCGTCGTGCACGAGGGGGAGTACCCATCTCACTCCGTGATCGGCCCTCCGCCGGCCGTGGTGGTGTATCGGAGACATCATCGTGACGAGTGATCTGACCCAGTCGTACAACGCGTTCTACCGATCGCGTGATCCTCAATATGTCTACCCGGTGGAGTTTGTCGTTCGCGCCTTCCTTGGTCGCTATCCGCGCCTGGTACCTCCCCTGGTGGGGTACGACGGCCAACGGGTGCTCGACCTTGGTTGCGGCGACGGCCGAAACATGCCCCTCCTGGTCAACCTTGGGATGGAAGTCCATGGAATGGAGATCACGGAGGAGATCTGCGCCCGCAGTGTCGCCAGGCTCGCTCGCCTGGGGGTGGCGGTTCAGGTTCGGGTCGGCCGCAACCACGCCATCCCTTTCGACGACGGCTTTTTTCACCATGTGCTAGCCTGCCACTCGTGCTACTACGTGGATCCGCAGACCCGGTTCGAGGACAACATCCGAGAGATCGCGCGCGTCATGAGGCCCCACGGACGATTTGTGTTCTCCGCGCCTATCGGCACGAGCTACATCCTGCGTGGCGCACGTGACCTGGGGCAAGGGCACATGGAGATTACCGCGGATCCCTACGGCGTTCGCAACGGTTGCGTGCTGAAAAAATTCGACGCCGAGGCTGACATCGAACGATCGCTTGCTCCGCATTTCGAAGATTTGAGCATTGGCTCATGCCGCAACGATTTCTGGGGCATCGAGGAGCACGTGTGGATCGTCGTGGGCCGACGGTCCGCTAAATAGTAGTCCACCTCTCGAGGAACCGTGAAAGGCTCCAGCGTCGCGTACTACCGTTGCCCGGCCGATGGATCGCTGTTGCGCGTCGCTGACCAGACGCCGCCCGGCGATTGGATAGAGACGGGCACTCTCCTCTCCGGCGGTGGCCGCCGCTACCCGGTGATTCGAGGCGTGCCGCACGTCCTGTACCCCGAGAAACTGTCCCTGCTCGAGGAGCAGACGCAGATCGAGTACGACCGTGTCGCGGATCGGATCTACGACGTGGCAGTCGATTGGCAGTTCGCCGCCTTCCTCGAGGATGAAGACACCGTTCGGGAGGGCATGGTGGACGCGCTCGACGTGCACGCGGGGGATCGGGTGCTCGAGATTGGCTGCGGCACCGGGCGTGATTCGTACCGGCTCGCCCGACGGCTTGGAGAAGGCGGTGCGCTCTTCATGCAGGACCTCTCGGCCAATATGGTATTCGCTTGCCTGCAGGGGATGAACGCCCGGGCCGAGCAGATGCCGTTCCGAAGCCCTCTCGAATACTCCGTGTCCAACGTGACCCATCTGCCGTTCCCGGACGGCTTCTTCGACAGGGTGTTTCACTTCGGCGGGCTGAATCAGTTCGGCGACATCCCGGTGGCTATGCTCGAGCTGACGCGTGTCACGAGACCTGGCGGGCGCATCGTCGTCGGCGATGAAGGGGTGGCCCCCTGGCTGAAGGGCACGGAGTTCGAGGCCATCGTCACGACGAACAACCCGCTGTTCAAGGCCGAGGTTCCATTGCGGGCGCTACCGGTATGCGCACGCGACGTGACGGTGAAATGGATCGTCGCCAATTGTTTTTATATCATCACCTTCACAAAGGGTGGCGGGCTGCCTCCGCTGGATCTCGATCTTCCACATCAGGGATGGCGGGGCGGGTCGATGCGAACGCGGTACTACGGGCAGATCGAGGGGGTCACACCCGACGCCAAGGCGCTCGCCCGCGAGGCCGCAGTCGCCGAGGGCATCAGCGTCCACGAGTGGCTGGATAGGGTGGTGAAGGATGCTGCCGAGCGCACCCACAAGCGCCCGTCGGACCCCGTCCGTTGACGTCCTGTTCTCAGCCATGAGATGGCGCAAGCTCGGGCACGTCTACGCGCCCAACGGGTCGAAACCATGGATGCGCTCGCACGCGGCCAACCCGGTGCCCGAGCACGCGGCCGGCGACCGGTTTCGGATCTACTTTTCCACACGCGATGCCGAGAACCGGTCGTCGATCTCGTGGATTGAAATCGACCTAAATGAGCCGTCGCGGATCCTCTCCGTGGCCGATCAGCCGGTTCTGGCCCCAGGTGAGCTCGGGATGTTCGACGATTCGGGCTGCTCCATCGGCTGCCTCATGTCGTTCGGGGGCAAGCGGTTCCTCTACTACATGGGCTGGCACCTCACCGTCCGCGTGCCGTGGCAGAACGCGCTCGGGCTGGCGGTGAGCGACGCCCCCGGGCAACCGTTCCGGCGTGTCTCGCGCTTTCCGATCGTGCCCCTTGATGACGTCGACCCCTACACGATTTCCTACCCGTGGGTCTTGCGGGAACGCAACATCTTCCGAATGTGGTACGGCTCCAACACTCAGTGGGGGCCGCGTCAGGAGGACATGCGGCACGTGATCAAGTACGCCGAATCTCGCGACGGCGTATCGTGGGAGCGCAAGGGAGTCGTCGCCATCGACTTCAGTGCCCCCGGCGAGTACGCGATATGCAAGCCGTGCGTCCTAAAGAGCGGCGACATGTACGAGATGTGGTTCTGTTCGCGAGGCGACAAGTACCGCATCCGCTATGCGCAGTCGGCGGACGGCATCGCCTGGAAGCGTCAAGATACGGCTGTCGGGATAGACGTGTCGCCCTCCGGATGGGACTCCGAAATGATCGAGTATCCGTGCGCCTTCGACCATGGTGGACACCGCTATATGCTCTACGCGGGGAATGGCTACGGGCGCGAAGGGTTCGGTCTCGCCGTGCTCGAGACGGACTGAACACGTGCGAGAACAACTGTCCCGGCATTGGGGACCGCTCAGAATTGCCACCGATGACACGGCCCTAGGGAGAAGCAAGCCATGGCAAAACTCGTCATCTTCGGATCTGGCCGGGGCGCCGACACCGCCTACCGCTACATTGCACTGGACACTCCCCACGAGGTGTGCGCCTTTGCCGTGGACGCCCCCTTCATCACGGACAAGACATTTCATGGGCTGCCGGTCGTCGAATACGAGTCGGTCACGTCGAGTTTCCCACCCGATCGATACGAGATGTTCGTCGCGCTGGGATTCCAACAGATGAACGCCCTTCGGGCGGCGAAATATCTCGACGCGAAACGGAAGGGCTATCGATTCATCAGCTACGTCCACTCGAGCCGCTCCTGGCTCGAGCCTGTGGCGATCGGCGAAAACTGTTTCATCCTCGACAGTCAGATCTTCAACCTCGACGTGTCGATCGGAAGCAACGTGACGATCTGGTCGGGCAACCACCTCGGCGATCGCAGCGTCGTCGGGGACCACGTGTGGATTTCGTCACATGTGACGCTGTCGGGCGACGTGACAGTCGGCGACTCCTGCTTTCTCGGGGTCAACTCCTGCGTATCGAACAACGTCACGCTCGGAGCCCGGACGTTCGTAGGCGCCAACGCCTTGATTGCCAAAGACACCGAGGAAGGGAGCGTGTTCGTAGCGCCAGCTGCGAAACAAATCCCGATGCGGAGCGAAAAGTTCCTCGCCATGCTCCACCTCAACTGAGGGATTTGAGCGCAGTGGAGAAAGTCCCGCCTGAAACCCGCGCGGGCGGCAGAATGGGGCCGTGCGTGATGCTCTTGACCAAGAGCTTGACCGAGATGTGACGTGATGCCCGAACGGCTCGATAGGGCTTCGATCGTCTCGTGAGACACGACAAGGTCGTTGCGATTGTTCAGTCGAACTACATTCCCTGGAAGGGATACTTCGATCTGATCAACTCCGTTGACGAGTTTATCCTCTACGACACGGTGCAGTACACACGGCGGGACTGGCGCAACCGCAACCTCATCAAGACTCGGGATGGGCTGCGCTGGCTGACTATCCCCGTGCAGGTGAAGGGCCGCTACTTGCAGACAATCCAAGAGACGAAGATCAGCGATCCGGGATGGAGTCGTCGTCACCTCGAGACCATCCGCCACAGCTATCGACGCGCGCCGTTCCTCGACCAGTACGAGTCGTTCTTGATCGGGCTGTACCGTGACTGCTCGAATGTCCTTCTCAGCGAAGTCAACGAGCGCTTTCTCAGGGCGATCTGCCAGGTCCTTGGAATCAGCACGGTGATCTCGCGGGCCAGCTCCTACAGTCGCGTGCCGGACCGGGACGAGCAGCTCATGACGCTCCTTCTCGAGAGCGGTGCCCGCCGATATCTCTCTGGCCCGACCGCACGTGGCTATCTCGACGAGGCCCGTTTCGAGGCTGCGGGCCTTCGCATCGAGTGGATGGACTATTCCGACTACCCAGAGTACTCGCAGCTCTTTCCGCCGTTCGAACACCGTGTGAGCGTGATTGACTTGCTCTTGAACGTCGGTCCAGCCGCCCCCCGATTCATGAAGAGTTTCGGGATCCCTTCCGAGGCCGGACCACCGGCCTTCCTGTCGCCGGGAAATCGAGACCCGGAGTCTCCGGTCTAGGGCCGCCCCGAACTGTGGGAGCGCCCATAGGTTATCCCGCCCGGTGCCTCGAGTCGAATGGGAACGTCGCACGCAGTCACCGCACCGACGAGGACGAGTCCTACCGGCGGGTGACCTTCAAGACTCTCCAGGAGCTCGCCCGAAAGCTGCGTTTGGGAGCACGAATACAACCATCGCCGGCTCCACCTCGCCCTCTGTGGAAGGACCCCGGCCAAGCGGCACGCAGGGCTCAGGATCTCCCCGGCCGCCGGCGTCCTGCGATCCGATTGACTCTCACAGGCCCAGCGGCCACGGCTGGGGAGGCTTGGGACACCACTATTTGAGAATGTCCGTGGCGAAGGTTTGAAAGGTAATGGGGATCAAGCCCGTGGGCCCAAAGCACGCTGATCTGGTGTAGCTCTTGACCTTGTCTTGGGGTCGACCTTTTTTCTTGACCTGCCTCGAGGCCTATGTTCAAATTGTGAACGCTTCATTTACCCCCGAATGGAACGCCAGGTCCAGCGCGATCTCGAGATCTTGACGGCCATCAGCGAAGGCACCCCGCTGACTCAGCGCGACCTTGCCCGGCGGCTGGGTGTGGCACTCGGCCTGACCAATCTTTACCTTAAGCGCCTTGCGACGAAGGGGTTCATCAAGATGGCCGAGTTCCCGCGTAAGCCGGCCGCGCGCAAGCGGTTGCAGTACCTCCTGACCCCCAAGGGCATCGGCGAGAAAACGCGGCTGACCTACGAGCACATGGCCTACTCGCTGAGCCTTTACCGGCGCGCACGGCAGACGCTGCGCGAATCGCTGAGCCTGCTGCCTGAGGGCGGCATGAAGCGCATCGCCCTGTGCGGTACGGGGGAGGCGGCCGAGCTCGCCTACCTCACGCTCAAGGAATTCGGCCTCGAGCCCGTCGGAGTGTTCTCGCGCGATGGCGCCGACACCTTCCTGGGCTTTCCGATCCGGCGGCTGGCCGAGATCCCGGGCGAAGAGATCGACGGCGTGGTGGTCGCGACCTTCGAGCCGCCGGAGGAACCCGTCGCAGAGCTCCTGGCCATCGGTGTGCCGCCGGAAAAAATCCTCACGCTCCGGCGCACGAGCGCACTCGCGGCCCCGGATAGGACGCAGCCGTGACGCGCGCGCGGGATCTCAGCCGTTTTGCTTGGCTGCTCCGCACCTACCTCGCGCCGCACTGGCCGGCCGTCCTCCTGCTCGTGGTCACGAGTTATCTCGCGACGGCGCTGGCCGCCCTCTTCCCGGTGCTGATGGCGCCCATCCTGGACCTGGCGCTCGGCACGCCGGCCGCGGGCGCCGCTGGGGCCACGGGCCGACTGAGCCTGACCACTCTTGGCGCGCGCGTGCTCGAGTGGCTCGGCGTCAGCGCAAGCGACGACCGCTTTCGGGCCATCGTGTGGCTCTGCGTCGCCTATGTGGGGGTCGGGTTCGCCAAGGGCTGGCTGGATTTCGGTAACTTCATCCTGGCGCTCTGGATCCGCGTGCGGACGGGCGCCGCGATGCAGATGGACCTCTTCCGGCACCTCCTTGGGCTCTCGATGCGCTTCTTCACCGCGCACCGCACCGGCGACCTGGTCTCGCGCCTCGAGTCCGACACAAGCTCGGCGACCGGTGGCCTCGAGACGATCGTAGGCACCGTGCTGACCGCGCCGCTCCTCATCGCCTTCTACGGCTGGCTCATGGTCCGCACGAGCCCGAAGTTGGTCCTGGCCGCCCTGGGTGCCGCAGCTCTGCACTTCGGGACTGTGCGACTGCTGCGAGGGCCCATCCGACGCCTCGCGATGGACCAGTTCTCGAGCTTCGCGGAGCTGGCGGCGCGGCTCCAGGAGGCCATCCTGAGCATCCGGATCGTCAAGTCGTTCGGCGCCGAGGCCTTCGAGATCGGGCGCGTCGGCCGCACCGTACGCGAGGTTCTTCGGGTCAATGTCAAGTTCGGTGTCTACAAGCACGTCGAGGAGCCCGCGCGCGCATTCGTCAACTACCTCGTCGAGGCGAGCATCCTGCTCCTGGCAGCCTGGGAGCTCCTGGCCGGGCGGCTCGGCGCGCCGGCGTTCTTCCTCTTCCTCTACGTCGGGCGCTCGGTGATGGTGCAGATCGGTCTCCTGGCCGGCGCCTACACCCAGATCCAGACGACGCTGGCCGCCTCGAGCCGGGTGATCCAGCTTCTCGCGCTGGTGCCGGAAGTCGGAGACGGAGGCGGCACGATCGAGTCCTTCGAAGACCGGATCGCCGTCCGCGGCGTCTCCTTCAGCTACGGAGGCGAACCCGTTCTCGAGCAGGTCGACCTCGAGATTCGCAAGGGTGAGATCGTCGCGCTGGTGGGCCCGAGCGGCGTCGGCAAGTCCACGCTCGCCGACCTGATCCTGCGCCTCTACGATCCGGTCGAGGGCACGATCACCATCGACGGCCGGGATCTTCGCACCCTCCGGCAGGACAGCTATCGGAAGCTCTTCGGGGTGGTGTCCCAGGAGGCCCTGCTCTTCAACGCCACCATCCGCGACAACATCACGTACGGGCGCGAGGGTATCGCGGAAGCCGAGATCGTCCGCGCGGCGCGCGTGGCCAACGCCCACGACTTCATTCAGGAATTCCCGGACGGTTACGAGACCGTGGCGGGAGATCGCGGCATCCGGCTCTCCGGGGGCCAGCGCCAGCGGATCGCGATTGCGCGCGCGGTCGTGAGCCGCCCGCCGATCCTCATCCTCGACGAGGCGACGAGCTCGCTCGACAGCGAGTCCGAGCGGCTGGTCCAGCAGGCCATCGACCGCGCCGTCCAGGGCGCCACGTCCGTGGTCATCGCCCATCGCCTCTCGACCGTCCTGCATGCCGACAAGATCGTGGTGCTGGGCCGCGGCGGGGTCGAGGCCATCGGCCGTCACGCGGATCTTCTCGCGGGCAACGAGACGTACGGCCGGCTCTATCGGCTCCAGTTCGCGGAGGCGGGGACCCTTGGGGATATCTGACCGGCATCACTTCGAGTGGCTCACCGGCGCTCTCGGGCGGTTCGAGGCCCAGCAGGGGAAGCTTGCGGCCCTCGCCCATGAGCCGGGTCCCCACGCGATCTGGTGCATGGCGGGCCAGCAGGAGATCCCGCCAATCGCCTTTATCCGCGATTCTCTGGGGAGGTCGCGCACGGAAGTCGTCTTCTTTGACAAGTTCCCGACCGGGCCTGAGGTCCGCCCGCTCGACATGAACGTCCTCGAGGGCCTGCCGGACGCCGCGTGCGACGTCCTGGCCCTGTTCCGCGCCTCGTACTTCATTAATAATCCGCCACGTTTCCTGGCTCAGGCCCGCCGGGTCCTGCGGCCCGGTGGGGTCGCGGTCATCGACTGGCTGCACGGGGTTTCGGACGCCCCGGTGCTCGGCGTTCAGGGCGACGAAGGATACGGGGGCGGGTCCACGCCCCGCATCACGACCTACTGTGATCCGCAGTTCCCGCGTGAGTTCACGGAGGAGTTCGAGCGTTTCCTGCGCCATGTCAATCGCCCGCCGGCGTGGACCAATATTGAGAAGCCCGGGACGCCCGTGCCGTTTCGCGAGCGTGTGCGGCGGGCCCTCATGAGTGGGCCGCGCGGCAGTGTTACGGTGGCGGGCTATGGCGAAGCGGTCCGAGAGGCGCTCGAGCGCGAGGGCAAGCATCTGATCGGTCCCGAGCTGATGGAGCAGTACTTCAAGGTCCTCTTCCGCGACGCGCGGTATTTCTACCGGCATGTGGGGAAGTTCAACCTCTTCCTCCTGACCGTGCTGAGCCCGGTCGGGAAGTAGAGCGGGGGAGATATCGTGACGACGCGCGTCAACGGCGGGCTCGAGTGGGCTGAGATGTCCGTGCTGGTCACCGGTGGCACGGGTTCCTTCGGCAACAAGTTCGTCGAGATCATGCTGGAGAAGTACCACCCGAAGCGGCTCGTGATCTTCAGCCGCGACGAGCTCAAGCAGTCGGAGATGACGGCGCGCTTCAACGACCATCCCTCGCTTCGGTTCTTCATTGGGGACGTGCGGGACCGGGACCGGCTCGAACGGGCGATGCACGGGGTCACCCTGGTCGTCCACGCGGCCGCGCTCAAGCAGATCCCCGCCTGCGAATACAACCCGTTCGAGGCGATCCAGACCAACATCAACGGGACGAAGAACGTGATCGACGCGGCCATCGACCAGGGCGTCCAGCGGGTCATCTTTATCAGCACCGACAAAGCGTGTCAGCCGATCAATCTCTACGGCGCGACCAAGCTCTGCGCCGAGAAAGTCGTGGTCCAGGCCAACGCCTACGGCCACCCGCGCGGCACCGCGTGCGCGGTGGTGCGCTACGGCAACGTCATCGGCAGCCGGGGCAGCGTCATCCCGCTCTTCCGCGCCCAGCGGGCGACCGGCAAGGTGACGGTGACCGACCGGGGCATGACGCGCTTCTGGATCCGGCTCGAGCAGGGCGTGGAGTTCGCCATCCGCTGCGCCGGGATCGCGCAGGGAGGCGAGATCTTCGTTCCCAAGATTCCGAGCATGCGGATGATGGACCTCGTGGAGACCATTGCGCCCGGCTGTCAGGTCGAGTTCATCGGCATCCGCCCGGGCGAGAAGCTTCACGAGATCCTGATCTCGGAGGACGAGAGCCGCCAGGCCGTCGAGTCTGACGACATGTTCGTGCTCGAGCCGCTGTACCCGTCCTGGCCCTTCACGAGCCGTGAGGGTGAGGGAGGCAAACGCCCCGCGCCTGGCTTCCGCTACTCGAGCGACACGAACCAGGCGTGGTTCACCCGGCATGAGCTGCAGGAGCTGACCGATGGCTGAGACGCTGGCGCTGCGCGGCGGCACGCCGGTCCGGACGATGCTCTTGCCCTATGCGCACCAGAGCATAGACGAGGACGACGTCCAGGCGGTTGTCGCGGCGCTTCGCTCGGACTGGCTCACCACAGGCCCAGCGGTCGAGGCCTTCGAGCGGGCCGTGGCCTCGGCCGTCGAGTCGCGGCACGCGGTGGCAGTGAACTCCGGCACGGCGGCGCTCCATGCCGCGGTCTTCGCGGCGGGAATCGGACCGGGCGACGAGGTCGTCACGTCGCCGCTCACCTTCGCCGCCTCAGCCAATGCCGTGTTGTACCTGGGCGGCACGCCGCTCTTCGCGGACGTACGGCCGGACACGCTCAACGTGGATCCCGCGGAGGTCGAAGCGCGCGTCACGCGGAAGACACGCGCCATTCTTCCGGTGGATTTCGCCGGACAGCCGTGTGACCTCGACGCGCTCGGCCGCGTGGCGCATGCGCGCGGGCTCAACATGATCGAAGACGCGGCGCACGCGCTCGGCGCCACCCACAAGGGGCGCCCCGTCGGGGCCATCGCCGATCTCACGACCTTCAGTTTCCACCCCGTCAAGCTCATCACGACGGGCGAGGGAGGCGTCGTCACGACGAACCGGGACGATCTGGCGGCGCGCCTCCGGCGTTTCCGGAACCACGGGCTCGAGACCGACTTTCGCGAGCGGACTGCGCTCGGGATGCCCTATTCGCCCATGGTGGATCTCGGCTACAACTATCGGCTGAGCGATCTCCAGTGCGCGCTGGGCATCTCGCAGCTCTCCAAGCTCGAGCCGCTCCTCAAGCGTCGCGCCGCCATCGCCGAGCGCTATGTGGCCGCGCTTGTCGAGATGGAGCTGGTCAAGGTCCCCGCCGTGCTGCCCGATTGCCGGCATGCCTGGCACATCTTCCCGATCCTGCTCGAGACCCAACGGCTCGCCGCCCCTCGCGACACCGTCCTGGCCGCGCTGCGCGCCGAGGGGATAGGCGCCACCGTGCACTATGTCCCGGTCTACTGGCACCCGTACTACGAGAGGCTCGGCTACCCACGGGGCCTCTGCCCGCGGGCAGAGGCTGCCTATGAGCGTCTCCTGACCCTGCCGCTCTTCCCCGCCATGACCAACGCCGACGTGGATGATGTTCTGACGGCTCTCCGCAAGGTTCTGGGGTATTACGCGCGATGACCGCCGGACCGCGAGTCGGCTTCCTCACCCACGGCGGGCCGGCCATTGGGCTGGGTCACGTCGCCCGGTGCCTCTCTCTGGCTCGCGCCCTCGCCGCCGACGGCGCCCGTGTTCTATTTCTGATCGGCCGGGAGGTCCGGGTAACGAGCCTTGTCGAGAGGGCTGGCTTCGACGTCGTGGAGACGGACTGGGAGAGCGCCGAAACGGCGGCGCGCGAAGCGGTGGTCGGCTTCCGTCCCGAAACGCTCGTCGTGGATTCCTACGCGGTCTCGAGCGCGCTGCTCGACTCGCTCAGGCCGCTCGTTGGCCAACTGGTCGCCATCGACGACATCGCGGATCGGTCACTACCGGTTCACACGGTCGTCAACGGTGCCGCTGGCGCCGAGCGCCTCGGATACCGAGGCGGGCTGCCCGAGACGGTCTATCTCCTCGGCCCGCGGTACGCGTTGCTCGATCCCGCCTACGCGGAGGCGCCGGAGAGGAAGACCCGGCCCTCAGTGGAGCGCGTGCTCGTCACCCTTGGCGGCGGGTCGCACCCGGCGGCGCTCCAGCCGGTCATGCGCGCGGCCCTGTCACTCGACACGGCCGCGGTCGATCTGGTGGTCGGGCCGTTCGCGGCCGATGGGGTGCCCGGGGTCATCGAGAGCGCCCGGGTGGTCGTCCATAGGCGGGTCCCCATGCTCAGGAGGCTTATGCTCGAAGCGGATGTCGCAGTCTCCGGGGCTGGAATGACTCTCCTCGAGCTGGCCGCCACGGCTACGCCCACCGTCTTTCTGACCCTCGCGCCGAACGAGTCGAACTCTTCGGCTTTCGAGCGTGCCGGCGCCGCGCTGGCGGCCGGCTCGGCCGATGCTCCCGACTGTGGCGCGGCCGTTGCGCTCCACTTGAAGCGGCTGGCCGGCGACCCGGTCCTGCGTGAGTCGCTTGGGGCAAGCGCGCGGCGGCTCGTGGACGGCCAGGGGGCGCTGCGGGTGGCGCGCGCGATCGCTGCGGGGAGACGCCACTGATGCGCTTTCTCGTTGTCGGCACTGGCTCGATCGGCACACGGCACGCCCGCAACCTCCTCGCGATGGGCCATGAGGTCTCGGGGTGGGACGCGCGCGCCGAGCAGTTCGACCTGGCGCGGCGGGCGGCGCCCGGCCTTCTCGCTTCGGCCGGGCTCGGACCTGGGCTGGCCGCGGGGCCCGACGCGGCGCTGGTGTGCACTCCTCCGGCGAGCCACGTTGCTGTCGCGAGACAGGCGGTGGAGGCGGGCTGCCACGTCTTCGTGGAGAAGCCTGTGGCGCATCTCTCGGACGAGGTGCCGGCTCTGCTGGACGCCGCCAAGCGTGCCGGCAGGTTCGTCATGGTCGGCTTCAACCTCCGTTTCCTGCCGAGCCTCCGGCGCGTGAAGGCACTGCTCGATGCCGGGCGTATCGGACGCGTACACGCCGCGCGCGCGTTCTTCGGCTACTACCTGCCAGCTTGGCGAGCTGAACGGGACTACAAGGAGAACTACGCCGTGAGCGCCGCGCAGGGTGGCGGCGCGCTGCTCGACCTGATCCACGACTTCGACTATCCGGGCTGGCTCTTCGGGGAGGCGGTGGAGCTTTGCTGCATGGCCGGTCACGTGAGCGCGCTGGCAGGCGATACGGAGGACCTCGCCGAGGTGACGGTACGCTTTGCCTCCGGCGTGGTCGTTCAGATCCACGTCGACTATCTGCGCCGTGCCTACCGGCGCGACCTTGAGATCATCGGGTCCGATGGCGTCATCACATGGGACTACGCCTCGCGCGCCGTGCATGTCCTCGGGCCCGAGCCCGGCCAGGTCGAGCTGCACGACGGCGCCTCCGACGCCCCAAACGAGGACATGTACGTGGAGGAGATGCGGCACTTCATCCGGTGTCTCGAAGGGCGCGAGGAGCCGCTCGTGGATGGTTGGGAGGCGCTCCGGTCGCTTCGGATGGTCGAGGCAGCGAAGACCGCCGCTGCCGAGCGGCGGTGGGTGAACCTCTGATGGCCGAGCGCGCGGTGGCGGTGATCCAGGCGCGGCTCGGCTCGACGCGGCTGCCTCGCAAGGAGTTGAAGCTCATCGCAGGCCGTCCCATGATCGAGCAGGTCGTTGAGCGTACCCGGTCGATTCCGGGGATTGCAGACGTTGTGCTCGCAACTACGGACAGCCACGCGGACGACGAGCTACAGGAATTCGCACGAAGGAAGGACCTTCGATGCGTCCGCGGCAGTGAGGAGAATGTCCTCGCTCGATTTCTCTTGGCAGTCCGCGAGACAAAGGCGGAGGCCGTTGTGCGAATCACTGCAGACTGTCCGCTCCTGGACCCAGAGGTTTCTGGTCTGGTGCTGGCCAGGTACGTGGCTGGCCGTCCCGGTGTGGTCTATGTCAGCAACGTCCACCCACCGACCTATCCGGATGGGCTCGACACCGAGGTTGTCTCCGTCTGGGCGCTGGAGGTTGCCGCGCGAGAGACTCGGCTCCCCTCCGACCGGGAGCACGTGACGCCGTACATCTGGAGCCGGCCCGAGCGCTTCCGCCTCACCAACGTCGCCCACGATAAGGATCTCTCGGAGCACCGCTGGACCGTGGACACCGAGGCCGATCTCGAATTCGTCCGGAAGGTGTTCGAAGCACTCGGGCCCACCTCCTCGAAAGCAGGCATGAGCGAGGTGCTGAAGCTCTTGGGTGAACGCCCTGAGCTCCGCGACCTCAATGCTGGCATCCGCCGGAACGAAGGGTACGACCGGTCGCTGGCAGCGGAGCGCCCGCTATGACCACGCCCCGGCGACGCTTCGACCGCTCGATGGCCATGCTTGCCCGCGCGCGCCGTTCGATCCCGGGCGCCGCGCAGACGATCTCGAAGGGCGCCGACATGTTCGTCGAGGGCGCCTACCCGGCCTTCCTCGAGCGAGGGCGCGGCTGCCGCGTCTGGGACGTGGATGGCGGAGAATACATCGACTACATACTAGGGCTGGCATCGATCACGCTCGGCTACGCCTATCCGGCCGTCACCGAAGCCGTGGCCCGCCAGCTCGCCGAGGGGAGCATCTTCTCGCTTCCGCACCCGCTCGAGGTCGAAGTGGCGGAGCGGCTCATTGAAGTGATCCCGTGCGCCGAGTGGGCCCGCTTCCTGAAGACGGGCTCCGAGGCGAATTCGGCGGCGATCCGCATCGCACGGGCGCACACCGGGCGCGACGTCGTCCTCTATTGCGGTTACCACGGCTGGACGGATTGGTACGCGATCACGACCCCGCGGTTCAAGGGGATTCCGAAGGATTTCGCGCGCTTCGTCGCGCCGTTCAACTACAACGACCTGCCCTCGCTCGAGCGGGCGATGGACGAGCACTATGGCAACGTCGCGGCGGTGATCATGGAAGGGGCGCTCATCGACGCGCCGGCGCTCGGCTTCCTCGAGGCCGTGAAGAAGGCGGCCCACGATCACGGCGCGCTCCTGATCTTCGATGAGATCGTGACAGGATTCCGGTGGGCGATAGGCGGGGCCCAGGAGTACTTCGGCGTCGTGCCGGATTTGGCGACCTTCGGCAAAGGGATGGCGAACGGCCTCCCGCTGTCCGCGATCGTCGGTCGCGCCGATCTCGCAGGACAGTTCGAGGAGGTGTTCGTGTCGAGCACGTTCGGCGGGGACACGCTGGCGCTGGCGGCGGCGCGCGCGACCATCGACGAGTACCGGCGGCAGCCCGTCATCGCGCACCTGTGGGCCGCCGGCAAGCGCTTCCAGGAGGGCTTCAAGAGGGTCGTGGGCCGGACAGGCGTGCCTGCCGAGTGCATCGGGTTCCCGGTGCATCCGAAGATCGTCTTCCGCCACGCGAACAACAAAACGAACTACGAGGTCATGAACCTGTTCCTCCAGGAGACCGCGCGGCGGGGGGTCATCTTCCACTTCGCCGGCTTCAACATTTCCTTCTCGCATTCCGACGCCGACGTGGACGAAAGCCTCGAGGCCTGCGAGGCCGCGCTCCGGGTCGTCGGCGAGGCGCTGGCCGACGGCCGCGTGGCCGAGAGGCTCGAGGGGCGGCCGTACCGAGAGGTCTTCAAGCGCTCCTGATGCGCATCGCTTTCATCATCCACCGGAAGAATTATTACCGCCTGCTCGGTCCCGTGGTCGAGGAGGGACTCCGGCGCGGCTGGCGCGTCGAGTGCTGGTACGACTGGAGCCAGCCGCGGGACGGCGCCAAGGGCTCGGAGTTTCTCGACTCGGCACCCACCATGGCCATGGGCGCGCCCGAGGTGCGCACGTTCCTCGGGTTCGAAGACCTCGCCGAGAGGTTCCGCGCAGACTCGCCGGACGTCGTCGTCACGCTCGATCCGCCGGATCCCGCCGCCCGAGCCGGCAGCACGGCACGGTGGCTGTGGCTCCAGTACTCGGCCGATATCCTGTTCGAACCGACGCCCCGGGGTTTCTCAGACGCCGATGCGGTGGGCGTCTACAGTGCGTACTGGACAGACCGGATCGAGGAACGCTACCGGGACACTGGCGCTGCCCCGGAGATCCGCCGCAAGACGCGGCCGGTCGGCATGCCCGAGCTGGATGCGGCGCGCCGCATCGACCCGGAGGAGGTTCGCCGGCGGCTCGGACTGCCCCGCGATCGTCCCATCGTGCTGTACCTGTCCTTTCCGCTCCGGTCGAACCCGCCGACGTTCTGGCTGCGCGGAGTGTTCACGCCGTCCACCCGGCTGGGCCAGGCCGCGCGCACCCTGCTGGCGCGTCGCATGGAGTACTGGCCGGACGTGCGGGAGGGCTTGAACGACCGGCGCCTGGTCGAGGCCGTGCGCCGCTTCTGTGACAGGGCCGGGGCGGCGCTCGTGATGAAGTCGCGGCTCAAGGATCCGATCCCGCGCTACGCCTTGAGGCGGGCGGATCGCGCGTTCTATGACCTTTCCCATTACCCTGCGACCATTCTCGAGCTCCTCAGCGTGGCCTCGCTCTGCATCCACGCCTACAGCACGACGGTGCTCGAGGCAGGCTACTGTGGCGTGCCGAGCCTCTGCCTTGCGCCGACCGACGCCGCCATGGGTCAGCCTGCCTTTGCCTCGGAATTCGTCCACAACCTCAAGCCCGGCTGGATCTACAACTGGCCGGGCGTTGCCTACGGCGTGCCGCTCAGGGAGGCCTACGACGGCCTCGGACGCTGGTCCCTCGCCGACTTCCCCTTGGACCGGAGGGCCCGAAGCGACTACGTCGAGCGCTTCCTGGGCTTCGACGACGGCAGGAGCTCGGGACGCCTGCTCGATCTGGCCGAAGGGTTGGCCCCGGAAGGCCGATGAGCGCTTCGACCGCTCGCGCCGACGGCACCCGCCTGAGGGGCTCCCTCGAGGCCTACTACACGCGCTACTACCGGGACACGCTCGGCCTGCCTGACTGGCCGACGAAGGTTTCGGGCCGGCTTACCGAGGAGGACGTGGAGGCGACGCGTATCCAGATCGTGGCCGAGACGTTGGGCCGGCCGCTCCGCGGCCTGCGCGTGCTGAACGTGGGATGCGGCACGGGCGGCTTCAACGTGGCGGCCCAGCGGGCCGGCGCCAGTACGTGGGGGATCGACGCCAGTGACGCGGCCATTCGCATCTGCAACCTCCGGCGAGCGCTCGGCGCGGGCGGCCAATACGCTCTCGCGGCCGCTGAAGCGCTGCCGTTCCCTGACGACTCCTTCGATCTGGTCTACTGTCTCTCGACCCTCGAGCACGTGGAGGATGTCGAGGCCGCCGTCGGTGAGATGGTTCGCGTGCTCCGCGTCGGAGGCGCCGTGCTGCTCTACGCTCCGAACGCCTGGGCGCTCTACGAGAACCACTACAAGATCTTCTGGCCCCCGCGCTGTCCCAAGCCGCTGGCGCGCCTGTACCTGCGCCTGCGCCGGCGGCCCACGGATTTCGTGGACACCCTGAACTATCTCTCGGCCCGCCGCTGTGCGCGGCTATTCCGGCGCGCGGGCGCCACGGTCGCGCCCTTCGGGCTGGTCAAGACGGACGGGCCCGTCGCGGGTGGGAGCGCGCGGTTGGCGCGTCTCTACTACCGCATCTTCAGGGTTCAGCCCGCCATCCAGCTGGTCGCGCGAAAGGCAGCGGCGGCACGGCCATGAGGGTGTGCAGCCCTCACTGCGGCCTCGACCCCGAGACGACCTCGGGTGGCGAGACGTACGAGCGGGAGCTCTTGACCCACCTGGCAGGTCTCGGCGTGGTGAATGAGCTGATCCTCGCCCGCCACAAGCGCGTGCCGGCCAGGGTGGCGAACCTCGTCGTCCACCGCCTGCCGATCGCGCGGGGCCTGCGCTGGCCCGTGGCCGCCCTGGTCTTCCCGCCGGCGATCGCGCGGGTGTACCGGCAGACGCGCTTCGATCTTCTGCGCGTCCACTCTCTGCGCTACGTCGGGCCCGCGGCGCTCCTCGCGCGGCGGCTGTACCGGTTGGACGTGCCCATCGTGTCGCACCACCACCACCTCGACCCGAGTCTGCTCAACCCGCTGATCGAGCGCCGCGTCCTCCACGGCTCCGAGCGGATCGTCACCGTGAGCGAGTTTTCCCGCCGCCAGCTGGCGGGCGCCCTCGGCATCCCAGCCGAGCGCATCGAGGTAGTGCCGAACGGCGTAGACGAGAAATTCGTGGCCGCGCCGGCAGATGCTGCGCTCAAGGCACGCTACGGGCTCGGCGATGGACCAGTAGCCCTCTTCCTCGGCGGGCTCAAGCCGAGGAAGAACCTGCCCTTTCTGCTTGATCTCTGGCGCGGCGTCGCGGCCGCCCGTCCCGAGGCGACCCTCGTGGTCGCGGGGGACGGCCCGCTCGGCGGCGAAGTGAGGCGCCGGGCACGAGCAATGGGACTGGTCCCACGCGTCGTCTTCACGGGCCGGCTGCCGGAGGCGGAGAAAGTGGCCCACTACAACCTGGCCGACGTCTTCCTTTTCCCCTCGGTCCTGGAGGGTTTCGGCCTCGCCGTGGGAGAGGCGATGTCCTGCGGGCTGCCCGTGATCGCCTCCGACGAGGGTGCGCTCCCGGAGCTGGTCGCTGACGGGCAGGGCGGCTTCGTGTGTCGGGGCGGCGACCGCGCGGCCTTCGTCGAGGCGACGCTCCGTCTGCTCGATCAGCGGGAGCTCCGGCGCCGCTTCGGCGCCTTCAACCGCGGGCGGGTGGACCAGCAATTCCGGTGGCCCCGCGCGGCGCGGCGCGTCCTCGACATCTATGAAGAGGTCGTGGGCGACTGGAAGCGCGGGGTGCGCCGGGCATGACGACCATCGCGGAGCGCTTCTTCCGCGACAGCGAGTACTGGCGGGCCTGGTCCCAAGTGCCCGACATGACCGCGGATATTCCCTACGCCTTGGCCGCGCTCGAGCCGGACTGCCGCATGATCCTGGACGTGCCCTGTGGCCGGGGACGGCTCCTCAAGGCCGTGAGTGCCGCGCTCCCCGGCGCGCTGCTCCACGGGGTTGACATCAATGCCGGGATGATCGAGCAGGTCCGCCGCGAGTGCCCGGGCGTTCACGCGCACGTCGGGTCGGTCTACGCCCTGCCGTTCCCGGACCGCCACTTCGACGCCGTCCTCTGCCACGAATCCTTCATGCACTTCGAGGAGCCGCGGCGCGCCCTGGCCGAGCTGGCGAGGGTCGCGCGGCGGCGCCTCTACCTGAGCGTCACGACGCGGCGCCAGCTCAATACGCTGCTGCGGCGGCTCGGGCTGATGGCGTCCTCGGACGTCCCGCACTGGACGTACGACCGCGAGGATATCCGGGCGCTTCTCCCGCGCGAGTTCGCGTGGGAGATCCGCGGAGCGTTTCTCCTTGGCAGGAAGGCGCTTGGCCTCGGACAGGCGCGCCACGCGCGGCTCCACCGGCTGCTGGGCCGGCGCTTGCCCCAGTGGCTCCTCTGCCGCCTCGGCCAGACGCTCTTTCTCTATGGCACGCGCCGGGAGGAGCGATGAGGCCGCCATCCGCTCAGGCGCTGAGGCTCGACGACGTCGGGGCGGCCTCGAAGCAGCATGAAGTGTACGGGGTGACCCGCATCAAGCTCGGCCCCCTTGCGCTGCCGTTCCCGGGGAACTTTCTCTTCCTGAAGTATGTCCCGCCGGTGAAGCGCTGGGGTCCCTACCGCGAGCTCTACGCCGAAGAGTGGGAGCGCATGCTGACCGTGCTCGAAGGCGCCCGCACGGGTATGACCGTGGGCGTGACGGCGGGGTGGGTCGAATCCGACGGCCGCATCGTGCCGTTTCCGCGGAAGTTCCCGGACGCTGCGGGCGTGATCCGTCGCGGCGTCGAGCGGGGGCTCCTGGAGGTCGCCAACCACGGGTACACGCACTGCGTGCTCGACGGCCGCCGCTTTCGCCCGCGTCTCTTCACAGGCAACCGGAGGGAGCATCGGGAGTTCCACGACTGGCTGCCGGCCGAGGTCCACCGGGAGCACGTTGCGCGTGCTCAGGACATTCTCCAGGACTTTCTCGGCTGTCCGGTCGTGACCTTCGTCCCGCCGGGCAACGTGTTCGCGCGGCACACGCTCGATGCGGCGGCCGCCGTGGGACTCCGCTACGTCTCCTGTCTGGAAGCGGGACGCTTTGGCCCGGTCGAAGGACTCACCTTCGTGGACGACGCCGACGTGGTCGCCATCCACGACCGCGACGTCGCGCTGGACGGCGTCCAATTCCTACAGGCGCTCCTGGACGGGCGGGAGGGGGAGCCCTTCGTCACGGTGCGTAGCGTAGGCGCCCGGCTCGAGCAGGCGCGGCAGTGATACCTTGGCCGCGGCCGCTGGTCGCCGGCCTCGACCTCTTGAATCGCCGCGGGAAGTCCGTGGGCGTTCGGCTCGCGAAGTACACGGGCAAGAGTCCGCACTTCATCCACCCCAAGCACCTGGTCGAAACGCCGGGTCACGACTGGTACGTGACGCATCTCGGGCCCGGCGACACGGTTCTCGACGTGGGCTGCGCCAACGGCGCTCACACGCTGAAGACCGCGGCGCGCGTCAAGCGCGTCGTCGGTATGGACTACGACGTCGAGCAGCTGCGCGTTGGCGCCGAGACCGCGCGGCGCCGCGGGCTGGACAACGTCCATCTCTTCGCCTGGGACCTCGCCCGGCCATTCCCGTTCCCCGACGCGTCCTTCGATGCCGCGCTCTTTCTCGACGTGATCGAGCACCTCGAGGAGCGACAGCCGGTGCTCGGAGAGATCCTGCGCGTGCTCAGGCCCGGCGGGCGGCTGCTCGTGTCGGGGCCGAATCGCGAGAGTCGCTGGCGCGAGCGTCTGCGGCGCGCCGGGCTCTTCGACTTCCAGGATGAGGACCACAAGGTCGAGTACACGCGCGGAGAGTTCCTGGCGGAGATCGAGGCGGCGGGCTTCGTGGTGGAGGGGCCGCTCGAGCCCGTCGTGTACGACACCCCCTGGGCCGGCCTCATCGACGCGATCGGCGGCCTCTCGCTCGGCATCTATGCGCGCCTCGCCCGGTGGAAGCGCCGCCGCGCCCTCGCGGAGCCCGGCGAGAGCACGGGCTTCCGAGCCCTGGCCCGGAAGCCTATATGAGGATCTGCCTCGTCAACGAGTATTTCCCGCCCTTCGCTCCCGGTGGCGCGGAGTGGAGCGTGGAGGCCCTCGCCCGTGCGCTGGCGGGCCGCGGGCACGAGGTTGTGGTCGTGACGCCAAACTACGGCGCTGCCGCGCGCGAGGAGCGCGAAGGCGTCAGCATCGTGCGCTTTCCCTTCCCGCGCCGCCTGCCTCCGGGCCGCACGCCGCTGCCGGCCAAGTGGCTCGCCAATCCGCTCTTCTACCTGTACGCGGCCTGGGCCGTGCGCCGGGCGGCCCGGAAGGAGCGGGTCGAGCTGATCCACGTCCAGAACAAGCACATGCTGATCCCGGGCATGCTGGCGGCGCGCTCGCTCGGCCTTCCCGTCGCACTCACGATCCGCGACGGCGGCATCATCGACGCCGCCCCCATGTGCCTGCACCACGGCGACCGGATGCCGCCCGACTGCGGCGTGAGGAAGCTCTGGCGGGAATGCTCCGAGGAGTATTTTTCCCTGTACACCAAGGGCAGACGGAGCAGGCTGCGCGCCAAGCTCGCGTTTCTCTACTTCTGGCTGGACAGCCGGCTCAAGCAACTCTTCCTTCACCGGGTCGACGCGGTCATCGGCGTCAGCGGAGGCATTCTCGAGATCTACCGCCGCTCCGGGCTGCTGGAGGGCGTGCGGCGCGTGCAGTCCGTGTACACCGTCCCGCCACCATCGGCCGCGCCCGACCCGGCGGCGGTGGAGACGCTTCGCGGCCGCCTGGGCCTCGGCGGGGGGCCGCTAGTGCTCTATGTCGGCAAGCTCTCGCCCGGCAAGGGCTCGGCCGACCTCGCCGCGGCGTCGCGAGAGGTAGTCAAGGAGTTCCCGGACACGCGCTTCGCCTTCGCGGGCGAGGGCGAGATCGAGGACGCAGGTCCCCACCTTCGCCGGCTGGGTGCCATGCGGAACGCCGATGTGCTCGCGCTCTATCCGCTGGCGGACGTGGTGGTCGTGCCATCCGTCGTTCCGGACGCGTTGAGCCGCGTCATCATCGAAGCGATGGCGGCGGGACGGGCGATCGTCGCCACCCGCGTCGGCGGGACGCCCGAGCTGATTCTTCACGAGAAGACCGGGCTGCTCGTCGAGCGCGCCGATCCTCACGGCTTGGCGCAGGCGCTCCGGCGCCTCCTCGGCGACGCGGACCTGCGGGCCGCTCTGGGCGCCGCGTCGCGGCGCCACCTCGACGAGCTGACGGGTCGGGGGAGCAGTGTGGACCAGCACCTCGAGCTATACGCAGCATTGGGCCGCGTCTCATGAGCCACAGCCCGTGGGAGTTGGCCAATGTGCTGCGCCGCGCCCTGCCTGACTCGCTCAAGGCACGGGCCTCGAAGCAGCTGAAGGCGCGGTTTCGCGCGCTGCTCGGCATCGAGCCCTGGCCTGACTTGGCCGTTCATTATCCGCTCTTCAGGAACGCCGAGTACCGGGTCCTTCGCGAAGCAGCCCGAGTGTTTGACGTCGAAAAGCCGAACAAGCCCGTCCTCGAGCGGGGCCACCAGGTGTCCTACGTGATCGCGAAATGGCTCCGCGATGCCGGCGTGCGGTCGGCTTTTCACGTGGGTTTTGCCAACGGCCGTTATCTCTTCTACCTCTCGCGGCTCGGAATCGCCTGTGGCGGCGTGGACCTTCCCCCGGAGCGCACTGCCTGGGCGAATGTGCCTCGCGGGGTACTCGGGGAAGCGGTGATGCGCCGATTGCTACGGCGCGACTTCTTCGAGCTGACACGGGGCGAGTTCGACGCGCTCTGGGAGCCCGGCACCGCGGTCGACGTGCTGTTCTCCGAGGCAACCTTCGAGACCCTGCTCCCCTGGCGCGAGGGAGGCGCCTCGGTGCCAGGCTACCTGGCGATGGATCCGGGGGCGCTGCGCGCCCTGATGCACGAACGGTTCCCCGCGAAGCTCTCGGAGCTGAGTCGGAGCGTCCGGAACATGATCTTCATCGAGCCGGAGCCCGAGGCGGGTGGGGCAGGCGCCGTTTTCGAGGCTTGTGTCGCCCGTCTCGGAGGGTTCGAGCACGGCGTATGGGATTTCCGGCCCCCGCTCGACTCCCTCTTCCGACTCTCGCCACGCTTTCCGACTCGCCAGTGCATCTATGCGTTCACGACGGACCCCGCGCTGCTGGTCGCGCTCGAGACGTACGCGGTGAAGCGATGACAGGTGCCGGGCGGCGGCTCTACGCGCGGCTCTTGGGCTGACCGGTCAACGGGCTCAGGCGACGGTGTCCCAGGTGAGCGGCGTGCCGCGCTTAAGGTCGCGGGCCGCGCGCTTGCCAAGCACGCGCCCGAGGAGCCGGGGCGCGAGGCCGTAGCCGGGCCGGATCGAGCGCACGTTCGAGCGGGTGAAGGGCTCGCCCTTCCGCACGTCTTGGACGACGAAGAGTGAGCGGCGGAAGACGAGGTTGGTGGATTCACGGGGGCCAGGCCGGTACTGCGGCGCCCCCATGGCCCGGTCCACGATCCGGATCGCGCGGACGAGCTGGCCCAGCTCGGACGGCTCGAGCGAGAAGGCCGCGTCCGGACCGCCGTCCGCCCGGCGCATCGTCACGTGCTTCTCCACGATGCTCGCCCCGAGCGAGACCGCCGCGATCGCGACCTCAGTGCCGAGGGTATGGTCGGAGAGGCCGATCACGCACCGGAGGCGGTCGCGCAGCGCCGGGATCGTCGCGAGGTTCATCTCCTCGGGCCTCGCCGGATACGAGCTGACACAGTGAAGGACGGCAACGGGGCCTGCTCCAGCGCGCCGCAGCACACCCATCGCATGGCGGATCTCCTCGAGCGCTGCCAGGCCGCGCGAGAGTATGACGGGTTTCTTCGTGGCAGCGATGGCCCGCAGCAGCTCGTCGTCTACCAGCTCGAACGATGCGACCTTGTAGGCGGGCATGCGCATCTTGCGCAGGAAGGCGACCGCCGTCGCGTCGAAGGGCGTAGAGAAGAGCTGCACGCCATGACGCGCGGCCGTGCGCTTGAGCTCCGGCTGCCAGTCCCAGGGTGTGTAGGCCGTCCTGTAGAGCTCGTAGAGCGTCTGGCCGCGCCACTCTTCGTTGGTGCCCGCAACCCGGAACCATCTGTTGTTGCAGTCGATCGTGAGTGTGTCGGGCGTGTACGTCTGAAGCTTGATCGCGTCCACGCCCGCCGCGCATGCCGCCTCGACGAGGTCGACGGCGCGAGCGAAGCTCTGGTTGTGGTTGCCCGAGAGCTCGGCGACGATGAACGTCGGATGGCCGGGCCCGATTGGGCGGGCGCCGATTCTAAACACGCTCGCCATGTCTCCCCCGTCCGTGGATTGTCTCATGGTCGAGTCGGAGCGCAGCCACTTCTTGGATGGGCGTGTCCCAACCGCGTGCGGCCAGCACGCTCGCGAACGCATCCCGATCGCGCCTGAGGTGGACGCTGCCGCCTGGCTCTTGGCGTGCGCGGGGCGCGCGTCCCTCGCGGATCAGGGGCCACCAGGCGTGGAAGAGCGCCTGCAGACGCGCGTGCAGCGTGTCGTACGTTGTCCGGAGTGTGTCCGCGTCCGAAGATTCGACGGCTTCCCGCGCGATGAGGTCGCCCGTGTCAAGACCCGCGTCGATATGATGGAGCGAGACTCCCTTGGGCGTGTGCTCGGCGTGGCTCCAGAAATTCGGGTCGGCGCCCCGGTTCCAGGGCAGGAAGCTCACGTGCAGGTTGATCGCTCCCAGGCGCGGCGCGGTGAAGACGGCCGGTGGCAGGATGAAGCGGTGATTGTAGGAGACGATGATGTCAGGCGGCCGGTCTGCGAGGAGAGCGGGGTCGCACCGCTGTGTGTGGAGCCAGACCGTCTCGCCGAGGGAGATGAGACATTCCCGCACAGACTCGCAGTGGACGTTTGCGCCGCCGAGCAGCAGTACCTTCACGCGCTCGATCATACCTGTATCGCGGCCTTTCGTGCGCCCTTGGCGATGCCACTCCGGCCGGGACCACGGGCCGCCTCGGCGGGGTCCGTGGCCGGACGATCAGGGTAGAATGGCGGCGCCATGGAAGGCCCAGGAGTGCCAGTCCGGAGTCGACGTTGAGCTCTCAGAGCGCGCTGTGACGGAGGTCGCGGCTCCGGGCGAGACTCTCCGCCCGCGCGACCGGGCAGCGAGCTGGGTGGTGGGCGTGGGTGTGCTGCTGGTCTATGTTGGGAGCTTTGCGTCTGTGCCGACGAGCGACGGCTTGTCTTTCATCGCGAGCGTCGAGCGGGCCCTGCGGACGGGGCAGCTGCCGATCATCTCCAACGCGCCCTTCAGCTACTACCTGGCGTTCGTCCTCAAGCGGGCCTTCATCGCAGCCGGGGTGGAGTTCCCGACGCTCTGGGTCTTCCAGGGGCTCAACGCGGCGGCGACGGCCCTGGGCGCCGTGGCCTTTTACCGCGCGCTCCGCCTCTTCGGCGGGCGGCCCTTCTGGGCTTTCACGGGGACGATGCTCGTGATGACCTCCTACGGCGTCTGGTACTTCGCCAATGGCGAGGTGCATCACGTGGCGCTCGCCATCCTGCTGCTCCTCTTCTACCGCGTGACAGCGCTCCGCCGGAAGGTCGGGGGCCCGGTTCCCTACACTTCGCTGATCGGCCTGGGACTGCTCAACGCCATCGCCGTCTTCTTCCACCAGGAGCACTTTCTCTTCGGCCTGGTGGTGGTGACGCTCCTTATGGTCGGGCGACCGTGGCGTCGCGGCCTGCGGGAGAGCCTCGTCTATGCCGCCGCCGGGTCGGCCTGGACCTTTCTCCTCATCGCCCTCGTGGGCCGGTTTCTGGCCGGCGCCCGGACGGTCAGGGACATCGCGGCCTGGTACTTCTGGCAGCTTGGCTATCTCGTCCGGGACTACACCCCCGAGCCGCTCTGGGTGATAGCGGCGCGACTCGTGAAGGGCGAGCTGACCGCGTTTCTCTACGGGGTCCAGGTCATCTCCGACGCCCTGCGGAACCCCGCTCTGTGGCGCATCGGCGTCGTGCGCGCGTTCTCGACCCTCACCGTGCTGGCGCTGCTCGTGGCGGCAGCGCTAGTCTCGGTCGCGTGGCGAGAGCGGCGGCGGCTGACTGGCGACCTGCGAGCGCTCGCGGCGGCTGCGATCGTGTGGCTCTTGGCTTATCCGATCCTTCTTAGCTGGTACTTCCCGGCGGTCACCGAGTATTACCTCAAGACCGTGCCGCCGCTGGTCCTGCTGGTGGTGTTGGGTCCCATCGCCCGCGAGCGCGCGGACCTGACCTCGCGCTGGCTCAGGACTGCGGCCGCTCTCCTGCTCGCGCTCGTGGTCGCCGTCAACGCCGCTTCGGCCATCGTTCCCTGGTATCGCTACGGCCTCATGCGCGAGCGGGTCGCGGCCCTCACCGCCCCGATCTTTCGGCCCGGCGACCTGGCGGTCTCGACCGAATCGGGACTCGACGCCGTCGTGGATGACCGCCTCGACCGGCTGGAGGTGAAGAACCTTCTGTACCTCGAAGGGAAGGCGCGCGGGTTCGGCGCCCTCGGGGCCGAGATCGACGCGCGCCTGAGGGGCGGCCGCCGCGTCTTTCTCTACAATATGATTCCGAGTCGCTGGGCGCTCGAGGGACTGAACGCTCCGGACCGCAATCCCTACCGTGACCGGTACGACACCCAGGACTTCGAGGCGCTGCTGGCCGAGCTGGGGGCACGGTACGCCTTGGTCCCGATCCTGACGTACTGGGAGGAGAGCAAAGAGCCACTCTACCTTTTCGGTCGGCACCTCGATCCGCTGTTCGAGGTCCGCAAGCGATCATGAGGCGCGCCCGGGGCCGCGGACTATAATGGCGCGCGTGAGCGGCTATACGGTGATCGTCCCCGCTTTCAACGAGGAGCCCGGGCTCCCGACCGTGCTGGAAGAGCTGGTGCTGGCGTGCCCGGGCGCCGAAATCATCGTGGTCAACGACGGCTCCGCCGACGGCACCGAGCGCGCCGCCCAGAACTTTCCCGTCACGGTGGTGAGCCACGCCGTCAACCGGGGCTACGGCGCGTCGCTCAAGACGGGCATCGCCCTCGCCAAGCACGACGCCGTCGTCTTCTTCGACGCCGACGGACAGCACGATCCGGCCCACATCCGGCCGATGCTCGAGGCGCTCGAGCGGGCGGACCTCGTGGTCGGCGAGCGCAAGACCTATACGCGGAAGTCGCCGCTGCACTGGCTGGGGCGCCGCAGCCTGACCCGGTTCATCCACTTCCTGACGCGCCTTAGGCTCCGCGACATCAACTGCGGCCTGCGCGCGGCTCGGCGCGATGTCATCCGGCGCTACGTCAATCTGCTGCCGGACGGGTTTTCCTTCTCGACGACATCGACCGTGGTCTTCGCCAAGTTCGGCCACCGGCTGGTCTTCGTGCCGGTCGAGGTGCGCCGGCGCATCGGGAAAAGCAGCGTGCGCCTCCTCCGCGACGGGTACAACACGCTCCTTCTCGTGATCCGGCTCGTCGCGCTCTTCGATCCGCTCCGCGTCTTCGTGCCGCCCGCCTTCGGGCTCATGGCGCTCGGCGTCGTCTACGGCCTCTTCAAGTACGCGACGCTCCCGGTCTACACGGGGCTCTCCGTCGGCGCCCTGAGCTTCTTCCTCACCGGCGTGATGGTGTTCCTGCTGGGCGTGGTCTGCGACCAGATCGCCGCCCTCCGACTGGAGCGCTACCGGGACGGCGGCTGATGTGCGGCATCGCCGGGATGGCGAGCTTCGGCCGCCCCGTCTCGGACGCTCTGGTCCGCCGCATGACCGCGACGCTCACACACCGCGGGCCCGACGAGGACGGCTACTACGCCGCCGCCCACGCGGCCCTCGGTGCGCGCCGTCTCAGCATCATCGACGTGGCGGGGAGCCACCAGCCCGTCCACAACGAGGACCGCCGCGTCTGGGCCGTCTTCAACGGCGAGCTTTACAATTTCAAGGCGCTCCGCGCCGAGCTTGTCGCGCTCGGGCACCGCTTCGAGACGGAGGGCGACTCGGAGGTTGTGGTTCATGCCTGGGAGGCGTGGGGCGAGCGATGTGCCGAGCGCCTCCGCGGCATGTTCGCCTTCGCGCTCTGGGACGAGCGGCCGGAGACCCTGCTGCTCGTCCGCGACCGCCTCGGCATCAAACCCCTCTACTGGGCCTGGGACGGGGAGGCGCTGCTCTTCGGCTCCGAGATGAAGGCACTTCTCTCGGCCCGCGCCGAGCACCCGCTGGGCGGTCTCGACCCAGCGGCCCTCCGCGCCTTCCTCTGCTTCGGCTATGTCCCGGCGCCGCTCGCCATGTTCGCGGGGGCCCGCTGCCTGCCGCCCGGCCACCAGCTCGTCCTCCGCAGGGGCGCGGATCCGACGGTGAGTCCATACTGGGAGCTGCCCCGGGCCTCGGGGCAGAGGCTCCTCGAAGACGAGGGGCGGGCGGTCGCCGAGTTCCGCGACCTCCTGGCCGCTTCCGTCACCGACCAGATGGTCAGCGACGTGCCGATCGGCGCCTTCCTCTCCGGCGGCCTCGACTCCACGGCCGTGGTCTGGCGGATGACGGAAGCCTCACGCGCGTCGGTCAGGACGTTCTCCGTGGGCTTCGCCGAGCGCTCCTATGACGAGACGCCCTGGGCGCGGCGCGTGGCGCGCCGGTTCGGGTCTGCCCACGAGGAGGAGCTGATCACGCCCAAGCAGGTCGCCACCGAGCTTGCCGACATCGTCGGCATCTTCGATGAGCCCTTCGCGGACTCCTCGGCCATCCCTCTCCACTTCCTGGCGCGGATGACCCGGGCCCACGGCGTCACCGTGGCCCTCACCGGCGACGGCGGGGACGAGATCTTCGGCGGCTATGAGACCTATTTCGCCGACCAGATCCTCGAGCGCTTCCAGCGGCTGCCGCGATGGGTCCAAGCGGCTGCGCGGCGCGGCGTCCTGGCCCTGCCGGTCTCTCACGGCAAGATCAGCCTCGAGCAGAAGCTCAAACGCTTCATGGCGCTCTCCGGCTGGCCGCCGATGGTGGCGCACGCGCGCTGGCGGGCCATCTTCTGGGCAGCCGAGCTGCCGGGTCTTCTGAGCGACGGCCTCGCGGACGAGCTCACGGAGCCGCGCGCCGCCGAGCTCCTTGTGGGCGACCTGAGCCGGCTGCCCGATCCGGCGGGTGAGGGGATCAACGCCTTCTGCTGGGCGGACACGCGCTACTACCTGCCCGCCGACATGCTCGTCAAGGTCGACCGGGTGACCATGGCGCACTCGCTGGAGGCGCGGGTGCCGCTCCTCGACGAGCGCCTCGTGAACTTCGGCTTCCGCCTTCACCCACGGCTCAAGTGGCGCGGGCGCCGCGGCAAGTGGCTCATGCGCCGCGCCCTTCGCGGCGTGGCCAACCCGGACGTGCTGGCGCGCCCCAAGGCCGGCTTCAACGTGCCGATGCCGAGGTGGATAATGGGGCCGCTCCGCGAGGTGTTCCACGATGTCCTGGCGCCGACGGCCGTGGGACGGGCCGGCCTCGTCCGCCCCGCCTACGTCGAGCGACTCCTGGCCGAGCACGAGAAGCGTCAGGCCGACCACAGCTTCAGGCTCTACGCGCTCCTGGCCCTGCACCTCTGGCTCGAGCGGTGGGGGAGGGCGGGCGGCTGCTGATCGGGACGGTTCTTCATTGCCGGTCCGAAAGGTGTTATCCTTACGTAGTTTTTCTTGCCTGAGCGCCTGGACTCACACGGAGGTTGATGCATGCGGGTTCTGCTGATTGAAGCGCCGTACCACGACCTCTACGCCCAGCGGGACAAGGTCACGTTCCGGCGCTACTTCCCGCTCGGCATCGGCTATGTCGCCGCCATGCTGAAGCAGGGCGGGTTCGAGACGGACCTCTTCATCCAGCCCTTCAAGGCCGACTTCAAGCAGGCGCTTGCCGTCAAGCTCGCCGAGTTCCAGCCCGATGTCGTCGGCATCAGCACCATGAGCCCTGCCTATCCCAATGCGGTGGACGTGGCCCGCCAAGTCAAGGAGTGGAAGCCCATCCCTGTCATGATGGGCGGCTGCCATTCGACGGCCAGCGGCCAGGAAGTGCTCGCGGAGTCGCCGGAGATCGACTATGTGATCTATGGCGAAGGGGAGCAGATTTCCCTGGACCTCTGCCGCCACCTGGCGTACAAGACGCCGGCCACGCCCATGCAGGTGCCGGGCATCGGCTGGCGCGAGGGCTCGCGCCTGCGCCGCAGCATGCCGGCGGTGCCCATCGAGGACGTGGACACGATCCCGTTCCCGGCCCGCGACCTCGTGGACCTGTCCTTCTTCTCGCCCCACACGCACATGAGCGTCGGCAAGAAGCGCAGCACGACGATGCTGACCGGGCGCGGGTGTCCCTCCCACTGCATCTTCTGCGACGCGCATCTGACCATGGGGCGGAAGAACCGCGCCCACAGCCCCGAGTACGTGATCGAGGAGATGGAGCTGCTCGAGCGGAAATTCCAGATGGAGTTCGTCGTCATCGAGGACGACACGTTCACGGTGGACGACGCGCGCGTCGAGAAGATCTGCAAGATGAAGATCCAGCGCGGGCTCAAGATCCAGTGGAACTGCTTCGCCCGCTCCTTCGAGATGCGTCCCGACCTGGCGAGGCTCATGAGCGAGGCCGGCTGCCGCATCGTGAACTTCGGCGTCGAGAGCGGCAACGCGGAGGTCTTCAAGGCCGTCAAGAAGGGCGGCTCTCTCGAGACCATCAGGCAGGCCGTCAAGGCGTGCAACGACGCCGGCATGCGGACCATGGCCTCCTTCATCATGGGCCATCCGACCGACACGCCGGAGACAGTTCGCCAGACGGTGGAGTTCGCCAAGCAGCTCAAGCCCACGGTCGCCATGTTCTTCCCCATGGTGCCGTTCCCAGGCACGGCGGTCTGGAAGCCCGAGTACAAGCCCGCGCGCATCGAAGACTGGCGCAAGTACCTGACCTTCGAGGTGCCGCCGTTTAGCCTCATGCCCGGCTTCAGCCCCGCCGAGGTCAAGCGGATGGCCGACAAGGCGACCACGGAGTTCTACATGCGACCGAGTCAGCTCTGGCGCATGTTCCGCTCGATCTCGACGGCGGTCGAGCTCATGGAGTACCTCCGGAGCGGCTACGGCGTCCTCAGCCGAATGATCAGGTAGGAGCGGTGAGGCGGCCAACCTCCGGGCCCTCGGGCTCGCCGGCCGCCGGATCAAGGCAGTCATGATGCTCTCCATCGTGATCCCGGTGCTTAACGAAGCCTCTACCATCCCGCAGCTTGTCCGGCGTATCCGGCAGGCGGTGCCCGAAGACGTCGAATTCGAGGTCGTCTTCATCAACGATGGCAGCAACGACGGTAGCGCCGATCTCCTCCGCGGGCTGGCGCGCGAGGACAAACGGATCAAATCGCTCCATTTCGCGCGGAACTTCGGA
>Ga0070697_100000255_pt1 | contig 43116 bp, 42 predicted proteins | sample KBSK1501metaG_FD_65475 | JGI IMG/M metagenome (GOLD analysis project Ga0070697, IMG submission 65475) | Corn, switchgrass and miscanthus rhizosphere microbial communities from Kellogg Biological Station, Michigan, USA - KBS K1-50-1 metaG | ecosystem: Host-associated > Plants > Roots >... | reverse complement strand
GTTAAATCCGTTCTACGGTTTCACGCGAACATCCGTTATAGTCAACCTCACCCCGTAATGAATTCTGCCCCCGAGATCGATCGAACACGTGTGCCCAGTCGAAGACGTGCGCTTCTTATCTTCGCACTGCTATTCATCTCGTATGGCTACTTCTATCAAGCCGGTGGATGGAACCAGAACTCGCGCTTCGATATGGTCCGCGCTCTGCTGGAGCAGGGGACGTTGCGGATCGACGACTACCACGAAAACACAGAAGACAAGACGCTGTTCGCGGGACACTATTATTCGGACAAGGCTCCCGGACTGGCTCTGCTGGCGCTTCCGGCCGCTTGGACAACAAGAGCCGTGATGCATGGGGTAGGCAAAGACCCAGCCTCAGCGGCCGCACTGGTGACAACATCCTACATCGCGACAGTGTTTGCCGTGGCTCTTCCCAGTGCTCTGGCTTGCGTTTGTTTGTTTTTCATCACGCTGAGACTTACTGGTTCACTGGACGCGGCGGCATTCGCTGCTCTCGCCATGGGCCTGGCCACTCCGATCTGGCCATGGTCCACTCTGTTCTGGGGACATGCTTTGGCCGGAGCATGCCTGGTGTTTGCCTTCGCCGCAGCGTGGCGTGTGGGACAGTCTGAAAAGGGGCTGCTCTGGTTGGGCCTTGCGGCCGGCCTCGCGGCGGGCTGGGCAACGGTTTCGGAATATCCCGCGGCTCCCGCAACTGTGATGATCGCCGCCTTTGCCATAGCACAAGCCTGGCATCGCGAATGGAAGGAGAGGTGGCTAGTTGCCGTGGGCATCGCAGTGGGCGCGGGTGCTTGCCTTGTGGTGCTGCTGAGCTATCAGCAGGCGGCGTTTGGTTCGCTGCTCCGTCCCAGCTACACCTATTACCAGGCCGGCGCATTTCCCTGGATGCAACGCGGCTATATGGGACTCACCTATCCGCATCCTGACGTGATGTTGAAATTGTTGTCCGGGTGCCGACGCGGATTGCTGTTCGCGGCGCCAGTGCTCCTCGCGGCACCCTTCGGATTCTGCCGGTTGTACACGCAGAGGCGCAATCGGGCGGCAGCGATGGCTGCTGCGGCCATCGCGAGTTATTACTTTTTGTTTAACGCGTCGTTCTCTTCCTGGCCCGGCGGATGGTCTTACGGTCCGCGATACATGGCAGCGGGTGTGCCTTTGTTGTGCGTTGGGTTGGCGGCTGCATGGGCGAACGCTGGCCGAGTTTGGCGGAAGGCGCTCATTGCACTCGCAGCCTGCGGAATGCTGTTTTCCCTGATGGCGGCTTCCGTCACAGCGCAGCCGCCGGATGAATTCCGGTGCCCACTATTCCAGCTGCTTTGGCCGTCATTCTGGTCGGGAAAACTCTCGCTCACCCAGGGATCGATGTTGAAAGTAACTGAAGGCGTGGGAGAGCGGCACGGCGCATTCAACCTGGGGGAACTCCTCGGATTACGTGGCTTGATGAGCCTTGTGCCATTGCTCATTTGTTGGGCATCGATTGCGGCAATGTGGGTCTGGATCGATCATCGAGAACGTCGCCAAAGCTGCGTTCGTGCGGCGAGCGGCTAAATTCGTCTCGCGGTATGCGGCAAGCTCCACACTAAGCTCTGCTGTGACTCGGATGTTACGATGCTTGCAATCCGGCTGCGGCCGGTGTTCTCCATGCCCGAATTCTGCGATGTTGCCCTGCCGGTGCCGCTCGACACCGTCTTTACTTATCGTATGCCGGATGGCATGCGCCCAGTCATCGGCGGGCGTGTGCTGGTGCCCTTTCGCCAGCAGCGCATGTCCGGAATTGTCGCGGAACTGCACGATCGCAGGCCTTCCGTTCAGACCAGGAACATTATCAGCGTGCTGGATGCGGCACCGGTGCTTAATGAACTTTTGATCAGGCTCGGAAGGTGGATTGCTGATTACTACCTCGCACCGCTGGGCGAAGTCTTCCGCACTATGCTTCCACTCTCAGCCGAGTTCAAGCGTGCGATCGCTTACGGAATTACCGATGAAGGACAGATGGCACTTCACTTGGCAGGGATGTCGGGCTCATCGGCGCGGTCCCGCAAGACACCCGAAGACCAAGCGGCTGAGTTCCGTGTCCTGAATTTTCTCACGGACCAGGACTCCACGCGGGAGGCAAGTTTGCGGGCAGCTACGCGCGCGTCGAAGTCTGTGCTCGCCGGAATGCTACGGAAAAAATGGATTGTTCGCGAAGATTTATCAGAAGCACGGGATGCCGCGCGTGTGGTCAAGATCGCGGTCCTCAAGAGTGCGGAGGGGAAGCTGAATGCGAACCAGCGGACTCTGATCGAGTCACTGGCGACTGCCGGGGGACGGATTGCGGCGGAGAGTCTGCAAAGTCTGGACGTTCCGCGGAGTACCTTGGCAACGCTGGTGAAGCGTGGCTTCGTGGAGATCGTGCAAGAGCCTGCGGATTTTAACGTATCCATGGTCAAGGCGCGGCCGTCGCTCTTTGATTTTCAGTTCAACACTGCGCAGCAGGCGGCGCTGGCGCGAATTCGAAGCAGCGTGGACGCGCAGGCATTCGGCGGCGTCCTGCTGCATGGGGTTACCGGATCCGGAAAGACGGCAATCTATCTCGCCGCCATGCGGGACGTGCTCGCAGCCAGACGCTCGGCAATCCTGCTGGTGCCGGAGATCGGGTTGACTCCGGCGGTTGCAGCGGACCTACACCAGGTCTTCGGCAGCGAGGTCGCGATCCTGCACTCTGCCCTGAGCGATCAGGAGCGGGCCGAGCAATGGCATCGCATCCAGCGTGGCGAAGCGCGGATCGTGGTCGGAACACGATCGGCGGTGTTTGCACCGGTCTCCGACCTGGCGCTGGTCATCGTCGACGAGGAGCAGGATTCTTCCTATAAACAAGGAGAAACACCTCGATATCACGCTCGGGATGTGGCCGTAATGCGGGCGAAAATGGCGAACGCGGTAGTTGTATTGGGATCGGCTACGCCCTCGCTGGAGTCCTACTTCAATGCGAAGAAGAACAAGTATGCCCTGCTCGAGCTGCCGGACCGGGTGGAGCAGCGTCCCTTGCCGGAGGTTGAGATCATCGACATGCGGCAGGAGTTTCAGGAGACCGGCCACGAGCAGGTAATCTCGCGCAAGCTGGCGGAAGAAATTAAAGAGCGCCTCGAGCGCAAAGAACAGGTGATGGTGCTGCTGAACCGGCGGGGCTACTCGCCGGTGGTGCTGTGCCGAGCTTGCGGAAACCATCTCCAATGCAGAAATTGTGCGGTCGCCATGACTCACCATAAGCGCTCGCAGCGCATGGTGTGCCACTATTGCGGGTTCACCGCGCCGGTGCCGAAGGCATGTACCGAGTGCGGAAGCGAGTACGTACATTTCCTCGGGACCGGGTCGGAGAAGCTGGAAGAACTGCTGCATGGGATGTTTCCCCAGGCGCGCATCGGACGTTTGGATCGGGATACCGTGCGCGGCCGCGAGGACTTCGAGCGTGCACTGAACGCGCTGGACCAAGGCCAACTCGACTTGCTGGTCGGCACGCAGATGATCGCCAAGGGCCACGATATTCATGGCGTGACGCTGGTAGGAGTGGTAGGCGCCGATATGGCGCTGGGATTTCCTGACTTCCGCGCCGCCGAGCGCACCTTTCAGTTGCTCACCCAGGTGGCGGGCCGCGCCGGTCGCGGATCAACTCCGGGCAAAGTCGTTTTGCAAACCTATTTTCCGGATCATTATGCGGTGCAATACGCCGCGCAACACGATTTCACCGGCTTCTACGACAAAGAATTGCAGTTCCGCAGTTGGATGCACTACCCGCCATACAGCGCCTTGGCCAATGTGCTGGTGCGCAGCGATCAGATGGACGAGGCGCTGAGATGGGCGGGCATCCTGGGGAAGTGGTTTGAGAAAACGCGGCATGAGGGCATTCGCGTGCTGGGTCCGGCGGCCGCGCCGATCGTCCGCTTGAAACGCGATTACCGATATCACTTCGTGCTGAAATCGCCCAGCCGGGAGAAACTAAATGCGCTATTGCGGATGATGCTCGCGTATGCGGCGCAGCAGAAGATTCCGCGAACGCAGGTGATCGTGGACGTGGATGCGGTGTGGTTGATGTGAAGAAGCTCTGAACTCCCATTTTCAGAGGCCCTTCTTCCGCAGGAATTCCCGCACTACCTGTTTCGCATCGCGTTGCTGGCCGTCAACCGCGTAATTAAGTTGCCGCATGTCATCATCAGATATTTTTCCCCCCAGCTCCTCGACCGCAGCCTTCACTTCAGGATGGCGCTCAATCATCTGCTCTCGCATGATTGGGACAGCTTCGTACGGCGGAAAATAATGCCGGTCATCTTCCAAGACCACCAAATCCAACGCTGGAATCAAGCCGTCAGTATTGTTGCCCGCGATCAGGTCCACCTGCTTTTCCTTGAGCGCACGCGTGAGCAAACCCAGAGCCATGATTCGCGGCGGCTCGGCAAATTTCAGGTTGTAGGTCCTCACCAGTCCTTGGTAGCCATCCGGCCGCTCCATAAATTCGTAGCCGAAACCGGTGCGCCAGTGCGGAGTGTACTGCGCTGCCTGGGAAATGGTCCTGAGATTGAGACGGCGAGCATCTTCCCCTCGGATAATTATGGCAAAGGTGTCGTTAAAACCAAGGGGCGGGCCGACCGCCAAATTAAACTGGCGGCCGTAGTCTTCTTTGACCCGTTTGTAAACCAACTCGCGGTCGACTTCAGGATTCTCCTTCAGAATAGCTGTTAGAGCTGTGCCGGTGTACTCGGGATAAATATCAATCCGACCGCCGAGAATCGCCTGGTGTGCGATGTAGGTGCCTGCCAGATAGAACCGGCGCTCGACAGGCAGATGAGTTTTGTTCTCGATTTGCTGGGCCAGCATTTCGCCCAGAATAAGTTGCTCGGTGAAGTCTTTGCATCCGACGACGATGCGATTGGCGCGTGGCGGTCCGCAGGCAGTGAGGACAACGGCGGCGATGAGCGTGCTTATAGTTCGAATCGTTCCCCAAACTAAACCTGTTCGCATCTGCAGTCAGAATCGATCGATCGTTTTATGTTGCGCTAAATTTCACCGGGCTCAGGTACTTTTCCAGCCAGCCCAACAGTAGATCGGCAAAGATTGCCAGCAGCGCGGCTGGAATTGCCCCTGCCAGAATCACGGAATTGTTAACCATCGCCAAGCCACGAAAAATGTATTCGCCCAAGCCGCCTGCACCGATGGCTGCAGCAATGGTGGCCAATCCGACAGAGATTACCGTGGCCACGCGCACACCAGCGATAATCACGCCCAAGGCCAGCGGCAATTCCACTTGCAGCAGTAATTGGCCACTGGTCATGCCCATGCCGCGTCCCGCTTCGAGAACAGCCGGGTCTACACTTCGTATGCCGACATAGGTATTGCGAATAAGCGGCAGCAGCGCATAGAGCGTCAGCGCGAGGATGGCCAGACGGTCCGCGCGGGCTCCAATCCAGGGCGCCGGCAGCAGAAATCCGAATAGCGCGAGGCTGGGGATTGTCTGAATGATGTTGGCCCCACCCAGAATAGGTTTGTTGAGTGCCGGCCAGCGCGTAATCAGGATGCCCAGCGGTATTCCGATCACCACCGCCAGGACGGTCGAGATCACCACCAGCCACAGGTGCTCCAATGTGAGTTCCAGAACTTCGGCGTGATTCTGAATCATGAATTGGAAGACGTTCATGGGCTGCCTCGAGTGCAGTTGAGATCGGTGCCAAAGGCATCCACGTATGCGGCCACCGATGGCTCTCTCGACTGCAGAAATTCTTGCGGGCTCAGAACCGTGACCAGGCGGCCGGCTTCCATTAGCGCAATGCGCGTGCCCAACAACAACGCTTCCCGCAAATCGTGGGTGACGAAGACCACCGTCTTTCTCAGACGCCGTTGCAGCGCCTGAAACTCGCGCCGCAGTTCAACCCGCGTGATGGGATCAAGCGCGCCGAAGGGTTCGTCCATTAGAACAATAGGCGGATCGGCCGCCAGTGCACGAGCGACTCCGACTCTTTGGCGCTGACCTCCAGAAAGTTCGCGTGGGTAGCGTGACGCGAGTTGGCGGTCCAGCCCGACGAGTTCCATCAATTCGTCCACTCGTTTGCGAATCTTCTCTGCCGGCCAGTTTTCGATGCGAGGGACTGTGGCGATATTTCGTTCGACATGGAAGTGTGGGAACAGTCCGATTTCTTGGATGACATATCCGATCATGCGGCGCAAGCGGATCACGTCCCAATCATGGTTCGGCTTACCATCGACCAGAATCTCACCCGCGCTCGGAGTGAGAAGGCGGTTGATCAACTTGAGGCTAGTGGTTTTGCCGGAGCCGCTGCGGCCCAGCAGGATGAGGGTCTCGCCGCGTTGCACTATCAGGTTTAGTCCGCGCAGGATTTCGCGGCCCTTGCCGATCTCATAGGAAACGTCTCGGAATTCGATAGCGGGGCCGTCGTCGGCATTCATCAGTTGTTGTTTTCCGCTGGCGCTACCTTCCGGATTGGTACGCTGCTTCGGGCAAGCCGGTAATGCGAATTCCAGAGTGGCCCTTGTGCCGGATATTGAGTCCGATCAGCAAGGCGGTGATGTGCTCCAGGATGCGCGCGTTTTCCAATTTGCCGCCGTCGATCGCACGTACACCAGGAATCTTCGCGGCCAGAGCGTGCGCGATCTGATTCGCGTTCGGGTCGTCGCCGCAAACGATCACGTCGCATTCCACCGAACTGTCTCCGTTCAGTACCTCTGCGGACGTGTTTTGAAAAGCCGCCACCACAAACACTCCCTTAGGAACCAATTCAGCAGTCTGTTGGGCCGCCGAGCCTTGCCAGACGCCAAGGGTGCGGCTGGCACGCCCTCCCACGCTTGAGGCAAGAGGAACCGTGGCATCGATTACGATGCTGCCGGCACGAATGGCCGCTTTAACTTGCTTCAGCAATGGAGCGTGGCCTTCAAACGGAATCGTAAGGACGATAAGATCGGTTGCTGCACAGGCAGCGGAATTTTCCAGTCCCGAGATCTGGGCCTGTTCGCCGGCTCTCTGCTTGATTTTGGCTGCGGCCTGCTGCGCGCGCTGGGCGTCGCGCGAGCCGATGATTACGGCTTCTCCTGCTCTTGCCCATCGCAGTGCCAGTCCAAATCCTTCCGGGCCTGTGCCTCCTAAAACCGCGATAGCGCGGCTCATGCAAACTCCGGCTCGAGTGATTGCTCGGCGGTCAGTTGCTCAAGTTCCGTCTTGATGCGAATGCGTGAATAAGTTGTATTGCGCTCGGCGGGAATACGTCCCGCTTCAAGGATGAGGGCCTGGAAATTCTCTGGGCTGGTGTATTGGCCGGCAGTGGCTCCCGCTTCGCGCGAGATGTTCTCTTCCATTAGCGTTCCACCGTAATCGTTTGCGCCGGCATGCAGGCAGAGTTGCGAGAGCCTGCGGTTCAGCTTCACCCACGAAACCTGAATGTTATTGATCGCGCCCGCAAGAACCACTCGCGCCAGCGCATGAATTTTCAAGTGCTCGGCCAATGTTGGGCCTGGCCGCGAAATTCCCTGGTGAAAGAGGATTGTGTTTTGATGCACGAAACCGAGGGGAACAAATTCGGTGAAGCCTCCGGTCTCGCTTTGGATCTCGCGTAGCAATAGCAGTTGATCGACCCAATGGGTGGGGGTCTCCACATGTCCGTACATCAGCGTCGATGTGCTGCGGATGCCACAACCGTGGGCGGTGCGGATGACCTGTTTCCACTGTTCAGTCGAGAGCTTATTGCGCGATAGTACGAAGCGCACGTCGTCGTCGAGAATCTCAGCGGCAGTACCCGGCAAAGTGTCGAGACCATTGTCGCGCAACATGCGCAGGTAATCAGCAAGCGGCATGCCAGTTAATTCCACTCCGTTGACGATTTCCATTGGGGAAAACGCGTGGATGTGCATGTGGGGGAGAGCCTTTTTCACAGCGCGCAAGATGTCACGATAATAGAACGGCTGCAGGTCGCGAGGCAGACCTCCCTGGATGCAGACTTCGCTAGCGCCGAGTTGCCAGGCCTGGAGCGCCTTTTCAGCGACCTGATCCGGGCTCAGGAAATAAGTATCCGCCTCACGCGGCCCCCGGCTGAAGGCGCAGAATTTGCATCCCACGAAGCAGATGTTGGTGAAGTTGATGTTCCGGTTGACGACATAGGTGACGAGATTTCCAACCAACTCGCGCCGCAGAGTGTCGGCCGCAACCAGCAGTCCAAGAAGATTGTCATCCTCGCAATGGGCGAGAAGCAGGCTTTGTTCGCGGGTCAGAATGGAACCGTTCTGCGATTCGAGCACTGCTTCCAGCGCGGAACCAACCTGAGGTGAAATTCGAGATGCGATGTCTGACCATTCCAGGGAGGGAAAGTTATCCAGTTCAACGAGCATGGAGTCAGTCTTTCTTGTCGCCCCTCGGGGCTCTCTGATCTGTTTACGTTTCCACAGCTCACGCCGTGGATTCTAATCCTACGCCGCTTCGGGGCTGCGTTTCACGTGATCGCTTCCTGCTCGCGAAATAGACTTAACGAAACAGGTCCTTCTTTGCCGGACGAATTAGTTCCTGAGCGCTGCCTCGCCCTCGCCGATACTGGAATCCCCGAATAATACACGCCGGAGTGCGTGTCAGTTTGCCGCACACCAGGCCGGCGGCGCATGCCAGTTCGTCGGCGACCGCCTCCACGCTGGCCCGAAGATTGTATCCGTACGGATCCCGCCGGCCGCGATCGTCGTGCAGCGGCTTCATGCCCGCGATTCCTATGGCAACTTCCGTCAGACCTTCACGCCAGGGACGTCCGAAAGTATCAGTGATGATGATCGGGATAGAAAGGTTCAGACGTTTTTTCAGCTCGCGGCTGAGTTGCCGGGCAGAGCGGTCGGGATCTTCGGGAAGCAAAAGCGCGTAGCGGCCGCCGTCAACATTGGAGACGTCAACTCCGCTGTTGGCGCACACTAGGCCCTGTCGGTTCTCCGTAATCAGAACGCCGCCCCTGCGCCGAACCACCCGTCTACTCTCTGCCAGCGCCAGTTCGGTCACACCCGGATCGAGATTGTATCGCCGCGCCCAGGCACGTGATGCAGCCGAGGGCTTGACGGAGCTCAAAGCAACGAACTGGTTCTCCGCCTTGGAAATGATTTTGTGTTTGATCACCAGGATGTCGCCTTGTGTAAGGCGCAAGTTGTGATGTTTCAGCGCCTGCAGGAGTTTCCCCGCAATTGAGTCGCCGGCACGGATTTCGTCGGGGAACGGAACAGCGATAACCCGCAGCTCGGTTGCGTTCAACATCGGCGGAAGTTGTTTTCGCGCAAATTTAGGCTTATGGAGTCAGCGTAAACTTTTCCTGCAACTGAACCTTGTCCGATGAGCTCCCAACCAGGATGCCGTACTCTCCCGGCGCGGCATTCCAGCTCTTCTTCTCTGCGTCGTAGTAGGAGAACGCTCTGCGATCGAGCGTGAGTTCGAGGCGTTTGCTCTCTCCTGGCTTGAGATCAACTCTCGCAAATCCTTTCAGCTCCTTAGAGGGGCGGGAGACGCCAGACTGTGGGTTTCCCACGTACAGTTCGGCAATCTCGGCGCCTTGCCGAGCCTCAGTGTTTTTCACTTCAAAAGAAACCTTCACCGGCTCAGCTATATTTCCATTTGCCGGCGTCACTGCCAGGTTATTGTAGGCAAATGTGGTGTAGGACAGCCCAAAGCCAAACGGAAACAAAGGTTTCACCTTAGCTCGATCGAAGTGACGATAGCCCAGGAACACGCCCTCGCTGTACTTCAGCTTTTTGACCTTGGGATCCGCGTAGTAGCTGTTGAAAACCGCGTTGTCCTCGAAAGAGCGCTCCAAGCTGACCGGCAGCTTGCCTGATGGGCTGTAATCGCCAAACAGCAGCTGGGCCAGCGCTGTGCCTCCTTCCTGCCCGGAGTACCAGGACTGCAGCACAGCGCGCGTGTGATCGATCCAGCGGGTCATGTCGACGCCCCCTCCGGAAGTAATCACCACGATCACATTCTTGGTGGCCCCGAGTATGGCGCGGATGAGTTCATCTTGTCCGGGCGGCAAACGAAAAGTGCGGTCTGCGCCTTCGGATTCGCTGAACGGATCGAACCCGACCGCCAGCACGACTGCGTCAGCTTTAGCGGCAATGTCACGTGCTTCAGCATTGACGATAGCAGTTGTGGTCACAATGCCGAGCCGCACATTGGGATCTCCGGTCAGCCGACGCAATTCGAGCCGGATCTTATGCGGGCCCGGTGTTAAATCAATTTCGTTGTAGTTGACGTATGCCGTTGCCCGATCCCAATTGTCGACTACCAGCTTGTCATCCAGAAAAGCCCGGCATGCACTATCTTCCCCCGCTCCTTGTACAAAGACGACGAACTTACCTGCATCCTTCGCGTTGTAGTATCCGGACCAGCGCGCGGAACGAAACTCGGATCCGATGCCCCGGAACCATACCCAGTCCGCGCCGTAATTGACATGCTCCACAGTGGCAACCTCGGCAGCAGGGCCACTAAGGTCATTAGACTTGAAGCTCTCTCTTTGAATCCCTGGCTTCGATCCCGAAGCATCGAGAGTGAACCAGGTCGCCTGGGCCATGTCGAAGAGCGAAGGTACGCCTGGCTGGTACATCACCTTAGCGTCCTCGGCAAGATAGTTTGTCAATCCCTCCAGGTAGCTCACGCCGTGAAATGGCTGGACGGCCGCGCTACCGCCACCGACTGCTTGTGCGGGATATGCATCCGGACCGATCACAGCCAGCGTCTTGATCTTCGACCTCTCGAGCGGTAGCAGGTTTCCCTCATTTTTTAGCAACACCATGCTGGCGCGCGCCGCCTCAAGCGCGATGGCCCGTCCGTTGGGGTTGTAGAGCGGGATGGAAGTATCGGTCTGCTCGTGATCGAGCCAGCCGTACTCAACCGCCCGGCGCAGAATACGGCGGATGTGCTCGTCAATGGTAGCCTGGCTTACTTTGCCGGACTTGACCGCAGGTACGAGGTTCGCGCGATTCATGAACTTGCCGGAAGGCATTTCCAGATCCAGTCCGCCATTCACCGCAGCGACTCCATCGTAAGTCGAATCCCAATCGGACATGATGATTCCGTCAAAGCCCCACTCCTTCTTGGCTATATCTATGTTGAGATACGAATTCTGGCTCATGTGCTCGCCATTTGTGAGGTTGTAAGAATCCATTATGGCGCACACGTGCGCTTCCTTGACCGCAGCTTCAAAGGTGGGCAAGTAGATTTCGCGCATGGTGTGTTCGTCAATGATGGAATCGACGTTGTGCCGGTCGTATTCTTCGTTGTTGCCCACGTAGTGCTTGATGGTCGGGCAAACTCTCTGACACTGCACCCCTCGCACATAGGCGACAGCGGTGCGTGCGGCGAGAAACGGGTCTTCGCCGAAGTACTCAAAGTTTCGACCACCCATTGGGGCGCGGTAGATGTTCACCCCGGGGCCCAAAAGGAAATGCACACCACGAGCGCGAGAATCGGCCCCGAGAACGGCCCCGGCGCGCTGAACCAAATCCGGATCCCAACTTGCTGCCAGCGCGATTCCGCCGGCCAGAGTAGTAGAGGGTCCCCAGTTGCGCACACCGAAAGGCCCGTCCGCCATCTTGAAGGCTGGCAATCCCAGCCTTGGCAGGGGGCGAATGTAGAAGTTGTTCACGCCACCGAGCATGTCGATTTTTTCCTCGAGCGTCATCTGGGCGAGAATGCCATCGACGCGCTTCTCGACATCGGCGAATGAGGGGGAACCATTTTGAGCGACTGCAATCAGCGAGAGTAGTAAGGGAATTACAACTACCGCTTTGAAAGTGCGCATGTAGGCGAACTCGCGCGGGCGCGGATAGTCCTTTCTCGAAAATCGCCAATCTGGAAACTGCCCGGGAACACAAGCCAAAGAACGCCGATTATCTCAGTTTCCAGCTTTCGCTAGTGGAAAAGTTTGCTGTCCTCCGGGAGTGATTTAGGATCGGGCGGTGCAGCGTCAGAATATTCGAAATATCGGGTTAGCGCGTGCGCTTTCCAAGCTCGGCTTCTGCTCGCGCTCGCAGGCGGTGGAATTCATCCGGGGCGGGAAAGCGAGTCTGAACGGCCGGATTCGCCGTGATCCGGAGACGCCGGTTCACCTTGGAAAAGACCGCATCGAGGTCAACGGGAAGCCGGTGACCGCCGAGCCGAAGATCTACCTCATGCTCAACAAGCCGCGAGGCGCAATTACAACCGCGTCCGATGAAAAGGGACGCGAAACCGTGTACCGGTTTCTGAAACAAGAAGTGTCATGGGTCGCGCCGGTGGGACGTTTGGATAAGGCCAGCGAAGGCTTGCTTCTGCTGACGAATGACTCCGAATGGTCCGCTCGGGTGCTCGCGCCTGAAACTCGTCTCGAGAAGACCTACCACGTGCAGATTGGCCAAATCGCCGATGCCGCCTTACTCCACTCACTCGTGATAGGAGTGAAGACGACGGACGGCGACTTCCTGCGTGCCAGGCGCGTTGCTGTACTGCGTTCCGGCACGCGAAATAGCTGGCTTGAGATCGTGCTCGATGAAGGTAAGAATCGCCATATCCGCCGCATGCTGGCCGAACTTGACGTCGAGATCCAGCGGCTGGTGCGGGTCGCGATTGGGCCGCTTGCATTGGAAGATCTGCAAAAGGGAGAAATACGTCCGCTAACTAAGGAGGAGAAACAAGCCATCAACTCTGCGATGTCAGGACGTGTTCCTGAAAGAGACTCCAGCAACTAGGCCAATTGCTGCTATCAACCGTTGGCGTTCATGAACTCGGCCTTGGCGGCGAGGTTCGCGGCATTCCCGAGTTGCTGAAGATCCTCCAGGGTGAAATCCGGACCGCAGTTACTTGGTTCCGGCCCTTTGCGTGAAACCTGCAGCACTCCCAAAATTTTTCCGCCGAGATCCAGAATTGGGGCTGACATCAGCTTCTGAATCGGCACACCCTCGGTAAATCCGTCTTCTTCTGGTTTGCCGAGCTTAACCGACTCAAATACGCCAGCATGCCGGACTTTGGTGAAACTGTTGAACAACTCCAACTTCCTGGTTGACGCCGTGTGCGCCGCGACTGAGGAGGAACTAGACAGGGGAATTGTGCCCACCGTCCTTAGTTCGCCGGGAAACAGGAACTTAAGAAAACCGCCTTCCACGCGCAGCAAGGCTACCTCGGTGACCCGCACGTGAAAGATTCTCGCCAGCTTGGCGCAAAATCCTTCCGGGGTCGGATGCTCGCTGAGCATCTGCTCCATTTTCGGATCCGAGGTTAGTTCGGCCATGCCTGGGGAGATGGTGCGGTCTGGAATGAGTTGCGCCTTGTGCATACCTAACCCGTCGCTGAGAGCCCGTACAGCTCATGCTGGCCCTTTTGGGTAACCGCATCAAGTTACGTAAGTACTGGCAGCCTCGGGAGTTAAGAGAAAGCGGGGGTTTCGGCCTGCCATCAGTCTTTGGCCAGCGGAAACCCCTTCTCCCGCCAGACCCGGATGCCGCCATCCATGGATATCACGTTGGTGTAGCCCATTTTTTGCAGGTTATCGGCAGCCAGCGCGGAGCGATATCCCCCGCCACAGTAGAGAACCAGCGGCGCGTTCAGGTCGGGAACTCGCGCCTCTATATCGCGTTCGATCACTCCTTTGCCGAGATGAACCGCGCCCGGGAGATGATCCTTGGCATATTCGCTTTCCTCGCGTACGTCGACCAGTAGAAATTTCTCGCCACGATCCAGCCGGCCTTTGACGTTATCCACGGTGGTTTCCTGCACCCGTCCTCTGGCATCGTTCACAATATTGAGAAATCTTGGTGAATGTTGCATGCCTTCTCTCCTGAACGGAATGGGTATCAGGTACGGATTGTAATCTGAGCGGAGCGAAGCCAGCCAATCATGCTCCTGGGCTGCTCCGCGGTAGCCCAGAATGGACAATGAACTATGCCGCTGTTGGGCGTCGCGCATCTCCCACGGTGCTGGAATCAGGCTGTTTGATGCTGGCCCAGTAATGCTTCCGCGTCACCGGCACCATCGCGAATTTCGATTAACCGGCCTTGGAATCAACCACGATCTTCGGGGGCAATGGATAAAGAAGGGTGAAGGGCAAGGAGAGCAGACTGAGTGCCGTGATTTCCGCCAAGTGAGCCCAGCAGCGTCGCGATTCCCGCAGAACGCTCCAAATTACAGAAGACTTTTTCCCACCAACGCGATTCACTTTTAAGGGACCACATACCACGAAAGCGGTTCTCAGCCGTCACGCCTGACGAGGCCGAATTAGCACGTTTCGGGTACAGAGTTCTCCGTAGTAGCTGTACGAATTCATCCCGACGCTAGTAGTGAATTCACCGCATCGCCGAAGCTCCCGCCGAAGCCATCTCAAAGCTGCCACTTGAAAGGTAGTAGCGATGGTTCGCAACGCGTTACTCACGTTCGTTTTCCTGTTCGCGTGCCTTTCCGTCCTCGTGCAATCTGTCCTCCTTAACGCTCAGGTTCTTCCCTCAAGCGTAGACTCCGGCAATACTGGCAGCCACGAATCCATCTTTCTTTCGGGCAAGGTGAGGCTGGAGGACGGCAGCCGTGTCCCCGGATCGGTATCTGTGGTGATTGATTGCAGTGGCCAGAATCGCACGGCCGCGTATGCGGATATTGACGGTGATTTCGGCTTTCAGCTGAATAGCCGCGGTATCTCGCCGCTATCAAACCAGGGAAGCGTTGCGCTTCCATCCGATGATGTTTCCGGCAGACAGAACATGGGCTGGCAGGTGTGTGATCTCCGGGCAGAGGCGTCCGGCTACGTATCCGCCAGGAAGTCGCTGTCCGCCATTGCCGGCGAAAGCGGGCTGGTAAACCTGGGGACGGTTGTGATGTATCCTCTGGCCGGAACCGACGGCTTTACTATCAGCGCAGCCGATGCCGAAATTCCTAAACAGGCCAGGAAAGACTTTCAAAAAGGTCAGCAGGAGGCAAAAAAGGGAGAGTGGAGCGCGGCGCGCGAAAAATTCCAAAAGGCGGTTGCCCTTTGTCCCCGATTTGCCATGGCCTGGCTGGAACTAGGCAGGATGCAAACCCAGGAGAGCGACCTCGTCGCTGCGCGCGAATCGTTCCACGCCGCGCTGGAAGTGGATTCCAGGTTGCCAACGGCCTACATTGGACTTGCACAAGTGGCGGCGGAGGAGGGTCATTGGCAGGAACTGGCCGACGCCACCGATCACCTTTTGGCTCTGAACCCCACGGATTATCCGCAATTCTGGTTCCTGAATGGCGTCGCGAATTTCAATCTTAGGCAATATGACCGGGCAGAACGTTCCGTTCTGCGCTCGATGCAGTCTGATTCCCAGCACCGCATTCCAAAAAACGAATACCTGCTTGGACTGATCCTGGCGGTCAAGCACGATTATCGCGAAGCTGCGGAGCACGTCAGGAGTTTTCTACAAACTTCTCCCGATGGTAAAGCGGCAGAAGACGCGCACCGGCAATTGACGGAGTTTGAAAAGCTTGCGGCACCCGCGGAGGCTTCCAGCCAAGCTGGTGGCGGCGGAGCGAAGTAGGTTTGACTCCCTCGCGACTTAAGTCCGTGGCTCGTGAGGCAGCTCATCAGCCGTATCCTGCGATAACGCCGATCGAGCAGCACACAGCAGCTTCTCCAGATGTTCAGAAACAATCTGCTGATTCTCGGGCGTCAGCTCGACAAATTCAAACGGCTGCAAGTACCCATGCGTTGCCCACATGGGAAAGAGGATGACTGCCCGATTCCTCACCGTTCCACTAGCAATGTGGAAGATGATCTCGACCTTGATGCCCTCGTCCAGAGGGTTGGGCAAATGCAGCAATCCCCCGGTGACCGAGAGCTGGTGAAGCTTGGCGGTGAACTGGCGCTTGTTCTCGAGGCCCACAAGGGCCAGCACCGTCCCAGCGAGTTTGACGCGAGGCGCGCGCACTATGCTTCGCGATGGCAGAGTCTTCGGCACGCTACATCAGTCTGACAGCGCGCCAGCCGACTCGGCAGATTACGAAAGCACTCGGCCGCTCGGCCTCAAGATCTATGCTTTTCGCTCTAGCGCTCAGGCGGACCTTCCAGAAAATCGTCACGCTCGCAACAAGGCTGGGATTTAGCAATAGGTTGTCGCCTAGCCATCTGGCTTTCCCGTCGTTGACTGCTCTTTCAAAATGGGCCGAAGAACCTTCTGGTAAGCCGCTTTGGATTACCCCCGTCACTTTACGATCACAAGCCGGGACCCTAAGCTGCGGCTTATGGGTTTGAACGCTCTCACCATGTGCCGTGAGCAGCAGTCGTTGAAAGTGGTATCAGCGGCCCTGGACGAACTTAAAATTGACCCGGAAGTATGTTGGTCGGCCCCGGAAGCAATCGAGTTGCTGGCCAAGGGATATTATTCGGCGCTGTTTCTGGATTTCGAGTTATCGGCTGCGGCGCAGGTGGCACGCATGGCGCGCTCGGCGCCTGCGCGGCGCAGGCCGGTGGTGTTCGCTATGATCGGCGCTCTGACCGACATAGAAGCAACCTATCAGGCAGGCGCGAACTTCGTTTTGTACAAGCCATTGGCGTTGGGCCAGATGATGCGGTCCCTCCGTGCCGGACACGGTTTCATGCAGCCCGACCGGCGTCGGTCGCAACGTCAGAAACTGGAAACCATTGTGTACCTGCAGTATGGGATCGCGGCTTTCCCCGCACTCATCCTTGATGTAAATGAGCGCGGCCTGGCCTTGCAGGCGCCGGAATACTTGCCCGCTGTTCCGGAAGTTCCGTTGCGCTTTGTTTTGCCTGGTACCCAGAACATGATCGATGGCAAAGGTGAGATTATCTGGGCCGACGACAGCGGCCGCGCCGGCATGCTCTTCTCCGAACTGTCGGCTGAGTCACGAAAAGCTCTCAAACATTGGCTAAAGAAACGGAGCGCCAAGCAGGGCTCTGGCCGCACCACTCCGCATCAAGAAAGCGCCCGTCTACAATCGTCTCTCCTGCAATAACACCACTCATCCCAATTCTTTGACGGTGACAGCTTGTCCTTCCCGCCGAGGCAGCTTGATGTATCGCCCATGCTAGACTCATCGTTTCCTCATGACAGAGCTGAATTTCCTGCCTGCGGTTTCCATTGCTGACAAGATCCGGCGCAAAGAACTTTCTCCGATGGAAGTGATCGAAATCCACCTCTCGCGAATCGAAGAACTCAATCCCAAACTAAACGCCTTCGTGCAAGTAGACGCCGAAGGTGCACGTCAGCAGGCGCGCGCCGCCGAAGACGCGCTCATGCGCGGCGATCCGGTAGGGCCACTGCACGGTGTGCCGATCAGCGTAAAGAGTTCGATTGAAGTTGCCGGTTTCTGCTGGGAAGCGGGAACGAAGTTGCGTGCGGGCTGCGTAGGATCGCAAGACGCTCCCTTGGTACAACGTCTGCGGAAAGCTGGTGCAATTCTGCTGGGCGTGACCAACACCCCCGAACTGCTGATGGCATGGGAGACCGACAATCTTCTCTATGGGCGGACGAACAATCCCTGGGATTTGTCGCGCACTCCCGGTGGCTCTAGCGGTGGAGAAGCCTCCGCAATCGCGTCCGGATGTTCGGCAGCTGGCGTCGGCAGCGATGGTGGAGGATCCATTCGCGTGCCCGCCCATTTCAGCGGCATCTGCGGTCTCAAACCCACGCCAGGGCGGATTCCGGCGACCGGGCACTTTCCCACATCTGTTGGACCGTTCGCGTTGCTGGGAGTGGTTGGGCCGATGGCGCGCACCATCCCCGATTTGAAAGTGCTGTTTGAGGTTACGCAGGGTCCCGACGATGGCGATCCTTCGGCCGCGCCCGTGCCAGTGCGTTGGCCCTCGGCACATGATCTGAAAAGGATTCGCATCGGCTACCTCGAAGACGACGCTCGCACTCCGGTCACGCTGGAAACGCGGACCGCCATTCGTAAAGCTGCAGAAGCTCTGCGTCACGCGGGATTCGAAGTGCGGCCGTTCCGCCCCGAGGGTCTGGAGTTGGCTCGCCAACTGTGGTGGAAATTTTTCGGAGTCGCCGGCGGAATGCTGCTCGGCCCGATGACTCGGGGACGTGAGAGCGAATTGAGTCCCATCCTGAAGGAATTCAATGGCTGGGTGGCCGCCGAGAGCCGGCACACTGCCGATAGTCTTCTGGACACTTGGATCCAGCGGGACGTCGTCCGCATGCAGATATTCGCTGCCATGCGCAATTTCCCAGTGCTGCTTTGCCCCGTGGCAGCCATTCCAGCGTTCCGGCATGGGGAGCGGAATTGGACCATCGACGGACAAACCGTGGAATACCTCGATGCCTGGAGCTATTGCGAGTGGTTCAACTTACTAGGTATGCCCGCTGTGGCTGTACCGGGGGGCCACTCGCCCGAAGGATTGCCCATCGGAGTGCAGATTGCCGCGGGGCCGTGGCAGGAGGAAATTGCTTTGTCGGTCGCAGAAGTCATTGAGCGGGAATGCCCAACAAAAAGGGAACCGCCGTTAAGCTTCCCGCAAGCCTGAGGATATTTCGGAGCCAGTTCTTCTGTCGCCTCTTCGGTGTTCCTTAGCGTCAGGGCTCGTCTTCCGGACCTGTTTCGTCAATTGGAATACCACCGAAGTCGTCGGCCAATTCCGTGAGCCGTTGAAAGCGGTCGTACCAATCCGTAGAGGCTTCGTAGATCCACATGATGCCCTGGTGCGCGAAGCCCAGTTGCACAAATCCGGTCTTGCCCACGTAGGTCCGCAGCCAGCGGGCGTCCTCTACTTCTTCATCACTGGTGAACTCGGCGTGGGCAAGGCGCTGGACCAGATCCTCCAGTTCCTCCCGAGTCAACCGCCACGAATCCATGGAAAGAAAAGGAGTGTTGGCCGCTTTGGCGAGCTCCACGAAATCCTTCCAGGCATCAGGATTGTCGTCGGTTTTGCAGAGCACGGCCTGTACTTCGTCGGAATCGACGTAGCCGTGAAAACGGCGCATGCCGTGGCCCTCGATGAAGGCGACCATGTCATCCTTCAAAGTGGCCAAATCGTCTGGGAGAGGGGACATAGCTTGCTCAAGCAGCATTGTATGCCATTTTTGGCCTGAATCCTGGGTCGTTGCCCCTCTCATTGAGAGACCACAGTAGGTCATGGCTACAGTCCCCTAGACATTGCAAAACTCCACCCTTCAACTGGTATTTGTGTCCACATTGACGCCTTACTTTGTGCATGCCTTTTTTTCTGGAATTGGAAATCAGGTGGTTGTTGCTGGCCACTGAACATGATCGCAACCAGATACGGCAGGTTCTTGCCATCTCCCGCAAGATGCGGCGGGACGCGAAACGTATGCGGATGGCCGCGCGAGCCGTGCGGGAACAAGCGTTAACCAACGCATTGAGGGCGGAGCCGATTGTCGCGATTCAATTGAGCAAGTAAACGAGCCTACCCGCGCTTGGACCGCAAATCGCTGTGCTACACTAATTATTTCGCAACGACAACTCTATCCACACATGCTGCTTTCCAAAGAATATGTGGGCTATTTGGCCCGCGAACTCACAAAGAAACTGATTGCTGGAGAGGTCATTGAGACCGGGAAGCCAGCTGTTGTCACCGAGCGCGTACATGCCGCTATGCTGGAGGAACTGGGGCTCGAGGACCGCATCAATGATGAAGTGCGGGTAATTCTGGAAGCCTACTCCGACGAGATGCGCAACACCGGCGCAAATTACCAGGAGATGTTTCGCAAAGTGAAGAATGAACTGGTGCGCAAATACAAGGCTGTGCTGTAGCGAGGATCGAGATTGAGAGTCAGTCGTGACAAGGTAAATAAAGTGGCGCACGTGGTGGCCGATGCGCTCGCCGAGATGAATGAAGTGGAGTTCCTGGAAGACCGGAACACGATCCGGCTCGAAGTGCGTAAAATCCTGGAAGAATTGCTGAATCAGGAGGAAAGAATCGACCAATCCGCGCGGCAGAAAATTGAAAGCCAGAAACGTACCATTCTCGAAGGCAGCCAGGAGTGGGACATCCTCTATCGCAAGTACTACAACGAAGAAGTGAAAAAGTTAGGGATGTAGCCTTCGTCACTCGTCACTTCTATTCCCTCACGCCATCCGCTTCTGATGCATCCAAATTGCTGACCTGCACCGCTGCCCGGGAAGTGACTACAATATCCGCTCCCTGACTTCTTGGGCCTTCGGATATCAGCTTTGTTCGGAGTTCTAAATGCAGAATGGCCGTATTTCCGAATTGGTGAAGCAGGCGGCTCTCGAAGCAGGCTTTGACCTGGCTGGTATTGCGCCCGTGAACGACTTCCCAGAATTGGAGCGATTCCCAGACTGGATTGCGGCTGGCCATGCGGGTGAGATGAAGTATATGGAGGCCCGGGACGAAACCGGACACCTGAAGCGGGCCTCACTGGGTTCGGCTGCGCCATGGGTCCGCAGCGTGGTCGTGTGTGCCCTCAACTACAACACCGCGCAGCCTTATTCGACAGAGACGACCGATGCCCAGCGCGGTTGGATTTCCCGCTATGCCTGGGGCAGCGACTATCACGAGTCGGTCTTACGTCGGCTGTGCTTGGTCGAAGGCAAACTCCGCGATGCTGTGCCGGTAGGAGCGGAAGCCGAGGCTTTACGCACTTGGTGCTACGTGGATACTGGTCCGCTCGTCGAACGCGTGTACGCCAAGTACGCCGGCGTCGGATGGATCGGAAAGAATACCTGCATTCTGAATCAGAAGCTTGGTTCATGGTTGTTCCTGGGCGTGATCCTCACCTCGATTGAGTTAACGGCCGATATTCCGGCCCCGGATCGCTGCGGCACGTGTACGCGGTGTATTGATGCCTGTCCGACCGATGCGCTGATTGCTCCTTACCAGCTCGATTCGACCAAATGTATTTCGTATCTCACGATCGAAAAACGGGGATCTGTGCCGGAAGAAATGCGCAATGGAATTGGCCGCCACGTGTTTGGTTGCGATATCTGTCAGGATGTGTGTCCGTGGAATCGGAAGGCTCCAGCGGCCACGGCGCCGGAATTTCAGCCGCGGGCTGGCCTGGTAAATCCCGCGCTCGAGTGGCTGGCGGAAATGACCGCGGAAGATTTTCGCAACACTTTTCGCGGATCACCGGTACGGCGTGCGAAGCTCAGTGGCCTGCGACGCAATGCCGTAATCGCGATGGCCAACAGCCGCAGCCCTCGCTTTGTGCCTTTGCTCAGGAAGCTGACCGCAGATGCAGACGCTGTAGTCGCTGAGAGCGCGCAATGGGCTTTGAACAAACTATTAAGCTCAGACTCAGTTTAGGAATCTATCCTTCCTCATTTCTCCCTTCTCTGCCAGGCAACTATCGGCGGCTTTCGCCGTTCTAATTTTTCAGATGTAGCGTTGTTTTCTTTATCAACCCACAATGAGTTCGCGGTAATTGCAATCCTGTGATTACCGCGTTCGGGTAAGCAGATGGCGGAGTATGCCGTTCGTAATGGATCGTGCCCGCAGGAGGACCTGCTGCTTACTCGGTAGGCTGTCCTACAGGCCCCGTGCCTCCGGGGGATAGGCTGCGGCGTGCGAGGCCAGTCACTGCTTTGGGCAGGGTGGCTGGCATAGTTTCGTGCAAGTGCAAGTGGAAGTAGGAATGCGCCCTCCGGAATTCGAGCCCGGAGGCCTTTTCCATTGCCGGTTTCTAACTCCCATTCCGCCTTTGAAGCCGGTTACGCTACTCCGCCCGCCGTTAGTGTTAGCATCTCGTAATCTAGGATTTCTCCTTTGGCCCTCGCATGAGTTCTTCTTCCATTTGGCGGCGGAAACTCTTACTCTTTGTCACGCTGTTGCTACTTCTGCGGCTATTAGCTTCTGCTTCTGACCAACCACAATGGGTTCGCATCAGCAGCGCGCATTTTTCCGTCCTCACCGATGCCGGCGACAAAAAGGGGCGCGAGACGGCATTGCGCTTTGAGCAGATGCGCGCCGTCTTCGGGCAACTTCTCCTGCGCGACAAGCTGAACCTTTCCGAGCCGCTGGACATCATTGCCGTCAAGTCTGACGAAGAATATGCACGGCTTGCTCCAGCTCGCCAGGGTCAGCTCACCTCTGCATCCGCATTTTTTCTGCCCGGAGAAGACCGCAATTACATCGTGCTGGATCTCGCGGACGATCAAAGCTGGCGGGCCGTGGCCCACGACTTTGCGCATTTGCTCCTGAATTACAACTATCCTCCAACCCAGGGCTGGTTCGACGAAGGCTTTGCCGAATATTTCTCGAGCATTCAGTTGATTGGCAAGCAGGTGCAGCTGGGAGGCGATCCGGAGCTGTACACGCCCCAGCAAAGTCTCGTCGGCAACACGCAACCGGTTCGCAACCCTCCAAAGGCGCTCTCGGACCTGCTTTCTCAGCCAGTGTGGCTTTCTTTTGCCGACCTGTTCTCCACCCGTCACAACGCCGGTTCGTACCAGGAAGGCCCGCACCACACCATGTTCTATGCCGAGTCATGGATCGTGGTGCATTACCTCATCAACAAAAACAGGCTCTCGGAGACCGGAAATTACTTCCAGCTGGTGGAGAACGAAAAACTTCCAGTGGAGCAGGCGGTTGAAAAAGCCTACGGCATGACGCTCGCGCAATTCGAGCAGGCCGTGAAGGAATATTACAAATCTATCGCGGTGCAGTCGCAGAACCCGCCGCAGGTTGCTGGACAGGGCAATGCGGCGGTATTGGTGCAGCAGTTCCCCGCGCCGGTGCAGGCGGATGACATGGGAGCCACTACCCGGCAGATTCCTATTGCGGAGGCCCGGGCGCTGTTTGCGGAAGTACAGGTACGGCTGCCTGAGCATCGCGATGCCGGAGTAAAGGAGTTGGAGACCGTTGTCAGCGATCCCAAGATGGAGAACGCGATTGCCCATCGCGCCCTTGGTTGGGTAGCGATGGAGAAGAAAGATCCGGATACTGCCTCCGAGGAATTAAGGAAGGCCATCGAGATCGACGCCGATGATCCCTGGCCGCGCTACTACCTGTCAGCCTTAAGATTTCGGAATGCACAGTTCAACGGCCAGTATTTCCTCGGAATGGCGAACATGATGCAGGATTTGCGGGCGGTGATCGAATGGGATCCGGAATTCGCCAATGCCTATAACATGCTGGCCATGGCACGGTTGGAGGGAGGGGGAACCAACTCGGCAATGGAGGCTATGCGATCGGCCATCCGACTGAACCCCCGCAGTGAAAATTACCTGCTGAATATGGCGCGGATTTACTTGGCCGGAAAAAAGTGGGACGCGGCTTCAGCGTTGCTCAAGCAACTCGCCGGCAGCAGCGACGCCCAGATCGCCCGCAGCGCGCGGAAGAGCCTCGATGATATGCCAACACTGCAGAAATATGGGATTCTCCCTGTGGAAAGCGAGAACCCGCAGAAGCCGGTTGAAGCCAGCGCTTCCGTATCCTCCGCAGCCACGTCCGCGCCCAAGGGAGAAGATGAAGACGAGGCTGGCCGCCCCCAGCAGCCGGCGCGCGCACCTGACAAGCGTCCGGTCAAGTATCTGAAGGGGAAATTGCTGAGCGTGGATTGTTCGGTTGCCCCAGCTGCGGTGCTCACGGTGAGCGAGGGCAAACGCTCCATGAAATTGCGCGCAGCGGATTACAAAGCACTGGTTGTGATCGGAGCAGATCAGTTTTCGTGCGGCTGGAAGAATCTGCCGGTCGTGGTGAACTATAAATCCGGCGGGAAAGTGGACGGCGATTTACTGTCGCTGGAAGTGCAGTAGAAGAGATCCAGTAGAAGAAGTCCGGTAGACCATCCGCTGATCGAACCATCCCGCTGCGATTCACTTGCCCAGCACTGGATCCGCCAATCCGGCCGTCGTCGCCCCTACAGCTCCTACATGAATGGTATTCCCCTCATCCACATAGTAAGCACGCCGTCCGGTCTGGTTCATCGAGACCGGCTGGGCGACGATGGTAAACCCGACATTTTTTTCTCCGCCAGTCACAGCCACGGGTGTATAGACGAACCGATATCCGTTTTGTCCATCGGTCTGAGCGAGTTGTTCCACCATCCCCTCATCGAGAATGCAGGCAGCGGTCGGCGATGGAGTAGCATTCGGGCCACAACCTGTGCTTCCACCGGCGCCTAGAGCCTTCAGGTCTGCGGAAAATCCACGTTCCGGAAACAGATTGACGTATGACGCCTCCGCGATTGCGAGCGTGTGCAGGGTGCCCGTCGTCGCGGATTCGTTGCCGCTCATCTTGGTTTTGAGCAGGCTGGGCACGAGTATGGCTGCGATCACCAGGATGATTGCCATCACAATAAGCAATTCGATTAGGGTGAAACCCGCGCGTGAAACGCGCTTTGCCGGATTCATGCTCGACCTCCAGGGCAGCCGCCTGACACGCCAGGTTTGAGAAACCGCGCGGGGCGCCTTGTTTGTAGAACGTTCGTCATGGAGATCTTGCATGCGGTTTTCAGAGGTCCTTCTCGAAGTTCCCTCAGATTCGGAGAGTTTTCCGGCCAGGAGGCCTGGCAGATCAGCTATGGAAGCACCAACGCAGACAACCCCGTCGGTCTTGTGCGATTGCTAGATTGTACTCACAGGAGAATTCGCGCCATGACTTCGAAAGATAGGAAGCGGTTCCTGCATCAGCATTCGTTGAGCATCGCAGCCATCGCCGTTCTGGTTACCTGGATCGTCTTGTACATGTTCTCTGATCCTTCCACGCACATTGGTTCTTTTTTCGGCAATGCCATCGCCGATTGGACCGGTGTCGTTGTGACCGTGATTGCAACCAAATACTTGTATGAAAAGGGATCGGCGGAGAGCCGCCGTCCCCCAGAAGAGTTGCTCGATCCTTTGCGCGAATGGCTCCGGAATCATTCTCTGAGTATTTTTCTTCTCCTCAGTGGAATCGCCTGGGTGGTGGTGTTTGCTCTCATGAACTCGGAAAGCAAGTGGGGCCAGGTGGTCGGTAACATTGTTTCTGAGTGGACGCAATTGTTTGGACTTGTGCTGTTGACCAAGCGTCTGGTGGAGCGGCATTCGAAAGAAAGCGCCCGCTAGCCGGGGAAAAAGCGGCATCGCGAGTTCGGTCGCGACTAGGCTCTAAAACAATTCAACCCTCCCAGGGGAATCTGGGAGGGTCATAGGGGTGGTCTCGGAGCTGGCTACACACGTACGACGTTGGCTGCCTGGAAGCCTTTTGGGCCCTTAAGTAGATCAAACTCCACCGTTTCGCCTTCGTTTAGTGTCCGATAGCCGTTCTCCTGGATGGCGGAGAAATGAACGAAGACGTCCTCCCCGGTGGAGCGCTGGATAAAACCGTACCCTTTTGCTCCGTTAAACCACTTCACTGTGCCCTTCTCTCTCACAAAGCAACTCCTTTCGCCTCTGCTGTTGAATTAAATTCTTCCGCGCCGCTTTGTCGAAGTTCGAGCTACGAACTTACCCCCTTAAAGAAGAGCGGAAGTATCTCCCGGTCGTGTTTCGTGATCCTGAAACAGCCGTAACAGGAAAGGCTCCTGAGTTTTGCGCCCGATTTAGAAACTCCGGCGCAAAGCTCGGGAGCCCGTCTTGATCCAGCGAGTTTCGACTGCACCACACGTAACATCAACCTGGAATGTTCGCGTCGCTGCCGTAATACCGGCAACGAGCAAAAGATAATATTCAGGAACTTTCGCAATGGCAAGAGGAGAATTTGTGAACGACGCTGAGAACCGGGAGCTGTCGGGACCCCGCTGTTCATCAAACTGCACGCCGCGTCCCGCACAAGCCTCGCCAACGTACGCAGAATTGACCCAAAACGGCTGCAAGTCTCTGATAACATGGGTACAAAGGCGTGGCCGAGCCAAATGCCGTTGACCAATTTGACCGCCGTCCCGAAGCCGTCTTCCCGAATCAGTCCATATTCTGGATTGGTCAAGTCCACAGTGAAATATTTGTTACGCACTGAGGTACACACGTTTGCATTCTCGGTCGCGGCGAATGCCCTGCTCTCTTTCTTTCCCTTTGTACTTCTGCTGCTCACCATCATCCGGCGCGTTCTGCATTCCCGTGTGATGAATGATGTGGTGCTGGAACTGCTCCGGGACTATCTGCCCACAGGACAGGATTTCGTGATCCGCAACCTGAATGCTCTGGTGGGAGCGCCGCATCGTGCACAGATTGTTTCACTGCTGATTCTGCTGGTCACATCGACCGGAATCTTCATGCCGCTCGAAGTGGCGCTGAACCGGATTTGGGGATTTCCCGACAACCGCTCGTATCTTGGAAATCAACTGATTTCGCTTGGATTGGCATTTGGCTGCGGAGTGCTGGCGCTACTTTCGATAGCGATGACGGCGGGAAATGTGGCGCTGCTGGAAACCGTGTTGCATGGCCATGGGATACTTATGGTTCGATTGGTCGGATTCCTGGTGATGAAAATCTTTGCCATCGCGGCCAGCATCGCTATCTTCTTCCTGATCTATTGGCTGTTGCCGAATGGCAAAGTACCGGCACGTTCGGTTCTGCCGAGCGCGGTCATTATGGGACTGCTCTCCGAAACTCTCAAGTATGCCTATATCCTGGCGCTGCCCTGGCTTAACTTCCAGGAAGTCTATGGACCGTTTGCATTGTCAGTGAGCTTGATGTTTTGGGCATTTCTCTCGGGGTTGTTGTTGCTGGTCGGCGCGCAATTGTCTGCGGAATTGCATGCTAAGCCCCCTTTGACCTGACAAGCCTTCCTGCTGATTCAGAAAATTCAACCGCGATAAACGCCTTTTCTTGCGGCATGACCGTGCCGACAGAACTCTGGTCAGCCGTCACATGCTTCAGTGACCGCGAGCACAGCCACAAACAATAAGTGCTCATAATATGCAATCTTCTCCTCTCGTGTGCTGGCCTCAGATTCTCCGCGAGGCTTGTCATGGCATTCAACTGGAAGCTCATTTTTTCCTCACTGCTTTTTCTGGCATTGCTTCAGTGCTCGACGGCACAAACCGCGCTGTTGGCTGATTTTCCAAAATTGCGGCAATTGGCGCGCAACTCGGGATACATCTTCTCTGGAACGGTGATCTCCGTGGACCGACTGGCCGGTGTGCAAGGCGAGATCAGCACCATCCGCGTCACGTTTCACGTCGAGCATGCTTTTCGCGGTGTGCAAGATGGGGAGACCGTGGCAATCCGCGAGTGGGCAGGGCTATCGAACGACGCGCCGCGCTATCGGCGAGGCGAGCGACTGTTCTTGTTTCTCTATCCACCCAGTCAGTTGGGATTGACTAGCCCGGTGGGAGGGTCGCTGGGCCGCTTCAACGTGGATCGAGAAGGTGCAGTGCTACTCGAGCCTCATCGAATTCCCCCCTATCCGATAACCGCTTCGCCGGCTGCTCCGGAAATCCGCAAAATTCGTGAGCATGATTTTGCTCGCATGGTACGGCGGGCGGCCGAGGAATAGCTGCCATGAAACCTGAATTCCATACTCTAGAACGCAGCCACTCCATTGAGGCAAATCTTCCTCGTCCAAAAACGGGACTATTTGCGCCTTCTCTGCCATTCCGTGTTGCTTGTCGTGTGGTTCGCCTGCTCGTAGTCGCACTCATGCCGCTGGTTCTGCCGAATACGGTACAGGCTGGGGGCCCACGCTACGTAGCTGGTATCAGCTACTTTGATCCCGCGACCCAAGGCGTGCCGCTGACCTGGGCGCAGGGAACGATTTCCTACTACACCGATCAGGGAGACCTCAGTTCCCTGCTGCCGCAGGCCAGTGCGGATGCTTTCGTAGCTGACGCGTTCAGTCGCTGGACCGGCGTCAGCACGGCGGCTTTGTCGGCAACGCAGGCCGGGCATCTCGGCGAAGATGTCAGCGGACAAAATGTAATTCTGAATCCAGACGGCAGCATCACCCTTCCGGCGGACATTCTCCCCAGCGCGGTTGCTACTCCCATAGCGATTGTCTATGACTTCGACGGAACCGTAACCGACGCATTGCTCGGTCTTGGAGCATCGGGTTCGTGCTTCACCAACGCTGTATTCGGGGATGTGGACAATTTCGGCACCGACGCCCATTTCTTGCATGCGTTGGTCATCATGAACGGAATTTGTGCGCAGACCTCATCCCAATTGACCGACATGAAGTATCGGCTGGTGCGGGTAGTGGGAAGAGTTCTCGGGCTGGACTGGTCGCAAGCAAACGTTAACGTGTTTACCCGCGTGCCTCCCTGGACCCAGCAAGATCTCAACGGGCTGAGCATCATGCATGCCGTGGATGAAACCGGTTGCGTCCCGATTACTCTGTGTTTTCCTAACCCAGACCAGCCGAAGATGGATGACCGGGGGGCAATATCCCGGCTGTACCCCGTCACCACACAAAACCAGGGACAGTTTCCCGGCAAGCAACTGTTTCTTGGGAACACCATCCGGATTCACGGTACGGTCCTGTTTGTAGACAGCCGTGGCCTGGGGGCCAAGGCATGCAAGGTGTAAATGTCGTGGCCCGGTGGATTGACCCCTCCACGGGTCAGCCTTCCAGAAGTTCAGTAGCCGCGTCGGTTTCGGGATTTCTCTTCTGCGGCAATGCGGGGAATGCGATCGACGGATATAACGATGACAGCGGTCAAGCATTCAACCGCTTCGGCTCAGCTGATCCGGCGGTGGAGGGATTCTATGACCTCGCCGGACTGGAAATTCCCAACGGCACCGGCAGTGCGCAGTACCAGTTGAGTGTGGAAGCTCTTGATCCCCAGTGGTCCTACGGAGTGGGGCCGTACTCCTCATGGCAGGTGCAGCCATCGGGGACGGCACAGCCGATTCTGCTCACGGCGTCCATAGGCGGCGACATTCAGCAGGATCTCCTGATGCAGAGCGCGCAGTCGGCGCAGGATTGGTTCGAACCTGCCGATTACTCCGCTCCTGCCCCCCTTCCTTCATCCGGAGAATGGATCGCATCCTTCAACGGCTACGGCAACGAGGATTTCTTCTGGTTCAACGCACAGGCGAATCGAACCTTATCCGTGGAAGTAACGGCGCTCGACGAATCCGGAGCGGTCACGGAAAGCAAGTCTTTGCCGGTTGCCGGCATTTGGGCGCTGTCGGATCCGCCCGGAGTCCCCGCTCCCGCAGCCACACCCATGGCCTTCAATAGCCTGAATTTCGGCGAGACTCGGCTCGACGCTCAACTATCGGGCACCACCACATTTCGCCTTGGGATTGCCGATTACCGTGGAGATGGACGGCCTGACTTCCGTTATCACGCGCGAGTGTTGTACGGAGATTCCATTTCGCCGTCGCGTGCCAGCGCCGCAGGCGGAACGCCACTTGTCATCAACGGATTGGGATTTCACCCTGGAAATACAGTCACGGCGGGGACAACCGGCGCGTCCGTTCTGGGCCAATCCCCTAATCAACTTATGCTGGCGGCTCCGGCGCAGCTGGACGGCGTGTATGACACGGTTGTAGCTGATCCGATTACCGGTGGGATGTCGGCCATGACAGGTGTGCTGACTTTCGGTGCAGGACCGAACGACATCATCAAGCTCGTCCTCGGAGGCAATCCTCCCACCCCGGTCGGCGGACAAGCTACGAATCCGGTCCGAGTGCAGGTGTTTGCACCGGACGCAATCACTCCGGTAGCCGGCGCCAGTGTAGTGCTCAGTGGTATTCCTGCAGTGGCATTTTCATCATGCGGCGGCACTTCGACCTGCACCGTCTACAGCGATGACAGCGGAGATATTTCCACCAATGTAACCGTGCTTTCGGCTCAGGTCTCGACCATCACCGCAACCCTTGCCCCAGCCTCTTACAATCCGGCGAAGTTGGTGCAGACCACATTGATTGGAACATCCTCCGCGCTGGATTTGGCGCTCGTTTCACCATACGTCTACATCGCGCAGGGAGCAACCTTGGATGTGCCCCTGGTCGGGCGTGTGCTTTCCAACGGCAAACCGCTTAGCGGCCGCTCCGTGACTTTCACCATCGTGAGTGGGTCGGGAACGTTGACTTTCGGCACGGTCAATACCGACGCGAGCGGATACGCCACCAGCACACTGCATGTTTCGGCCATATTATCGGCTGTGCAGGTGAGTGTCTGCGTGCAGCCCGGAAGCCAGCCGTGCCAGCCGTTCTATATAACCGTTACTCCCCAACCCGCGCTCAAGCTGGAACCGGTGAGCGGAAGCCTGCAAGTAATAGCCTCCGGCCAGAGTTTTCAGCCCGTCACGGTGCGGGCGACAGATAATGCAACTCCAGCAAATCCGGTGCTGGGCGCGAGCGTCGTGTTTAACTCGCTCGTCTCACGACTGCAGGCTAATTCAACGACGCGTCAAGTGGGCGACACGATCATTACCCGGGATCCGGTGCCGGTGATTTTGTCATCAACGCAGTCCACGGTGTTGTCAGATCGCAATGGATTGTCAGCATTGCAGCCGATGGGCGGCGGCCTCGGAATCATGATCCAGGGCACGAGCACCGTCGGGACGAGTTCGCTGCCGTTCCAGTTGGAGGTGCTGGAAGGAGTGGGAAGTGGAGGAAGTCGCAGGGCCGGCAAGAACCGCAAAGGCAGGGCGGCCGCGCGGTCGGCGGAGTAAACCCGATGCTTTGGGAGGTAGGGCGCTCTTCTCTGGTGCTTAGAGCTCGCGCCGGATTTCGGCAGCCATCCGGGCAGGATTGGTCTTGGGTTGGGACATGACTGAGTGAGTCAGTAGTGCCGAATCTCGGTCTGAGCGACAATGTCCTAACCTTCCGCCATTTTCTTGCGTGTCACGATCTTGTCGTAGACCCACAGTAATACCGCCGTCACCATGCCAACGGCAGCAACCGCCCACCACATGTGCTGGGGTTGATGCATAACCTCTCCGTAATGATGGAGCAGAGTTCCGCCAAACCACCCGCCAATCAGGGAGCCAATTCCGATCGGCAGAAATGCGAATCCCATATACGTGCCCTGCTGGCCGGGAGGAGCCAGCCGCGAGATGTATTCGTAATAGCGCGGAGACTGGATGATCTCGCCCAGAGCAAGCACAAATAGTGAAAGCACCGCGCCCCAGACCGTCGGCCGGAAAGCGAGGATCAACCAGGAGACGGACGTGATCAGAGTTCCCAAAATGACGGCTTGGAATGCGGGAATTTTGCGCGTAAAGAAATTTACCACCAGGGTCAGACAGATCACGGTCAGGCCATCGATAACCAGAATGATCTCGACATCGGCGGTGGGGTTGATGTATCGGTGGATGTATCCGGGCAAACTGATGTATTGCTGCCAGAACACAACCCAGTAGCCACTGAAAAGCACTAGGAACCACATAAACCGGCTAATCCCGGCAAGCACCAACAGGAGCAGCCCACCCCAGATCCACCATGGCACGCTGAAGGTCGGACGAACCCACAGCGCGATGCGCAGCACCAGTGCGGCTAGCAATACTGGCAAGACCAGACGTGCATTGCCCAGCACGGTGCAGAAGTTTCGGGCCACTTCCGCAATTGAAGGCGGGGGCGCATCCCCCGGCTTACGCGGTTCCCGAAAAAACAAAAGCACCACAAAGAACATCGCGAAGACGCTGAGCGCCGCCAAACGATAGACATTTTCCACGCCGAGGTGGCGATGCGCCCAGGAAGCGAAATAAGGACCAGCGGCGCCGCCAATATTGACCATGGTGTAGTAGATCGAGTAGCCGATGGAGCGGACATTCTCCTTGGAGGCTCGGGCCGTAGTGCCGACCACGCACGGCTTCACCAGCGAGATGCCAAGCGCGGGAAGGGCGAGGACGAAGCCGACAAACAAACCAAGCGGCACGGCGTTGCGTATGGGCGCCAACCAAGGCGCCGCGATGGAACCGATCAGGAAATAGGCTACAGACAGGATTAGATATGCGATTGAAAGAGCGCGTCGGAAGCCAAGCCGGTCGGCGGCGGCGCCACCGAATATGGCCAGAAACCACACCATGCCGCCGAATATGCCGGTAAGGGTTCCAGTCTGCTCGGTGGAGAAATTCAGTTTTTCCTGCAGGTAGAGCGCGAGTGAAGCAAAAGCACCGTAGTAGGACAGGCGCTCGAAAATCTCCGTGATGTTGGCAATCCAGAAGGGACGCTCGAAGCCGGTACGAATCTCGTGTAACCGCTCGGAAAAGCTCAATAGTGGCTCCCGGTGACTGGTTTTTCTCCCATCCGTGTTCCTCTGTCATCCCGAGCGCAGCGTGGTCATTCGCTCGCGAATGACCACCAAGCCGAGGGACCTTGCGCTCACCCGCAGGCTATCGATGTTCATTAAGCTTCAATCGTTTTCGCACTTCTTCCGCCGACAACCCCGTGATGCGAATCACTTTTGTACGCCAGCTCTGGCCGGCAGCAATAGTAATTGAGGAGCGCGGCAGCTTCAAAAGTTTTGCGAAGAATTCTATGCAGGCGTCATTGGCGCGGCCTTCGACAGGTGGAGCAGTGAGGGCGACCCTCAGCGCGTCTCCGATTTCGCTGGTGATGGCGTTCTTCCTGGCACGAGGGTGGACTTTGACCACGAAGGTCAGACTATTTTCTGTCTCTCGGATCGGGATCATGAATGGTAGGCGGCGTACAGTACAACAACAATCACCACAGCCACTCCAACTGCAACATAGATGATGAAATCACGCACCCGATGCTGCTCCCCTTCGGCTGTTCCCGAGGCCGGACTGAATGCTTGAGCGACCATCACCAGAATGTAATGGTCCTCCTTTCTTAGCGCGTCGAGCGCGTCATTCCAAGTTTGCTCCCCGGAAGCCTTACGGCGATCCTGGTCACGGGCGTTTCTCAGCAATCCCGCGATCTTGGCCTCATATTCATAGCTGTCGTAGTTGCGTTCGAACTCAGCATTTACTTCATAGATGTCTGGTATCGTGGGATGCACCTCGGTGAAGTAAAGCATCTTCTTTTCGACATCCGAAAGAGGCGCGTGCTCCGATTCGGCTTGTTGGATTACCCTGGAAATAAGGAATTGCTTTGCATCCTTAGGATCCATCTACTTTTGCCCTCCGACCTCTAGGTCCTCGCTCTTTCCCCGAAGATAGTGGTCCCCAAGCGCACGCACGTCGAACCTTCTTCGATTGCGACTTCAAAATCATGCGACATGCCCATCGAAAGCACATCCAAACGGACCGCAGGTAGCCGGCGTGCCGCAATCATGTCGCGCAGTTCGCGGAGCTTTTGGAAATAAGGGCGCGCCTGCCGAGGATCGTCGGTGAAAGGGGGGATCGTCATCAATCCCACTATCTCGAGATGATCCAACTGCGGCGCCCCTGCCAGAATCGCTTCCAGTTCGGGCGATCCCGCGACCACGCCGCTCTTGGCTTCTTCGCCGCCAATATTAATCTCGATCAGGGCCGGCAGTTTTTTCCCCAGTTGGACCGCGGCAGCATTCAATTTCTGCGCCAGCTTCAGCGAGTCCACCGAATCAATCGCGGAAAACAACTCAGCCGCCTTCGCAGCTTTGTTCGTCTGCAAATGGCCGATCAGATGCCATTTGGCATCAGCCAAATCACGCAATGATCCAGCCTTTCCCGAGAATTCCTGTACCCGGTTCTCGCCAAAAACCCGCAGCCCGGCAGCGTAAGCCTCGCGAATCCGCTCGGGCGGGAACGTTTTGCTAACCGCCAGGAGCGTTATTTCGCGAGGATCTCGTCCCACGCGGCGGGTGGCGGCATTAATCCGTTCGCGAACTTGCGCGATATTTTTCGCGATCGACATAGAGGCAACAAACCACAAGGACGCAAAGGAACACGAAGGAACCGTAAAGACAAAGCCTTCGTGCTACTTCGTGTTCTTTGTGGTGAAACGATCTTCCGCTTGCACGGGATGATCGTCGTGGGCTCAGACGCTAGATTCTTCGCCTCGCTCAAGATGATGGCGCGGGCGAGGGCGCCCGCTCCACACGTTACATGATAGCGGTCGGCGGCGCCGGATCTTCCGGCCGGCCCGCGTTGGCCAGCGGAACGCGGATCATGACAATTGCCAGCACCGCCAGCGCTCCCAGCGCCAGAAAGAACGAAGGCGTCCATTTGAAGAGCATCACGTCGCGTCCAGACCCCACCAGGCCGGCGATCACCAACCCGCAAAGCGCTTCCCCGGCAATCAATCCCGAGGCTGTAAGCACTCCGGCGTTGTCGACGCGTGCCTTTTGCGCATCGTTGTAGCCCCGGCGGTCCCGCAGCTTGTCGGTGATCCAGCGAATGACCCCGCCAACAAAGATAGCGAACGTGGTTCCCAGAGGAAGGTACATGCCGACGGCAAACAGCATCACGCTCTTGACCTCGATCATGATCATCGCGAGTCCAAGCAAGATGCCAACAATCACCAGCGGCCATGCCATATCTCCGCCGACGATGCCTTTGGACAACATGGCCATGAGTCCAGCTTGCGGCGCGGGAAGCGCAGGGCTGCCGAAGTGGTACGCCTTATCGAGGACGGCGACCGGGAAGAAGAGGACGAGCGATGCCACAATGATGCCGAACAAGTCTCCGATCTGCATCTTGGCCGGCGTGCCGCCAAGAATGTGTCCTACTTTCAAGTCCTGTAACATTTCACCCGCAACTGCGGAAGAAACACACACCACCGCCGCCACTCCCAACACCGCTGCTACACCGCCTGATCCCGAGACCCCCAAGGCGACCATCAACAGCGCGGCAATTACCAGCGTGCAAAGCGTGAGCCCAGACACAGGATTGTTCGATGAACCGATCATTCCTACGAGATTGCCGGAAACAGCTGCGAAGAAGAACCCGACAATGATCATGACTCCGGCTGCTACCAGCGATCCCGACAACACTTTCGAAGCCGAGACAGTACCCGCGCCGCTAATGAAGAAGTGGTAGAGCACAATCATCGCGATGAACACTACAGCGATGCCGGCAAACACAACCTTCGCGGGTAGATCACGCTCGGTGCGATTGGTGGCTGTGTGTATTGCTGCCGATTTCTTCAAATCAGAAACCGCACGGCTTATGCCGAGTGCCAACTGCTTGCGCATCTTGAATAACGTATACGTGGCGCCCACTAACATGCCCCCGACCGCAATGGGGCGCACAATTGAGAAGTAAATGGCGCCTGCCAGCAGCGTCCACGAGATCGGCTCTCCTTGTGGCTGCCCTGTCTGGATGTAAGGACCAATCGTAAACGTCAAAAGTGGAACCAGCAGTCCCCACGCCAGCACTCCTCCCGCAAAATTCAGTGCGGCGAGCCTGGGTCCAATGATGTAGCCGACCCCGAGATAGGCTGGGCTGATGTCAGGTGCGGTGAACAAAGTTGTCCCGCCAGTCACCGTCGTGGCGACGTTGGGGTTTGTGCTGGTGCGCAGCAGCAGCCTCTTGCCCATTTCGCTGATTTTTGCCGGGAAAGTATTATTCGGGTTGAAGACATTAACCGCGCCGAGCAGGTACATAAGCGCGCCAAATCCCATGTTGGCGAACAGGATCTTCGCGGCCTTCGCTCCTTGCTGTCCGGCCTTGTGAATCTCGGAGGCTGCGACTGACTCCGGAAAAGGCAGATCGGGATCTGCCACCATCACGCGCCGCAACAGGGTGACGAACAAAATGCCGAGCGTGCCCCCGATCATCATCAGCGCAACCGATTTCCAATATTGGTCCTTCGTGAGCCCCTGCCACAAGCCGGCCATGACGAAGGCGGGAATGGTGAAAATGGCGCCTGCCGCCACCGACTCGCCGATCGATCCTACGGTTCGGGCGATGTTCTCTTCCAGCAGAGAACCTTTCATCAGCCGCAGAAGGGCCATTGAGATAACCGCTGCCGGATAGGTCGCAGCAATTGTCATCCCAGCTTTGAGACCGAGATATGCATTTGCGGAGCCCAGGAGTGCGGTCAAGAAAAGGCCGATCAACACGGCTCGAAAGGTGAACTCCTTCATCTCCATGGTTTCAGGCACATAGGGGCGATACTTCTTCACCTCGGGTGGCTTAACGGGAGTTTGAGTGCTCATAGACGAAGATCCTCTTCAAACTTGGATGTGCAATGATAGGGCAAACCCGCGCACGTTAGCACGCACACACCGTGCTTTACAAGTATGGCCGTGCGCCCTGGCCCGGGCGCACGGTAGGTGCCGGACATGTAAACCCGCGCCAAATAACCAGATGCACGTCTTTTTTCGGGCTCCGGGGTTTGTTATCATGCGGGTTAGTAGTTCCTGTCTTCTGGCCGCATGAGTTGGGGGAGAGCAGCCATGTTCCCTAGGCAATTTCGATGCATCGATTGCGGCGGTGTTGAAGGTTACCGTTCACGTCCCCGGACATTTGTCGAAAAATACATCTTGCCCGTGCTGTTTCTGCGTCCCGTCCGCTGTGCCGACTGTTTCCGCCGTGGCTACCGGCTGGTTACGGTGGAGGTTCGAGAGCGAAACGAATCTGGCGTGGAGCATCACGCCGCCGCTTAAGCCCTTAGCACATTGCATGTAGCGCAACGCGCCTTTATACTGAAGGGGATTCGTCTAGGCTGGAGCCTCCCGAGGCGCCCGGACGAGGGAGGTTCGTCTTCAGCAGTAGTGGGGACATAACTCGGGCCGGGACCAAGACACTAAGGGAAAGTTTGCTGGTTTCTTCCCTGGTCTCATCAGTAAACGGCGTTGCTGAAAGCCTTTTCGCTACCCTGTTCCCGTCGGATTGTCGGCTCTGCGGTATCCCCCTGACGAACATTTCCCGCCTCCCCGTATGTAAGGACTGCCTTTCTGCCATCCGCCCCATCACGGAAGGCGTATGTTCCATCTGCGGCGAACGCCTGGCGAGTCCAGGGGTGTTTGCCGATGAGCATGTGGCGCCGCGTTGTGGGCTGTGCCAGCGTGTGCGACGTCCCTTCGAGAAAGCCGTCGCCTATGGCAGTTACGACGGCGGCTTGCGGGAGCTCATTCATCTGCTCAAATTCCAGCAGGTGCGTCCAGCAGCAAACGTGCTGGGACGAATGCTGGCCGAGATGATTGCTCAACTGGAACCTGCGTTTGCTGGACCGGTGCTGGTTGTTCCAGTTCCGCTGCACGGGAGCAAACAGCGACAGCGGGGATTTAATCAATCCGAGCTAATCGCCCGTATCGCGCTGAAACTGAGGAAGAGTGATCATCTGATTCTTGCTCCGGATTGCCTTGCGCGCTGCCGCGAAACGAAATCACAGATCGGATTGACCAGCCATCAGCGGCGCGAAAACATGCGCGGCGCCTTTGCGCTTACCAAACCGGAAGAAATTGCCGGACGCGAGGTCCTGTTGGTCGACGACGTCTACACCACGGGAACTACGGTAAGCGAATGCGCGCGCATTCTGGTTCGGGCAGGTGCATCAAAGATATGGGTAGCTACCGTGGCGCGGACCCTGAAACTCGAGGCACAACGTCTGGAAATGTCGATAGCAGGCGTCGAGGACGGCCGTACGCTGGCGGCCCGCGCGTAGCACTGCAGAATTAAAAGAAATGTCAGGCAAGTGGCACAATTCGGCAGCGAACCTGGGGAGGGCACAGGCCGTGCCCGCGGTGTTCGGCATTCACCAGGACAGCGATGGTCACGCCCTGCACGCCCCCGTGCTGGTGCTGAACGCTTCCTACGAGCCGATCAATGTTTGCGCCGCGCGCCGCGCCATCGTTCTGGTGCTGAAGGGCGTCGCCATGACGGAAGAAGAGAACGGACACTTTCTTCATGCCGCGCGTCTCGCAATCCGCCTACCCTCGGTGATCCGGTTGCTGGAATATCGCCGCATCCCGCATCAGACACGGGCTCTGTCGCGCAAGAATATATTGCTGCGGGATCGCAATACCTGCCAGTATTGTGCGGAAGTCCTGCCTCCAAGTGAGCTGACTTTGGACCACGTCATTCCTCGCTCTCGCGGCGGAGCCTCCACTTGGGAGAACCTGGTCGCCTGTTGCCATGGCTGCAATCGGCAGAAGGGCAACCAGTTCCCCAATGAAGCCGGCATGAAGCTCATGCGCGAGCCCCGCGCCTTCAATCTCCACACCAGTCGCCACATCATGCGATTGATGGGCCGCTCGGATGATAAGTGGAGAAAGTATTTGTTCTATTGAGCTATCAGCATTCAGCACTCAGCAGTAAGGTAACGGGGTACTTTGAAAAAACCCTTTGGCATTCCACAATTAGCAGGGCTGAATGCTGAGTGCTTAATTGCGCGTTCCAGTTCCTGCCTTCTTGTAGTCTGTAAATTTCAGCACCTGCTTGATTCGCACATCTCTGTTTGCAAAGTGCAGCGTGTCGTCGGCGGAAGAGAACGTGGGGAACCAATAGCCGTCGATTAATTCCCGCCAGGTGGTGAACTGCGGAAAAAGATTTTCTTCAATCTTTTTCTTTTTCCGGATCCGTATTTCGGGGACCGACTTGCCAGTATTCTTCACAATTTGGAAATCCTGATCGTCCACCCAGATTTTTCCCTGAAAATAGCGCTGGTCTTTCAATATCTGCTTGGGCGCAACCTCAAACACGTAGCAGTGCAATTCGTCCTGCTTTTGTTGTCCAACGTAAAGCAGGTTGTACTCGGACAATTCATCGATCGAGATGGTGAACGAAGCGCGCGTCTCAATATCCTGAACATCTTCTTTGGACATCTGCACACTCGGCTGCGGCGCAAATACCACATCTTTAACCCGCTTACCGCTTAAGTAATGGATGTCCCCGACCTGCCGGTATTCGCCCACGACCTCGTTCCCATCCATAGCCTGGACACTGACGTTTTGGCGGAAGGTGTACTGTTCGCGAAGCTTCTTCCACGCTTTCTCTTTGCTGGTAAAGCGCCGGATGACTTCATCCGATGTCATCCCCTTCGGGTGAGACTTGTCCAACTCGCCCTCTTGCGCGAATGACGACGCGACCAGTAAGGAAGAAACGGCAAGAGCAAGCAGGAACGTAAGCCGCTGGAGCGAGCGCGCCATGGCGGCATAGTGTAGCACTCGGAAGCCGCGCATCTGCACTCAGCATTCAGCCGATGGCGGGCACACAAGAGCACTGGCATCTAGGTGCGAGACAACTCACTATTCCGGTCGTTCGCTCTAGAACCGTCCTGTGATAGCTAAATGCTGAGTGCTGATGAATGCTGACTGCTGAATGCTACTTCGGTGGCGGTTGCTCCTGTGGCTGCTGATCTTCGGGCTTCTTCTGGTCGCCGCTTTTGTTCGGGATCTCCTGCCCCTCGTAGGTGATCTTCGTTTTCGACTGGAACCGCTTGTAGTCCTGATATTTCACGATCTCGCGAATATGGACATCGTTGGTCGAAAAGTGCAGGGTGTCGTCGGCCTTGGTGTAAGTCGGAAACCAGTATTTGCCGTCGATCTGTTCGCGGTAGGTGGTGAATTTGGGGAAAAGGTTTTCGTTGTTCTTCTTGCGGATGTCCGGCACGGTTTTGCCGAAAGTTTTCACGATCTGGAAGTCGTGATCGTCCACCCATATGCGTCCCTGAAAGTACCGCTTCTTACCCTCGATCTTCTTGGGCGCAATGTCGAACACATAACAATGCAGCTCGTCTTCCTGCTGCTGGCCGACATAGAGGATGTCGTACTCGGGGATTTCTTCTGAGGTCAGCACGAACGGCAGCTTGTGGCGGATGTCGTCGAGATCTTCCGGCGACATCTGGATCCGCTCGAGCGTGTTCTGCGGCGCGAATACGACATTCTCCAGCCGCTTGCCCTGGTCGTCGAACAACACGTCGAAAACCTCATGGTATTCGCCATCCATCGTGTCGCCATCGACCGTTTGTACTTTCACGTCCTGCCGATAGGTGTACTGCTCTCGCGCCTTCTTGAAGTCGGTCTCCTTGGCGGCGAACTGCTGGATGACCTGCTCCGGCGTAACCCCCTTCGGCTGGGAAGAATCGAGTTGACCTTCCTGCGCCAGCAAAGGCAGAGATAATCCCCCCAACATTGACAACGCCGGCAGGAAGAACAGAGACCGCAGAGCCGATTTCATAGAAGTTGAGTGTATAGGAATGTTCCTGGAGAAAAATTAAGACAGCACCGCTTCTCCCCTGCCGCCGTACCCTCTCCGCTCAGGGGGCCAGAAGCAGGGGAGCTGCAGTTCTGCCTGTTTAATTAGATAGAAATTATGTGCCCGGAGTTGCAGGGAAAATGGGGAAGCAGCAATTAGCAATTAGCAATTAGCAACTAGCAATTAGCAGTTAGCGCTAAGCCAGGGAGAGTGCGAGGTAATCAGGCCTGTCGGCGATGTTTTGGCTCAGTGCTGAGTGCTAGTCGCTGACACTGAGAACCGAGAACTGAGAACTGCTACACTCCCCTCGGAGGAGTCATGCGCCGTTTCATCCTGATCTTGTTTACGTTTCTTTACGTTGTTCCCGCATTCGCGCAGAGCAAACATCCCTTCACTTTCGAAGACATGATGGCGCTGAAGCGCGTCGGCGAGCCTATGCCTTCGCCAGATGGCAAATGGGTGATATTCAGCGTGGTGGACGTTGATCTTGCGGCGAACAAGAAGACGCCCCACATCTGGATCGTGCCAATTGCGGGTGGTCAGCAAGAAAGTGGGGTGCCCCATCCTTCCCCGGGTTTGGGAAGGGTGGGAGGCACGGAACGAGAGATCATTTCAGATCAAGACGCCGACCGTCCGCGTTGGGCGCCCGATGGCAAGCGCTTTGCGTTTCTCTCGACTAAAGAAGGTGGATCGCAGGTCTGGATTGCGGATTTCGATGGCGCGACCGGTACCGTAACTCGTGTCCGTAAGCTGACCTCGATCGCCACCGAAGCCGCAGGCGAACTCTGGTCTCCGGACGGCAAGAACATTTTGTTCACGTCGGATGTTTATCCCGGGTGTACCGACGAAGCCTGCAATAAGCAGAAATTGGAACAGTCGGCGAAGACGCCGGTGAAGGCGATGATCTTCAATCATCTCCTTTACCGCCATTGGAACGGCTACAAGGACAGCAAGCGCACGCACCTGCTTATCGTTCCCGTCGATGCTTGCGTGGGGACAGCCGCCCCCGGCTGTCCGGCGGGTGCAGCCCGCGATTTAACTCCAGGCGACTTCGATGCGCCTGTCTTCTCCCTCGGCGGACAGGACAATTACGCCTTCTCTCCCGACGGGCAGGAGATTTGCTACACCTCAAACCACGACGAAGTCGAAGCCACTTCGACGAACAACGATCTGTGGATCGTTTCCGTGAACGGCGGTCCACCTAAGAACATCACTGCCGACAACAAGGCCGGCGACTCAACGCCGCTCTATTCGCCCGACGGAAAGTACATTGCCTACCACGCCCAGCAGCGTCCGGGATATGAGAGCGACCGATTTCGCCTGATGCTGTACGACCGAAAAACGGGAAAGACGACCAACTTGACGGAGAACTTCGACCGGTGGGTGGGTTCGTTTGCGTGGGCACCGGATTCAAGGTGGATCTACTTCACTGCGGAAGGGTCGGGCGGGTCGCCGGTGAATCGCATCGCGGTCGAACATCCCAACACGGTGTGGTGGATTGTTGCTCATGGATACAACGATGACCTCGCTATCACAAGTGATGGCAAGATCCTCATCTTCACACGTATGTCAGTGAAAGCGCCGAACGAAATCTACAGCGCTGACATGGCTCATGGCAGGGTTGCCGAGCGTCTGTATGACATGCAAAAGGAAACCGTCCGACCAGACGATGTTGCCGTAATAGACTGGCGGACGACAGCGCAACTTACCCTTTTGAACGATTCCGTCCTCTCACAAATCTCCATGTCCCCCCTCGAGCCCTTCTGGTTCTCCGGCGCGAACGGCGACAAAGTCCAAGGCTTCCTGGTCAAGCCTCCCAACTTCGATCCCAGCAAGAAATATCCCGTGAAGTTCCTCATCCATGGCGGCCCCCAAGGGGCTTGGGGAGACGACTGGTCCTACCGCTGGAATCCGGAACTCTTCGCCGCCAACGGATACGTGGTCATCATGATCAACTTCCACGGCTCCACCGGCTACGGACAGAAGTTCATTGACGCCATCAATGGCGACTGGGGCGGCGCTCCGTTTGAAGACTTGATGAAGGGCCTCGACTACGCGGAGGAGCATTACGGTTTTATTGATAAAGACCGGGAGTGCGCGCTGGGCGCCAGCTACGGCGGATACATGACCAACTGGATCCTCGGTCACACCAACCGGTTTAAGTGCATCGTCACCCACGACGGCATGTTCAACACGGCTTCCGCCTGGGGCACAACCGAAGAACTCTGGTTCAACGAGTGGGAATTCAAAGGCACGCCCTACAACAACCGCGCGCTCTACGACAAATGGTCTCCACACCTGAGCGCCACCGGCTTCAAGACACCTACGCTGGTCGTCCACGGACAGCTCGATTATCGGTTGGATGTCTCAGAAGGCTTCCAGCTCTTCACCACCCTGCAGCGCCTCGGCATCCCATCGAAGATGCTCTATTTCCCCGACGAAGGCCATTGGGTGCTGAAGCCGCAGAACTCGCAGCTTTGGTACAAGACGGTGAATGACTGGGTAGATCAGTGGCTGAAGAAATAGTCGCGATTTGCGGCCGTGGAGACAATTCGGGAGAAACGAATTCGCCTAAACTCACGCGCTTGTTTAAAATGGAGCTTTGCACATGAATCTCCCAGCCATCCAGTCTGCCTTGCGCGATCGGAATATCGACGCCTGGCTTTTTTACGACCACCATCATCGCGATCCTATTGCTTATCGCATTCTCGGGCTGCCGGACGGGCTCATGGTGACTCGGCGATGGTTTTACCTGATTCCCGCGCAGGGTGATCCCGTAAAGCTGGTGCACAAGATCGAGGCCGGACATCTCGACACCATTCCGGGTGAAAAACGGCAATATTCCGGCTGGCAGGAATTATTCGAGCAGCTCAAGACTCTTCTATCGGGTTATCGCGACATCGCTATGCAGTACTCCCCCAATAATCTCGTGTTCTACGTTTCGCTGGTCGATGGTGGCACGCTGGAACTAATCCGGGGACTCGGAAAGAACGTTGTCAGTTCCGGCGACTTGGTCGCGCAATTCGAAGCCACGTGGACCGACGATCAGATCAAGACACACTATAAAGCTCGCGATGTAATCGACCCCCTCACCGGCGAGGCATTCAAGGAGATCGGGCGGCGCGTTCGTAACGGGGGCACAACCGAGCACGCGATGCAGCAGTGGTTCATGGAAGCGTTCTTTCGCGAAAATTTAGTGACGGACGATCCGCCTATCGTGGCGGTGAATGGCCATAGCGGCAATCCTCACTACGAACCGCACGC
>Ga0070697_100000254_pt1 | contig 43120 bp, 34 predicted proteins | sample KBSK1501metaG_FD_65475 | JGI IMG/M metagenome (GOLD analysis project Ga0070697, IMG submission 65475) | Corn, switchgrass and miscanthus rhizosphere microbial communities from Kellogg Biological Station, Michigan, USA - KBS K1-50-1 metaG | ecosystem: Host-associated > Plants > Roots >... | reverse complement strand
GTTACTCACCCGTTCGCCACTGTACCGGGGGTCTTGCGACCCCTTTCTCGTGCGACTTGCATGTGTTAGGCACGCCGCCAGCGTTCGCTCTGAGCCAGGATCAAACTCTCCATTTAAACTTGTGGCCCCGAGGGGCCGCTTGCTGAATGGTCAGCTTGATCTGGTATTGGTCTTGCTGAAGCTCAGATCTAACGGACGCACTGTTCAGTTTTCAAAGAGCGGATTTCGCGAGGGGCGTATTCTAGGACGGCCTTGAAGCCGCTGTCAAGCCCCTGAATGCATTAATTTTCGCTTGATCGACCGCGTATCCTTAATATAGGATACTCGCTGTGTGCAAGGGCTCAGTGGGCTGGGGTGCGCCCACTTTTTTGTTTTAAGGGGGCTCGCGAGCGGGCCGACCCGCTCCGGAGGAGAACCACGTGTCGCCGGACATGTCCGGAACCTTGGAGAGGGTTCGGCAGATTGCCTCAGGAATCCTGGAGTTTGCCGGCATGGAACTGGTCCATCTTGAGCTCAAGCGGGAGCCCGGCGGGTCTCTGCTGCGCCTTTACATCGACAGGAGCGGAGGCGTCAGTCTCGACGACTGCGCCCGGATCAGCCGCCAGCTCTCCGCGCAGCTCGACATCGAGGACCCGATCGAGGGGCGCTACACGCTCGAGGTCTCCTCGCCCGGCCTCGATCGACCGTTGTTCAGCGACCAGGATTTCGCGCGCTTCGCGGGACGGCGGATCCGCTTGTCGACCCTCGTGCCGCTCGACGGACGGCGTCATTTCCAGGGACGGCTCGAAGGGCTCGCCGGGGGAGCCGTGCGCATGACCCTCGAGGGAGGGAGCGTGGTCTCGATTCCACGCGACCAGGTGGCCAAGGCGCGTCTCGAGGTTGAATTCTCGACTTCAGAACAGAGATAACCGGACAAGAGGGGCGTCGCGAATGAGCAACGAGATCTTTCAGGCGATCGAACAGGTCGGCCGGGAGAAGGGCATCGAGGTCGACATCATCATCCAGGCTGTCGAGGACGCGTACGCGGCCGCCGCGAAGAAGTACTTCCGCACGAAGGAGGACCTGGGCGCCAAATTCGATCGGGACTCGGGCTCGCTGGCGGTGTTCGCGCGCAAGAAGATCGTCGAGGAGGTGACCAACCCCGATCTCGAGATCAGCCCGGATGACGCCCAGGATCTGGCGTTGCCCGCCAACGAGGAGGGCATCGTCGAGATCCCGAAGCCCAGGGAGGAGCTCGCCCAGCTCGGACGCATCGCGGCCCAGGCCGCCAAGCAGATCATTTTTCAAAAGGTGCGCGAAGCCGAGCGCGACAACGTCTACAAGGAGTACATCGGGCGCGCCGGTGAGCTGGTCAACGGCGTGGTGAAGCGCTTCGAGCGCGGAAGCATCATCATCGATCTGGGACGGACCGAAGGTCTTCTCCCCAAGAAGGAACAGTCGAAGGCCGAGCGTTACAGCCAGGGGGACCGCGTGCGGGCCGTGATTGTCGACGTCGACCGCAATGCCAAGGGACCGCAGGTGATTCTCTCCAGGACTGATGAGCGTCTGCTCATCAAGCTGTTCGAGATGGAGGTGCCCGAGATCTACGACGGCACGGTGGTGATCGAGAGGGCCGTTCACGATCCGGGCGACCGCGCCAAGGTGGCGGTCCGCTCGAAGGATCGGGACGTGGATCCCGTCGGAGCGTGTGTCGGAATGAAAGGGTCGCGCGTGCAGTCGATCATCCGGGAGCTGCGCGGCGAGAAGATCGACATCGTCGAATTCTCCGACGACGTGAGCTCCTTCGTGACCAACGCTCTCAATCCCGCCAAAATCAACCGCGTGCAGATCGTCGATACCGAAAGCAAGACCCTCGAGGTGGTCGTCGACGACGAGCAGTTGTCGCTGGCGATCGGCAAGAAGGGCCAGAACGTGCGTCTGGCGTCGCGTCTCGTCGGCTGGAAGATCGACATCAAGAGCGAACAGGAAAAGAAGCGCGAAGTCGAGGCCGAGATGGAGCGTATGGCGCGCGACAGTCGCGAGATGACGAGCCTGGAGGGCGTCAGCGACAAGCTCATCCAGAAGCTCCGTGAAGCCGGTGTCGGCAGCCTGGACGCCATCGTGGCCGCGCAGGTCCAGGGGCTCACGGAGATTCCGGGGATAGGTCCCAAGACCGCCGAGAAGATTCTCGCGGCGGCTGAGGCCGGTCTGACGACGCGTGCGGAGCTCGAGGAGGCCGAACGGCTCCAGCGCGAGCAGGAGGCTGAGCTGGAGGCCGCCCGTCAGGCCGAGGAGCAGGCGCGACTGGCGGACGAGGCCGCCGCGGAGGAAGCGGCGCGTCAGGCCGAAGAGGCGGCGCGCCAGGCCGAGGACGCGACGGCGCAGGAGGGCGCTTCTCTCGAAGAGGAGGGCGGCGACGACGACGCCGGGGTGGTCCAGGACGAGCCCGGTCCGGAAGACGGGGCGGCGGACGCACCGGGTGCGGAAGAGGCGGCCACCTCGGAGCGCGGGGAGGACGTCTAAATGGCGAAGATTCGAGTCGGACAGCTCGCGAAGGAGCTCAACCTGAAGGCGGCTGAAGTCCTGTCTCGGCTGCGTGAGCTCGGGGCCGAAGTCAAGACGAATCTCAGCACGGTGGACGAGGAGGTGGCGGCGCGCCTCAAGGCGGCCGTTGCAGGTCCCGTCAAGAAGCCGGCCGAGGCGGCTGGGAAGCCGGCGATCCGGCCGTCGGCGTCTGTGGGCAAGACGGTCGCGGCAACGCAGGCGGCCAAGCCGGCCGCCGCCACGCCGGCATCCGGTCCGGCTGTTCCAGTTGCGACGACGAAGCCCGCCGCCTTCCGGCCCGCCCCCGCACCGACCTCGTCCGCTTCGATGACATCGGCACATCAGGTCATCAAACCGGTGGGCACTGCGCCCGCGCGACCCGCGACTCCTTCTCCGGGCCGGGTCGCGTCCGTGCCGTCGACAAGGCCGGCCACGTCGCCGGCATCGCCGACGGGTCACGCGACGCCCCCTCACGCAGGCGGGCCGACACGACCGGGCGTGCCATCTCCGAACCGCCCCATGGTGCCCGCCGGCACCATCCGGCCGTCGGTGGGAACCCCCGTGACGCGGCCCCTCGCGCCCAAAGCGCCCGGGATACCGTCGACAGTCCGGCCGCCCGGCGTCGTACCGCCCGCCACCCGCCTGGTCCAGAGAAGCCCGCTCCCGGCCGGCCAGAAACTGTCGCCGGCTCCGCCGAGACCGCTGGTGGCCGGCGCGGCGCAGCCGCGAGTGACCCGCCCCATGCCACCCGGCTCCCGACCGATGCAGTCACCGGCCAAGCCATCCTCCGCGCGCCCGGGAGCCGTGGCATCGACGCTGCGTTCGGTGCCCCGCAGCGAGCCCGCGAAGCTGCCGCCCCCGATCTCCCAGGCGGGGCGCACCCAGCCTTCCCCGGCTCCCCGTCCGGTGGCGCCACCGGCTCCCGCGGTGCCCGAAACGCTGCAGGAGATCTCCATCACCGAGGGCGTGACGGTGAAGGAGCTGTCCGAGAAGATGGACCGCAAGGCGAAGGACATCATCACGCGGCTCATCGGCCGCGGCATCCTGGCGACGATCAATCAGCCGCTCGACATCACGATCGCCAAGGAAATCTGCCGGGAGTTCGGTTTCGACGCCAAGGTGATCACCTTCGAGGAGGAGGTGACCCTCGAGCACACGAAGGAGTCGGACAAGGCGCTTCTGCGGGCCCGCGATCCCGTGGTCACCATCATGGGTCACGTCGATCATGGCAAGACATCGCTTTTGGACGCCATCAGGGAATCGAACATCGCCGCCAGCGAAGCCGGCGGCATCACGCAGCATATCGGGGCCTATCACATCCGCACCCGCAATCGTGGCATCACGTTCATCGATACGCCCGGTCACGAGGCCTTCACCATGATGCGGGCGCGCGGGGCGCGGGTCACCGACATCGTGATTCTGGTCGTCGCCGCGGACGACGGCGTCATGCCGCAGACGGTCGAGGCGATCCACCACGCGCGCGCCGCGGGCGTTCCGATGGTCGTGGCGATCAACAAGATGGACAAGCCGGGGGCGAATCTCGACCGCGTCAAGAAACAGCTCTCCGACCAGGGTCTCCTGGTCGAGGACTGGGGCGGTGATGTCGTGGCGGTGCCGATTTCCGCCAAACAGAAGAAGGGGATCGACGAGCTCCTCGAGATGATCCTCCTGGTTGCGGACATCGGCGACCTGAAGGCCGACGCGTCCTCCCTCGCGTCCGGCGTGGTCCTCGACGCGAAGCTGGATCGTTCGCGCGGGCCGGTCGCCACCGTGCTGGTGCAGCGCGGCACCCTGCGCATCGGCGACCCGTTCATCGCGGGCGCGGTCCATGGCAAGGTCCGGGCCATGTTCGACGATCTCGGTCATCGCGTGCGCGAGAGCGGCCCCTCCATCCCGGTGGAGGTCCTCGGCCTCGAGGGCGTTCCCGAGGCCGGCAATCCGTTCCAGGTGCTGGAGGACGAGTGGAAGGTCCGCCAGATCGGCGCCTTCCGCCAGCAGAAGCTTCGTCAGGAGGCGATGGCGAAATCGTCGCGGTTGACGCTGGATCACCTCTACGAGCAGATCAAGGAAGGAACCGTCAAAGAGCTCCCCCTGGTCGTCAAGGCCGACGTGCAGGGGTCGGTCGAGGCCCTTTCCAAGAGCATCAACGATCTCCCCTCGGACAAGGTCAAGATCAAGATCATCCACTCCGGCTCAGGAGCGATCACGGAGACCGATGTTCATCTTGCCTCGGCCAGCAACGCCATCATCATCGGTTACAACGTGCGCCCCGAGCGCAGCGCTCAGGATCTGGCGGAGAAGGAGAAAGTCGACATCCGGCTGCATTCGGTGATTTACGACATCACCAGCGAGATCAAGAACGCCATGCTCGGCCTCCTGGAGCCCGAATCCAAGGAGGTCTACCTGGGTCGCGCCGAGGTTCGACAGGTCTTCAAGGTGCCCAAGGTCGGGACGGTCGCCGGTTCCTACGTGTCGGACGGCCGGGTCGCCCGCAGCGCCGAGGTGCGTCTGCTGAGGGACAATGTGGTGGTGTACACGGGGAAAGTGGCCTCCCTCAGGCGATTCAAGGACGACGCCAGCGAGGTCAAGGCCGGCTACGAATGCGGCATCGGTCTGGCCAACTACAACGACATCAAGACGGGGGACGTCATCGAGGCGTTCCGCGTCGAGAAGATCGCCGTCAAGAACCTCTAGCCGGCTGTCCGGGTGCGTCGGGTCGAGCGTCGTGAACGTGGCCCTCTGCGTCATCGAGATCCACCTGCCCGGTGTCGCCTCCCTGAAGGAGAAGCGCCAGGTGCTCCGCAGTCTCAAGGACGGGCTGCGCGAGCACTACAACGTCTCCGTGGCGGAGATCGAGCATCAGGACCTCTGGCAGCGGGCGACGCTCGGCATCGTCGGAATCGCGTCGGCCCGGGTACCGCTGGAGCAGACTTTTTCGTCCATCCAGGCCGAGGTCGAGCGGAAGGTGCCCGGTGAGATTCTGCGCTGTGAAGTCGAGTTCCTCACCTGAGCCGCCCGGGAGCCCGTCGTGAGCACACGCACCGAGCGCGTGTCCGATTTGATCAAGGACGAGATCTCCCGTCTGCTTCTGCGTGAGGTGCGCGACCCGCGGGTGGGCTTCGTGACTATCACCGGCGCGACGGTCAGCCCCGACCTGAAGAACGTCCAGGTCTTCGTCAGCATCCTGGGAGAGCCCGGGACCCGGCAGGAATCGCTCAAGGCATTGAACAGTGCCGCGGGCTACTTCAAGCGGACGTTGTTCCGCAACCTCCGGCTGCGTTTCGCACCGACCATCCTGTTCCGGCTGGACGAATCGCTCGATCGCGGCGACCGCATCGAGCGCGTCCTGCGCGAGATCCACGACAGGGAGCGTGGCGCCGGCGCGCCCGGTGAAGAGGAGTGACCGCCGTGACACCGATCGAGGGCGTGCTGCTGGTGGACAAGCCGCGGGGGCCGACCTCGCACGATGTGGTGGCCATCGCGCGCCGGGCCCTGAAGGTGGAGCGGATCGGCCACGCCGGCACCCTGGACCCGATGGCGACCGGTCTGCTGGTCCTGATGATCGGCAAGGCCACCCGCCTCGCGACGTTCCTCTCCGGAATGGACAAGACGTACCGCGGGGCGCTGCGTCTGGGGGTCGCGACCGACACCTACGACCGGGACGGCTCGCCGGTCGGACCGCCACGTCCGGTTCACGTGAGCGACGCCGAGCTGCGCGCCGCCTTCGAGCACTTCCGGGGCACGGTCGTCCAGGTGCCTCCCGTCTTTTCCGCCAAGAAGGTGCGCGGGACGCCGATGTACCGTCTGGCGCGGCGCCACAAGCCGGTCACCCCGTCCCCGACCACCGTGACCTTTCGGCGTCTCGATCTTCTGGGGTTCTCCGGCACGGAGGTGAGCTTCGAGGCGCAGGTCTCCGCCGGCACCTATCTGCGCTCGTTCGCCCACGACCTCGGGGAGATCCTCGGATGCGGCGCCCACCTCGATTCGCTCCGGCGCATCGCGGCCGGGCCGTTCCAGGTCGAAGGAGCGCTCACGCCCGATCAGCTGGCCGACGTCGGCCAGGCCGCGGCCGGCCGGGTCACCGCCCTGGAGGAGATTCCTCTCGGCATCCCGACCCTGGTCCTGACGGCGGCCGGCACGCACGCCATACGTCATGGCCGACCGTGCGGATTGGGCGACGTGGCGACGCCTCGCCCGCCGTTTCCCCCGGGTCGCTGCCGGCTGAAAGGACCGCAGGGACACCTGATCGGCATCGGTGAAGTCCAGCTCTCCGCGCCCTCCGAGGCGCGGCCGATCATCAAGCCCCACATCGTCTTCAGCGGGTAGATCGCGGCTTTACAGACCCTGGTACATGTGTTAGAGTCGCCCCTTGCGTATGTGCGTTCGGGCCGGTTTTCCGATGGAGACACGAGACGGGGTATGGCGCTGACGAAGGACTCGAAATCCGAGATCATCAGCGCGTACCGGGTGCACCCGTCGGACACGGGATCACCGGAGGTGCAGATCGCGATCCTGAGCCATCGGATCGAGGATCTGACCGGGCACTTCAGCGCGCACGCCAAGGATCATCATTCCCGCCGCGGTCTTCTCAAGATGGTCGGAACCCGCCGCCGCCTCCTGGACTATCTCAAGAACAGGGATGCGGAGCGCTACCGAGAGCTGATCAAGAGACTCGGGATTCGCAAGTAGGAAGGCTGCGATCCCGGACGACGGCACACCCGCAGGCGGTTTCCAATCGAACCGGATGGGGCGCTCGAACCTGAAAGCCGATTCCGGGGAACACTGGAAGGGAAATCTGGCTTCATACATTCTTCCAACCCTTCAGTCTTCCCTTCCCCCGGCGGCCCCCAGGATCTCGCCTCGCCTCCATCCCTCCGCGCCGTCGCCCATCCATGGTGCCTTCCCTAAATCGCCGGTCGCCTGCTCGGGCGCCGGTCCGGATGCCGATGTCACGAACCGCGTGACCGGCGCCCGACTGAGGAGGACGAATTGATCACCACACGCACCATAGATTTTGGCGGCCGACCCCTGACGCTGGAGACAGGGAAGGTGGCGAAACAGGCGGATGGCTCGGTGACCGTCCGCTATGGCGACACCGTGACCCTGGTGACGGCCACGGCCGAACGGCGCGAGCGGCCGGGTGTCAGCTTTCTGCCCTTGACCGTGGACTACCGTGAGAATACCTACGCGGCCGGCAAGATCCCGGGCGGTTTTTTCAAGCGCGAGGGGCGTCCGAACGAGAAGGAGACTCTCACGTCGCGCATGATCGATCGACCGATCCGCCCTCTCTTTCCCAAGGGGTGGTCGTTCGAAACTCAGGTGATCGCCCTCGTCCTGTCGGCCGACCTGGCGAACGACCCGGATGTCCTGGCTGTCACCGGGGCGTCCGCGGCGCTGTACCTCTCCGATATCCCGTTCACCAGGCCGATCGCGGCGGTCCGCGTGGGGCTGGACGACACCGGCTACATTCTCAATCCCACCTACGAGCAGATGGAGACCAGCCGGCTCGATCTGGTGGTGGTGGGCAGCAGGAGCGATGTGGTCATGGTCGAGGCCGGCTCCAGCGAGGTCAGCGAAAAGGAGATGCTCGAGGCGATCTGGTTCGGCCAGGGCCACTGCCGGACGCTGGTCGAGCTGCAGGAGGAGGTGGCGCGCGAGGCGGGCCGGCCCAAACGGCCGGTGAAACCGCGCGATCTGGACGCGGAGATGTACCGCCGGATCGAAGGGGCCTGCCGCGACCGGCTGTACCAGGCGATGAAGATGCCGGTGAAAATCGAGTCGTACCGTGCGGTGGCCGCGATCATGGACGAGCAGATCAAATCGATCCCGGAGACCGAGCCCCAGCGGCGGGATGAGGCGTCGCTCATCCTGAACGATCTGCACAAGAAGATCGCGCGCCGGGAGCTCCTCGCCGAGCGCCGGCGTTTCGACGGGCGCGCTGCCGATCAGCTGCGCAGGGTCACGTGTGAAGTCGGGGTCCTGCCGCGCACGCACGGGTCGGCGTTGTTCACGCGCGGCGAGACGCAGGCGCTGGTGACCTGTACCCTCGGCACCTCCGAGGACGTTCAGCGCCTGGACTGGCTGGAAGGCGAATCGGAAAAGCGCTTCATGCTGCACTACAACTTTCCGCCCTTCTCGGTGGGCGAGGTCAAGTTCCTGCGCGGCCCCGGCCGCCGCGAGATCGGGCACGGGGCGCTTGCCGAGCGTGCCCTGCTGCCCCTCATGCCGGCGGAGGAGGAATTCCCCTACACCGTCCGGCTCGTCTCCGACATCCTGGAATCGAACGGCTCCTCCTCGATGGCCTCGATCTGCGGCGGATCGCTGTCGCTGATGGACGCGGGGGCCCCCCTCCGTTCGGCGGTCGCCGGCGCCGCCATGGGGCTGGTCAAGGAGGGCGACACCTACGTGATCCTGACCGACATCGCGGGCGTCGAGGATCACTACGGTGACATGGACTTCAAGGTCGCCGGCACGCGCGAGGGAATCACCGCCCTGCAGATGGACATCAAGATCGACGGTATCAGCAAGGCGATCATGGACCAGGCCCTGGCCCAGGCACGGCAGGCCCGCATGCAGATCCTCGATGTCATGGAGACGACGCTCGCCAAGCCGCGGCCGAACATCTCCACGTTCGCCCCGCGCATCTTCACCATCCGCATCAACAAGGACAAGATCCGCGAGGTGATCGGACCGGGTGGCAAGATGATCCGCTCCATCATCGAGAGGACGGGATGCAAGATCGATGTCGAGGACGACGGCCGCATCAACATCGCGTCGGTCGACGAATCCTCGGCGCTCAAGGCGATCGACATCATCAAGGAGATCACCGCCGAGGCGGAGGTGGGCAAGACCTATCTCGGCAAGGTGACGCGGATCGCCAATTTCGGCGCGTTCGTCGAGATTCTTCCCGGTCTCGAGGGCCTGCTCCACATCTCCGAGCTCGCGGAGCATCGCGTCAAGGAGGTCAAGGACGAGATCAGCGAGGGTGAGGAGATCATGGTCAAGGTCATCGATGTGGATGGCGACCGCATCCGGCTCAGTCGCAAAGCCGTCCTGCGCGACAAGCGGATCGAGGCGGGCGAGTCGGTTCCGCAGGAGGTCGCGGCGGCGGGCGATTCCGGTCGCGCTGGACCGCGGCGTCCTTTCGGCGGAGGCGGCCACGGAGGGCATGGCCGGCGACATCACTCGTCGCGTCATCGCTAGGAGATCCGGGGGCACGGCTTATCCCCGATTCGGGCGCGGAGGGGGGTCCGCGTGACCGTCAAGAAGCTCGGCGACTGGCTGATCGGCAAGGGGAAGCTCACCGAAGAGCAGCTCCAGCGCGGCCTTCAGGACAAGGCGTTCTTCGGGGAGCGTCTCGGTCACAGCCTCGTCAAGCTCGGGTTCATCGACGAGGACACGCTCGGGGAATACCTCGCCGAAGTCGCGCGCACCCGCTATGCCCCGGCGCGACGGCTCGAGAGCGTCCCCCCCGAGGTGATCGCCTCGGTGCCGGCCCGGCTGGCCGCGAAGTATTGCATCGTTCCCCTGGCCATCGAGGGGCGCCGCCTGCAGCTGGCGATGCGCGATCCCAAGGACCTGATCGCTCTCGACGAAATCGCCTTCCTGACCGGCCTGCCGATCGAGCCGTATGTGGCCACCGAATTCCGCCTGATTCAGGCGATCGAGCGCTTCTACAAGATCAGTCTCGGAACCAAGTCGATTCCGGTCGCTCCGGGGCCTCCCGAACCGGCACGGCCGCGGAGCGCGCCGGCGGCGCCGCCGCCGCCGAAACCGCGCGGGCCGGAGCTCGGCCTCGACGGTCTGCCCCTCAACGCCGACCCCGCCGACCTCGACCAGCCGTTCCAGAGTCCCCTCGGCTCGGCGCCACCGCCGTCCCTGGAGTCGAACGAGCCGCTGCCGAGCTCGCTCGATGCGTGGCGCGAAAGCGCGCCGCCGACGCCTCGGGAGACGGGACGTCCCGTCACCCAGGGGCCGGGCCAGGAGATTCCCCGGCCGGCCACCGCCTCGACGCGCCCGTTCGCGGCGGTGCCACCGCCCCCGGGCGCCGCGTCCGGCCCCGCACCCTCCCCGCCCGTTGCGGCGCAGCGGGGAGCCCCACCCCGGCTGGAGTCGATCTCCACCCGTCTGCGTGAGTCGGACACACGGGACGAGGTGTTCGACGCGGTCCTGGATTTCACGGCGGCCCGGTTCCGACGCGCCGCGCTGTTCGTCGCGCAACAGGAGCGGATTCTCGGCTGGAGCGGCCGGGGCGAAGGCGTTCAGCCGGGGCGCGTACGCAATGTCATCGTGCCGCTCGACCGTCCATCGCTGTTTCTCAGCCTGCGCTCGGGAGGCGACTACTTCTACGGGCCGGTCCCCGACCTTCCGGCCAACGCCAAGTTCTATCTCGACCTCGGATGCCCGCCGCCGGCCCGCGTGCTTCTGATGCCGCTGGCGATCACCGACAAGCCGGCGGTCCTGCTCTACGCCGACAACGGTCCCGATGCCTCCGGCTCTCCCGACATCCAGGACTACCGACGCCTCCTGAAGAAGGCGGCGCTGGCGCTCGAGATCCTGATTCTGCGCAACAAGATCATGATGATCTAGGACGCCTCGGTGCCCCAGGACGAGTCCCGAACGCCCGACGCGCTTCCCCGGCTGACCGAAGACGAGCAGAGGCTCGTCCTCGACCTCGCCCGGCGCTCCATCGCGGCCCGTCTCGAGAGGGATCCGTTGCCTCGCCTTGCCGATTCACCCCGGAGGCTTCTCGCCGAGCAGGGCGCCTTCGTCAGCCTCCACTGCGGACGCAGGCTTCGCGGCTGCGTGGGAATGGTGATGCCTGCAGGCACCCTCGCCGAGACGGTCGCCACATGCGCCGCGGCGGCCGCCACCGAGGATCCCCGCTTCCCGCCGCTCGAATCGTCCGAGCTCGCCGGTCTGAGGATCGAGATTTCAGTCCTCGACACGCCGTTCCGGGTCGACGATCTGTCGCAGGTCATCCTGGGCACGCACGGTCTGGTGGTGTCGGACGGGAGGAAACGGGGATTGCTCCTGCCGCAGGTCGCTCTCGAGCAGGGATGGGACGTCCCGACGTTCCTCCAGGAGACGTGCCTGAAGGCGGGCCTCCCGCCCGACGCGGGGGCGAGGGGGGCCACCGTCGAGGCGTTCAGCGCCCAGGTTTTCTCGGAAGACGGTCGCTAGTAGACGACGACCGAGTCCCCCACCTCGATCTCGCGGGTCGATTGGATGATCTTGGCGGTGGCCGTCTTGCGCTCCGTGAAGATCACGACGAGCTGCCCGATCACCTTCGGGGGGGGAACGTTGTTGTCGTCGCGCCAGTATTGCGGGCTCTGGAATCGCCGGTTGCGCCACTCGTAGTCGTATTTGACCTTGGGATAGCTCGGGAACGGCTCGCTCGGCAGGAACACGGTCAGGAAGTCACCCGCCTTCACACCGTCATCGAACCCCAGATCGATGTCGACGACCTGCCCCATGCCGGCGCGCTCCTGATTGTCGAGGACGTGCACGATGTAGCCGCTCGGCTTCTCCATGGACACGACGGTGAGGCGGCTGAACGCGGGTGCCGGCCTGGCCGGGAGCTGCGTGATGTAGAGCGGCACGAGGGCCTGGCCGGTGCGAATCTCGTCGCACGCCATCGAGATGGTCGCGATCGCCGTCGTGTCCTGCGCCGCCAGGATCTTGACCGACCCGAGCCGCTTGTAGTAGTGCCCGAGGAACTTGTGCGTCACGGGATGGCGCACCTCCCCCTCGCGCGTCACCACGCTGTACTCGGTTCCGGGCTCCGTGTGCCCGTTCGACCGCCCGCGATTCAGGTAGATGATGTCGCCCTCGGTCAGACCGCTCTTCGATTCGTCCTCCTGGTTGGTGATGAAGTAGTCGGGCCTCTCCTCGCGTGGCGCGATGAACCCGCTGCAGCGCAGATCGTAATCGTCCGCGAAGGACTCCAGCTTCGGAAGGGTGCGGGGCGCGTGCGCCGTGTCGGGGGCCCTGTGCGCCGGGGCGGGCGCCGGGGGCGCCTCGGCCTCAGGCACCTCGGCGGGCGCGGGCTCCGTCTCCTCGGCGGGCGCGACGGTTTCCGGCTGGGGTGCGGCCGGGGCGGGCGCCCCTTCCTGTCCCTGGGGCACGACTTCGCTCACGACCGTCGGGCGCGCCGGCAGCAGGAGAGGATCGCCGGGATAAATCCAGTGGGAATCGGTGATGTACCGGTTCTCGTTCCAGATCTGCGGCCAGAGATACGGGTTCCCGAAGACCAGGTCGGCGAGATCCCAGAGCGTGTCCCCCGGAACGATGATGTGCAGGGTCGCGTCCGCGGGGAACGACTCGGGATCGGGAGGGTCGTAGGGAGTCCAGTGATCGCCGACCTTTTTCAGATTTTTCGGAGGCAGGGTCGAGCCTTCCTGCAGGGGCACCGCCTGTCGCTTCCCGGCGCTCTTCACCTTTTTCTTGGCCGTCCCGTTCTGATCGTCCGGCGGCGACTGCCCGGTCCCCTGATCCGGCTCCTGCCGCGTCCCGGTCTCGACACCGGGAGAGGCGGAAGGCGCGCTCTGCGCCTCCTGGGCCGCCGGTCGGGCCGAGACGAACAGGCAGAAGAAGGCGATGAGTGCCGCCGCTGGGACCAGGAATGAAGCGCGCGCTTTGTGCATTCTCGTATCTCCTGACGGCCGGCCGCTACGAGGACGGCGGGGCGCCACGGCTACAAAAATATGTGCCGGAGTCCGGAAGTCAAGAAACTCCCGGGAGATGGACATTGCGGCCGATCGGATCGATTACGGAAACGAAACCGCGGAGTTTCCTCGAGCAGTTCCTTGATCCGGTTTCAGGGCGCGGCCGGTGTTCGTGCCTGCAGCTCCCGCAAAGCCTGCCCGGCCTCGGGGCAGCCGCCCTCCCCCTGGGCCAGCGCATCCCGGAACGCCTGCTCCGCTTCCTTGGTCCTCCCCTCCGCCGCCCTCATCCGACCGAGCGCCACGCGCGGCGCGCAGGCGCGCGGGTTGCCCGCCAGCGCGCGTTTCAGCTCGGTCTCGGCCCGTTCCGGCAGTCCTCCGCGGTGATACAGCATGGCGAGGTCCGTCCGAAGACGGGCGTCCCAGGGCGCCGCGTCGACGGCCCGGCGGTAATCATCGATCGCTTCGTCGATCCTCCCGCGAGCCGCCAGCAGGCCGCCGCGGGCCTGCAGCGAAACGGAGCTCAATGGCTCGGCGCGCTCCGCGAGCGACCACTCGCGCAGCGCGCCCTCGGTGTCGCCGTCTTTCAACCGCCCCAGGGCAAGAGCCTCCCGCGCGGCGCTGAACGAGCCGTCTTCCTCGAGAGCGATCTGGTACTCGGAACGCGCCGCGGCGGAACGACCGGAATGATCGAGGACGAGCCCCAGGTCGTAATGGATGATCGGGTTGCCGGGCGCCTTCTCGAGGGCGGCCCGGAACAGCGTCTCGGCCGCCGGATCGCTGCCGATCGCCCCGAAGAACAGCGCCGCGTTGATCTCCGCCACCGGGACCTCGCGTCGGGGCAGGATGCGGCGCACGAGCGCGGGCGCCGGGTCCATGGCCCGGGCGGTGGACTCGGCGCGACGGACCTCCTCCAGGATCGCCTCCCCGAGTCCGGGCTCGCGCAGGTCGACGGCGGGCGGCGCCTGCGCCGGATCCGCCGGGACGCGCTCGAACACGCACGCCGACAGGTCGAGATAGACCGGCCGCCAGGCGCTGCTTTGCGCGAGATGCTTGAGGAGCGCGGCGGTCTCCGGGCTCTGGCGATGACTCAGGAGAATCGCATTCGCTCCGAGCGTCCTGGCGGCCTCCTCGAACGCGACCGGGTCGCGCTGCAGCCGCAGATACGTCTTGAACAGCGACTCGTCGTGGACCTCGAGGCGTCCGTCGATGAACACGCGCCGCGACGGGAACCAGCGCCAGGCGAGGTACCCGCCGACGGTCATCCCGTTGATCACCTCGCCCGGCGGACGGGTCCTCAGGATGAAGTCGGCCGCCCCTTCGGGGTAGAAGCCGGGTGCCGGCCCGCGGCCGAAGTTGCGCTGGGTGCCGTCCAGCTCGAAGAAACGGTTCGACCAGACATCCGCGAGCAGGAACAGCGTGGTCACGGCGACGGCCGCACCGACCAGTTGCGCGGGCCGGCGCGGCCAGGCGCCGCTCGCTCCGACCGGGATCCGGACGAGACGCGCCATCCGGCGCAGCGCGACTTCGAGGACGGGCGCGGCGCAGGGGATCGCCGCGAGGGCGAACAGCGGGATGTTGCGGCGGGCCATCAGGGAAAGGATCAGCAGGGTGCCGAGGACAAGAAGATCACCGGCCCGCGGGCCGCCACGGCCGAGGATGGCGGCGCCGATCACGACCGCCACGAGGACAGCGAAGGCCCCGATCGAGGCGGTCGGATGGAACCCGCCGAACGGAGCCTGGAATTCGGCGATGTGATGGGCATAGACATTGTCCGCGGCGATGCGCTCGAACAGCAGACGGTAGGGCAGCGTCCAGCCGGCCAGCCCGTAGGGCGTCAGGGCGGTCGCCGCGATCGAGGCGAGCGTCGTGGCGGCCAGAAGCCCGGAGCCCGGGAGACGCGCTCCCCCGGGACGACGGCCTGTCAGACCGCGAGCCTCGAGGAAGTCGCCGGCGACGACCAGAAGGATCACCGCGATCCCCACGACATACAGCGCGTGGCAGTTGGCCCACAGTCCCACGAGAAGCGGCAGCAGGAGCAGGAGCCGCGGATGATCGCGACGCTCGCGGAGGATGGCCACGAGCGCCGCCAGGAACAGGAACGAAGCGACCTCCGGTCGGAGAGTGAACCTCTCCTGGGCGGCCACGATCGAGACGAGCGTCAGAGGCAGGATGGCCATGAGCGACGCGCCCGAGCGGCGTGCCGCCAGGAGCGCCAGGGCGAGCGCGCCGCCTACGCAGCCGATCTTCAGGACATCGAGCCCCAGCCAGCCGGCGGAGTGATACGCCGCGGCGGCCACGACCTGGAACAGCCAATGGAGATCGATCCAGGGATTCCCTGACGACGTATAGGTAAAGGTGTCGACGCGCGGGACACTCCCTTCCTGCAGGATCCTTTCGCCCGCCAGGAGATGCCAGTAGAAATCGACTTCCGAGAGCTGTGTCAGGCAGAACGAGGCGCAGAGCAGGAACAGGAGGCCCAGGATGGCGGTCGCCTGCCAGTCCTTCATGACGGGGCGGGGCCGCCCGCGCTTCGGCAGAAGGTCAGCGAGGAGTCACCATACCGGTAGCTGCGGGTGATGCTCAGGGCGGCCGGCTCCGGTATCGCCACGTCCCGTCCCGAGCGATGCTCCAGGATCAGCACTCCCTCCGGCGACAGGAGACGGGCCGCCAGGACCACGGTCCCGGGCAGATCCGGGTCGTCGTAGGGGGGATCGAGGAAGGCGATATCGAACACCGCGCGCCGGCGGACGAGGTCGCGCAACGACCGCCGCGCATCTCCCGCGATCACCGTGCCGGTGCCCGACCAGCGTGCGAGACCGAGGTTGTCCGCGATGAGTCTCAGGGCGTCCCGATCCCGCTCGATCAGCGTCGCGCAGGCCGCCCCCCGACTCAGCGCCTCGCACCCAACCGCCCCGGTTCCCGCATAGACATCGAGGAATCGTGCGCCGCGGACGCGCGAGCCCAGGATGTCGAAGAGCGCCTCGCGGACCCTGTCGGCCGTCGGTCTGATCAGGCGACCGCGCGGCCTTTTCAGCCGGCGCCCCCTGGCCTCTCCGCCCGTAAGCCGCAACCCGCCCCCCGGGAGCCCGCTGCCGGTCCACCTGACAGGCGAGGCGTGGATTATACACCGCGCGATGACCCGCCCCTTTTCTTGACTTCCCTGCTCCGCGCCGGTACGATCTCGCGCAACTCCATCATGCGTTTGGAGTTTGGGTACCGACGGGATTGAGGAAAAACGCCGAAGGGTGATGAGCCGCCTGATACGTGGTGTGGTCTGGGCCCTCGCCCTCCCCTCGCTCTACATCGGGATCGCGACGCTGCTGCTTCCCTCGCACCCCTCGGCCGCGCTGCTGGCCGTCGACCCCGGCCCGATCGATCGGCCCCTCCACATGGTCGCCGCCGATTTCAACCGCGACGGCTTTGATGACCTCGCCATCGCCAATTTCCGGGCCGGGACGGTCACGATCCTGATCAATCAGAAGAATGGCCGCTTCGCCCCCGAGAAAGATTCTCCCTTCAGCGTGGGGCCGGCGACGATCAGCACCGTGAGCGCCGGACCGCTGTTCATGGTCACCGGAGATTTCGATCGCGAGGACGTCGATGGCGACGCGGTCGCGAACAACGTGGACAACTGCCCGAACGTCTACAACCCGATCAATACCGCAGCCATCCAGCCCGACACCGGATCGCTGGGCGTCGGGGACGCCTGCCGGACCGCGACCATCGTCGATTCGGACGGCGACGGAATTCCGGACTACGACCCGAACACCCATGTCCTGGACAACTGTCCGCTCACCTTCAACCCGGGACAGGAGCCGGAGGTCGCGGCCGGTCTCGACAACATCTGTTACAACGCCGACGACAACGAATTCCTCTACGGTCCCGACGGCCAGTGCAATACGACCGATGACCTGATCTCGAAGGTCGGGGCCGCCTGCTCGCGCAGCCCCGACCTGGCGATCGTCGAGACGACGTCGGGGGGCGGCTCGATCCTCGGCATCATGCGCGTGCGCGTCAACGACGGCCAGGGAGGTCTTCGAAGCCGCACCTCGCTGCAGCTGAGCATCGGACCCGTGCAGGCGGTCGTCTTCGATTTCAACCGCGATCTCAAGCCCGACATGGTGGTCTCGGACAGCGCGACCAGCGCGCTCCTGGCGTTCACGGGCGCCAACGACGGCGAGTTCGGCCCGATCTGCGCGGCCGGCACGAACAAGGGCAGGATCTGCGGGAGCAACGTCGATTGTCCGGGCTCCGTCTGCCAGCAGACCCTGGTGATCGCGACCGGGAGCCAGCCCGCCGGGCTGGCCGCGGGCGACTTCAACGGCGACGGCAACCTCGACCTCGCCGTCGCCAACCGGGCCGACAGGACCGTGGGGGTGTACACGAACACCGGGACCGCCCTCCCCGTGGCGGCGACCGCCACCCTGAGCACGGAGCGAGGCCCCTCGTTCCTCCTGTCCGGACCGGCCAAGACAGGCGACGCCTGCTCCATGCTCGTCGTGCTCGATCAGGACATCCAGATTTGCAGCGGCGGGGCCAACGACGGGAAGTTCTGCGTCACCAGCACGGACTGTCCCGGCGCGTCCGGCGGTCCCTCGGGCACATGCCAGACGGCGGGGGCGGACCACGGGCACATCGAGACGTTCGCGCCGTCCGCCTGCGCTCTCGGATCGACCATGAATCCGGTTCAGACGATCGATCTGGGGAGCGGTCACCGCCCGATCAAGGGCGCGCTCGCCGATTTCGACGGCGACGGCAACGCCGACCTGGTCGTCGCCGATTTCACCGGCGGGCAGGTCCTGGTCTACCAGGGGAACGGCGATGGGAGCTTCGTGGTTCCGCCGCTCACGCTCCCGGGTGGTCCGTTCGCCAGTCCATCGGCGATCGCGGTCCTGAACTACGATCCCAACAACGGTCCCCGGCCGGACATCGCCGTGCTCGGGTTCGCCAGCAACCGGATCGATCTCATCCACAACGACAGCGTGGTGCCCGGTACCCTGTCGTTCTCGGTCGCGCCGACGACGCCGGTGTCGCCATGGTCGGACGTCACGGCGATGTCGCTGTTCGCGGCGGACGGCTCGGTCGGCCAGGACCTGGTGCTCCTGGTCGGCTCACCGCCGCGTCTCGATGTCCTGTCGGGCACGGGTGACACCTTCCGCGTGCTGCCTCCCGAGCCGCTGTCGAGTCCGTCGCGCGCCTCCGGAATGAGCGTGGCCGACCTCCGGCAGGACGGCGTGCTCGACATGCTGGTCCTCGACGGCCCCGGCGGCAAGGTGACCCCGCTGATCAGCGAGTTCACCGGGGCGCAGACGGAGCGTCCCTCCGTCCCGGTCGGAAACAACCCTGTGCAGGCGGCCGTCGGGCCGCTGACGCTGCACGGCGACGACTACGACAAGGACGGCGTGCCCGATTCGATGGACAACTGCCCGACGGTCTACAATCCGCCCGGGTGTCCCGTGAACGACCCGATCGGTCACCCGGAATGCTACGTCAACGTCCTGTGCACCGATACCGCGCCGGGCGGTCTGGTCCCGAACGATTGCGGCCAGACGAACGCCATCGGCCAGTGCGACAGCGACAACAACGGCGTGGGCGACCAGTGCCAGGTTCTCGGCGCCCTGGCCTGCAGCGGCGGGACGAACAACGGGTTCCCCTGCACTCTGGCGACGGCGGGCGCCGACTGCGGGTTGGGAACCTGCACCTGCCCGAACCTCGACACCGACGAGGATCTGATCCCCGATTACGACCAGTTCTCGACCGCGAGCCCGAAGAAGATCGACAACTGCCCGTGGACCTCCAACAACGCCCAGACCGACGCGGACGGCAACGGAATCGGCGATCTCTGCGACGACACGACCTGCGTCGTCCAGTTCTTCGGCGGCCAGTGCAACGCCGGCCCGCGAGCCGAGGCTCCCTGCGCGACCGACGCCGATTGCGAGGCTCACGTCAACGATATCGTCACGGTCAACAAAGGGAGCGGGTCGGTGTCGCTTCTGATCGGCGACACATCGGGAACGTTCCGCCCCGCCCCTGGCAGCTGGTCCACGCTCAACGGCTTCTCCAACCCGACGGCGGCGCTCATCGGTCATTTTTCGCTTTCCTGCTTCACCGACGGCTTCGGCAACACCACCTGCACTCCGAAACCGCAGACCGACATCGTGGTCGCCGAGCAGGCCAATCCGGGCAGCTCGGACGACACGCTGAAGCTCTTCCTCGGCGACGGTTCGGGCCTCTTCACCGCGCCGGGCGCCCCGATCGCCCCCGTGACGGCGCTGGAGGGCGACCCGACCGACCTGCTGCTCGCGGAGAGCCAGAAGGTCTGCGCCAATCCCTGGACCCTCAACAACGATCCGCGCTTCCGCTTCGAGAAGGACGGCGATACGGCCGTGGTCGCGGCGATCGAGCCGGCGTCGTCCAGCATCGGGATCCTGCTGCCCAGCAGCCAGGGGATGGTGCCCCCGCCGGGCAACCCGAATCCGCTGCTTCTCTCCTCGCCCCCCGAGGGCGCGATTTTCGTCGACCTGAACCAGGACGGCATCCTGGATCTCGTCGCGCTGTCGTCCGGCGACGGCAATCCGGCCACGCCGAATCTGGTGGTCTACATCGGGATGGGAAACGGTCTGTTCTTCACCGACCCGACGCTGGACCCGGTCGGCGTCCCGGACGGCATGACGTTCCTGGCGTCGGGGAACATCAATCTGGCCACGGACGAGACATACCCGGACATCGCGCTGTTCAGCAGCGTCGACCAGGGCCCTATCATCCTGACCAACGTCCTGAAGGAGCGCGCCGACATCGACGGGTCCGGTCGCGTCGACGGCTATGACCTCGCCGTCCTGGCGCGTTCGTTCGGCGCGCAACGAGGAGAGAACTTCACTCTCCAGTCCGACGGCACCTTCGTCCAGACCGGCAGCGGGGCGACCAGGGTCCTGGTCCCGAGCGGCTGCGTGCAGGTCGCGGGCCACGACATGCCCAATAGCGTCGTTCCGTGCGACCGCGCCCTCCAGCTGATGAGCTCCCAGAACGCCCATTGCAGCCCGAGCGATCCTCTCTATCCCGACCCCGGCGTATCGCTCTACGGTCTCCCGGTCGACGTCGACCTCAACGGCATCGTGGACGGAAAAGACCTCGCCCTTCTCGCCAGCGAGTTCGGCAGGACCTTCTGAGCCGGTCCTACTGATTCAGCCCGCGGATCTCACCGGGGAGCATGTTGTAGAAGAAGCAGGCGCTGACACCCTCCTGCTCTTCGGGGAACTCCTTCGGGAGCGGAGGCAGCGGGCTGCTCGCCCGCAGGGAGTCGATGACCGCGCGATCGAAAGGCGGGATGCCGGCCTGACGGACGATATCGACGGTCGACACCGTGCCGTCCTTCTCGATGACGAAGTGCGCGCAGGTGTATCCGCGGATCCCCTCGCGGAAGGCCAGTGGCAGGCGGTCGATCCAGTGGTTCTCGATGATGATCTTGATCCGTCGCGAGTAGTCACCCCAGGGAAAGTCCTGGGTATCGAACGACATCGTGCCGGTCGCGAGGCTCGGGACGAGATAGGCCGGATTGTCGAACAACTTCTTGCTCTCCTCTCCCGCTCCGGAGAGCGCGCGCTGCAGGCTCTCACGCGCCGCCGATGAGATGCGGGCCGTCTGGCCCGTGCCCGTGGCGGAGCCGGCCGGTCCACCGCCGGCGCCCGCCGCCCGGCCGGCGGGCAGGAGGATGCCCGACGCGGACGTCGGCGCGGGATTCACGGTGCCGGTCTCAGGGGAATTCCCGGCCTCGCCCCCGGCCCGCCGCTCGGCCTCCTGGGCCCTCTCCCCCTTCGCCTGGTCCGTCTCCGCCGGGGGCCGTGCGACCTCCGCCACCTGCGTATCGGTGCTCCCCTTCTGCTGGGGCCGCGGCGGCTCGAGCGTGTCGCGTCCGTCCTTGAGACGCGGGTCGGGGCGGATGCGCTCGACCGTGTCACCTTGCGAATGCGGGTCGATGGAGAGCTGTTTCATGTCCGGCGGTGTCGGCACCTCCTGCCGGGCCCGCCGGCTCTTGTCGGAGAACAGGCGTGCGGCGGGGTTCTTGTCGACCAGGTTGTCGTCCGGTGTCCGCACGTAGGTGAACTTGAGAGGGACCTTGGGCGTCACGGGAGGCTTCGTTCCGGGCTGCGCGAGCCGGGCGATCGTGTCGGCGGGGCGCTCCAGCGGCGGGCGCGGAGAGAGCATCTGGATGATCGATTCGGGCAGAATCCGCGTCGCTACCTGCGGGCCGACCAGGAACAGCAGGAGCAGCACGAGGTGCAGGCCGACCGACACGAACACCGCTTCCGCACGGCTCAGCCGGACGGTGGGTCGCTCGACCGACTCCTGCAGCGAAAGGAATTGCATCGTTCCTTGCCGGCCCTCCCGGGGCCCGTCGGTCGTCCGGTCCGGTGACGACGGCGCGCTCAGCCGGCCGTGGCGAGTTCGTGGAAGCCTCGCCGGATGGCGTTCATGTCGATCTCCTTGAATTCGGGATGCACCCGGTTCGTCAGGAGAACGTAGATGCGTCGGGCCTCCGGGTCGATCCAGAGCGACGTGCCCGTGAACCCGGTATGCCCGAACGAACCCCGGGACATCGTCCCGCCGGCGCTCACGTCGGGCTCGGTGGCGAGCAGGAATCCCAGCGACCGATCCTGGCCGATCCCCGCGGTGAGGCTGGTGCCGAACAGGGCGCGCGACCGCTCGTCCAGCAGGCCGGACCCGCAGCCGAGGAACTCCTGCGCGACCGAATGGACCGCGCGTGCCGTTCCGAACAGGCCGGCGTGAGCGCTGACTCCCTCGAGCATCCGCGCGTTCAAATCGTGGGCCTCGCCCCAGGCCACCTCCGTCCGCCAACCATTGTAGCGGTCCGCCTCCGGCCCGGCGAGGAGTCGCTCCTTGAGGTTCCCCGCCTCGGTCGCCGCGGTCCGCGAGCGCAGAACCGGGCCGGGCCGGAACATCAGGTCCGCGAGACCCAGGGGTCGTGTCACCCGCTCGGCGAACAGACGATCGAGACGAGCTCCCGCGGCTCGCTCGAGGGCCAGACCCAGGAGAATGTATCCCGGGTCGGAGTAGACGACGCGTGTGCGGGGCGGCCGCTCGAGGGGTTGCCGGCTGAGCCACCCGGCGCATGACGGCCGATCGGTGGCGTGGATGTACAGGGGGTACCAGGCCGGGAGACCCGACCGGTGCGTCAGAAGGTCGGTGAGCGTGATACCCGCGGCCGCTCCCTGGCGCGACCAGTCCGACAGATGACGCGACAGCGGATCGTCGAGCCCCACGATCCGCTCGGATTCGAGAAGCGCCGCCAGGAGCGCCCCGGCGAGCGGTTTCGTCAGCGAGGCCAGGTCGTAGAGGGTGCCGGTGGTCGCGGCGATGCGCTCGGGACGCAGCACCGCGCTGCCGAGCGCTCCTTCCGCGAGGATCCGTTTCTCCTCAGCCACCAGGTAGGACGCGCCCGGAAAGTCGCCGGTCCGGATGTGGCTCTCGAGGAAGTCCGCCAGGCGCGCCGCGCGGGTCATCGTCGGGGTCTTAGGAGTGTGCCCGTGGACCGCCGTCCGCGGCGATCTGCTCCACCACCCTGAGCGCCGTCTCCAGGGCCCGCAGACCCTCCTCCGCGGTCACTCCCGGCGCGTCCTCGCCCCGCACGCGCCGGGCGAAGGAGCGCAGCTCGGCCACCAGAGGCTCCTCGGATTCCACGGCCAGCACCTCACGGGCGATCTCCGGTCGCTGGCCGGTGACCCGCTTGAGCGTGTACGCCAGCCCTTCCTGGCGGGCGTAATCGATCGACACATAGGAATCCCGCTCGAAGATGCGCAGCTTGCGCACGCGGTCCGTGCTGATGCGGCTGGCGGTGAGATTGGCGACGCAACCGTTCTCGAACCGGATCCGGGCATTGGCGATATCGACCTTCTCGGTGAGCGCGTGCACCCCGACCGAGTCGATCGACGCGACACCCGAAGGGACGAGGCTCAGGACGACGTCGAGGTCGTGGATCATCAGGTCCAGGACCACGTCGACGTCGGTGCTCCTCGCGGTGAACACGCCCAGCCGGTGCGCTTCGATGAACCGGGGGTCGCGCGCCCGGGAGCGCGCGGCCCGCACCACGGGGTTGAAGCGCTCGGTGTGGCCGACCAGGAGAGGGCGCCCGGCGCTCTCCGCGGCCCGCGCCATCCGCCCCGCCTCGGCGAGCGTCGCCGCCATCGGCTTTTCGACCAGGACCGCCCAACCGCGGCGCAGACAGTCCACGACGACCGGCGCGTGCGCCGACGTCGGCACGGCGACGCTGACCGCCTCGATGTCGCGCGGCAGATCGGCATGATCGCTCAGCGCCGGGACGCCGTGCCGGGCGCCCACCTCGGATGCCCGTGCCGGGTTCCGATCGACCACCGCCGCCAGACGCGCCTCCGGGAGAGAAGCGAAGATGCGCGCGTGGTGCTGCCCGAGGCTGCCCACCCCGATCACCGCCACCCGCACCGGCCGGTCGCCGGCTCCCGCGCCCACGCTTCCGCTCAGCGGATCACTCCGCGCTGGCTGGCGCGGATGAACTCGACCAGCCGGCGTACCTGCTCGCACGCGGCGATCTCGCCCGCCAGGCGGTCGACGGCCGCCTGCAGGGTGAGCTTCGACCGGAACAGAATGCGGTAGGCCTGCCGCAGGGCCTGGATCGTCTGCGGAGGGACTTTCCTGCGCTCCAGACCGATGACATTGATCCCGAAGCTCCTCGCGCGGTTGCCGACCGTGAGCACGTAGGGCAGCGCGTCCTGCGTGATCACCGAATAGCCGCCGATATAGGCCTGCTCCCCGACACGACAGAACTGGTGCACTCCGGAAAACGCCCCGATGGTGGCGCCGTCCTCCACGGTGACATGACCGGCGAGCGTCGCGGCATTGGCGAAAATCACGTCGCTCCCGACCCGGCAGTCGTGCGCCACGTGTGTCTGGGCCATCAGCAGATTGCGCGAACCGACACGGGTCACCCCGCCGCCGCCCGCCGTCCCGCGGTGCACCGTGACTCCCTCGCGGAAGATGTTGTCGTCGCCGATCTCCAGCGTCGTGCGCTCCCCGCGGTACTTCAGGTCCTGTGGCGGCGTCCCGATGCAGGCGAACGGCAGCACGCGGCAGCGCGCTCCGATCATGGTCGGTCCTTCGAGCACCGCGTGCGGACCGATCACGCAGTCGGGTCCCAAGGCGACCTCGGGGCCGATGACGCTGAACGCACCGACGCTCGTCCCGTCTCCCAGGCGGGCGCCCGGGTCGACCTGGGCGGTCGGATGGATCACGCCCGCACCGCTCACGTCCCCTCCCCGGCGCTCGTGCCCCCGTCCCGATCGACCATGGACGAGAACAGCTCCGCCTCCGCGACCAGCGCGCCGTCCACGAATGCCTCGCCGCGCAGCCGGGCCGAGCGCGAGCGCAGCTTCAGCACCTCGACCTCGAAGCGGACCTGGTCGCCGGGCGTGACGGGGCGGCGGAACCTCGCGCGGTCGATCCCGGCGAAGTAAACCAGCTTGTGCTCGCGGTCGGGCACGCCCTGAAGCAGGAGGACCGCGCCGACCTGCGCCATCGCCTCGACGATCAACACTCCCGGCATCACCGGATTGCCCGGGAAGTGGCCCTGGAAGAACGGCTCGTTGAACGTGACATTCTTGATCCCGACCACCCTGCGTCCCGCTTCCATCGACACGATCCGATCGACCAGGAGGAATGGATAGCGATGCGGAAGGATGCCCAGGATCTTCCGGATGTCGAGCACGGCCGGTTGTTCGCTCATGCCTCCCTTGCCTCCCGCGGCGGCGATCCACCGCGTGGTCCGGAGCGCCGCCCGCTGCAATCCCAGGACGGGCGGCTCAGCGGCGCCGCCGCCGGCGCGACCCGCTCCGCCGTCTCGCCGTCCGTGGCGCCGCAGCCGCCCGGCGCGCGGGCGGTGCGGCCGTGCCGGCCGGCTCAAGGGCGCGTTCGAGACGGGCGACGGCCCGAACCAGATCCGGGAGCCGCCTGAGCGCCGCCTGGGCCCGCTTCCACTCGCGATGATCGACGGCGGGGTGCCCGACGACGAACGAACCGGCCTCGAGATCCTGCAGCACCGCGGACTTGGCCCCGACAATCGACCGATCCCCGAGACTCAGATGCCCCGAGGCCCCCGACTGACCGGCCAGGATGACTCCCCGGCCCAGCCGGGTGCTGCCCGCGATCCCGGATTGGGCCACCAGGATCGAACCGTCACCGATCGTCACGTTGTGGCCGATCTGCACCAGATTGTCGATCTTGGTGCCCCGTCCGACCACGGTGCTCCCGAACGTCGCGCGATCGATGGTCACGCAGGCGCCGATCTCCACGTCGTCCTCGACCACCACGTTGCCCACCTGAGGGATCTTCGCGCGCGCCTCCCCCTGCTCGGCATATCCGAACCCGTCGCTGCCGATGACACTGCCGGCGTGCACGATCACCCGCGCCCCGAGACTCGAGCGGCCGTAGACGACGACCCCCGGGTGGATCACGCTGTCCTCCCCCACTCCGACGTCGTCGCCGAGCACGACGCCGGGCATCAGGGCGGCGCGGTCACCGATCCGGCAGCGCCGGCCGGTGACCACGAACGGCCCGATGAAGACGTCGCGACCGAGGGCCGTCTCCTCTCCGAGGACAGCCAGCGGGCTGATACCGGACGACGGGCGCGCCGGTGCATGAAAGAGCTCCATGGCGACGGCCAGGGCGGCGTACGGGTTCTCGACCAGGATCAGGTTGCGCCCGGGCGCCACGTCCGAGTCGCGCGCGATCAGACCGGCGGCCCGGGAGGCCGCGGCGGCGCGGCGGTACCGCGGGTGCGCCACGAAGCTGAGGTCCTCGGGGCCGGCTTGATCGAGCGGCTTGATGCCGGTGACCGGCCGGCTGGCGTCGCCACGCATCCTGCCGTGCACACGGGAGGCAATCTCGCCCAGCGTGTACGCTTCCAATGGAACGTCCTTCAGGAGCGCCCTTTGTCTTTGGGCGTCTCTTTCGGCGTCTCCTTCGGCGCCTCCTTGGGCTTCTCGGGGGTCTTCTTCGGCGGCTGCTTCGCGGCGGCCGGCGCGCTCGCCTTGTGCATCTCGTTGAATTTCTGGATGAGATCCTGGGTGACATCGACCTGCGGCGAGTTGTAGTCGACGACCCCCTTGTTGAAGATCAGGGTGAAGTTCTTCTCCTTCCCGAAGATCTCCAGGGTCTCCATCAGCATCTGCTGGAACCTGTTCTGCACATCGCTGAGCTGGGACTTCATCTCGCGCGTCGCGTCGTCGGTCATCCGGTTCAGCTCGATCGTCCTGTTCTGGATGTCGCGCTGCATCTGCCCCGCCTTGTCCTCGCTCAGACTGGCCTGCTGCTGCCGCAGCTTGTCCCGCAGGCCGTCGATGTCGGCCTGCTTCTTGTCGATATCGGTCTGCAGCTTGTCACGCGCGTCGTTCAGGTCCTGGTTGTATTTCTTGCCGACCTCCGTCAGCTTCCAGACCGTTTCCGGGTCGAACACGCCGTATTTCGGCACCTCGGCCGGCTGGGCCTGCGCGGACGGCGCTCCACCGATCAGCACCAGAAAGGCCAGTGGGGCGCACGTCCATCGTGACATCGCGTGTCTCCTCGTCGCGCTCGGGCGGCCGCTGACTATATCACAGAGATCCGGACGACCCGTGGGCCCGCGCCCTCAGAAAGTCGTCCCGATACTGAAGATGAAATTCGACGGGCTCTCGCCCCGCTGCGGGTTCTGGACGAAGCCGTAAATCAGACGCAAGGGGGCCTGGAACATCGGCAGATAGAAACGCAGCTCCAGTCCGTAATCGGCCCTGAGACCCTTCAGCGTCACACGCTCACCGTCGTCGAAGGCGTTCCCTGCGTCATAGAAGAAGGTGAACTCCACCGAGTCGGCGACCGGGATCGTGTATTCGGCGTTGAACATGACGAACTGATTGCCGCCCGGGAAGACCGTCCCGAACACGCCGTCGCCGTTGGTGTCCTCGCCCGGATCCAGACGGCAGTTGCCGCGATCGATCTCGTTGCCGTCCTGGATGCCGTTCATGTTCGTGTCGTCCGCCGGGCAGAACGGCGTCCAGACTCCGTCCGGCCTGTCCTCGGCCGGATCGAGGAATCCGTTGCGATTGCGGTCCTCGCTGTCCAGGATCCCGTTGCCGTTCAGGTCCTCGCCCGGGTCGAGGATGCCGTTGTGGTTCCGGTCCTCGGTGTCGAGGATGCCGTTGTTGTTGGTGTCTTCCGACGGGTCGAGGAGACAGTTGCCGCGGTCGGGCTCGTTCTTGTCCTGCACGCCATTGTGGTTGAGATCCTCGCAGGGCTCGAACTTGCCGTCCGGATTGCGGTCCTCCGGCAGATCGATGACTCCATTGTGGTTGACGTCGATGTCCCTGCGCGCCGGGCTGACGGTCCGGTTCTTGAACACCCGCAGACTCCTCTCGCCCCCGAGGAAGTAACGCTCGAACACGGGCACCACCCGTCCCCCGTACGGGGCCACGTATCCGTAGGCGGCGTTCAGGCCGATGTAATGCTTGCGCGCGAACCCCGGCAGGTACAGGGTGCCGTCGACGCGCGGCTTGGTGAACCAGTTGTCCCCTCCGAAGGGGCCGCCGGCGAACTCGTAGCTGCCGGTCACCCGGTAGCCGCGGGTCGGACGGAAGTAGTTGTTGCGCGTGTCGACCGTGTAGGCCGTCGTCACGCTGCTCGTGACGCTGATCTGCCGGTTCACGGGGAACCCGGGCTGGTCGGTGATCAGATCGATCCGGTCGTAGCCGTAGACGAGATCGACGCGGCTGAAGGCGCCGAGCAGGCGGCCCACGGAGACGGCCCCGCCGCTGTCGTTCTGGGTGAACCCGGTGTAGAGCGTCTGCCTCCTGAACAGGGAGAAGCCCAGGGTCCAGGGCCTGCCGAGGAACCAGGGCTCGGTGAAGTTGATCGAGTAGCGATTGGCGCGCGCCCCCGTCTGGATGAAGGTCGAGAGGATCTCTCCGCGACCCAGGAAATTCCGCGTGGCGTAGGATGCCTGGAAGAAACCGCCCTCCAGACCCGACACACCCCCTCCCACCTGGATTTCGTTGCGGCTGGACTCCACTCCCTGCACCTCGACGTCGACGTTCTCCGAGTCGCCGCGCGGCTTGACCACCGGGTCGTCCCCGGCCTGCCAGTATCCGAGCTGCGCGATCTTGCGAAGCCCGAGACGCAGACGGCGCACATTGAACAGGTCGTTCTCGCTCAGGGGCATCTCGCGGCGCAGCACCGTGTCGCGCGTCGTGCTGTTGCCCGAGAACTCGATGCGATGCACGAAGTACTTCTTGTCCTCCGTGATCGCCAGCGTGAGATCGGCGGTGTGATCGTGCTTGTCCACACGCGGATCGATCGACACGTAGAAGTAGCCCCGCTCGCCATAGTCCTCCTCGAGCCGCTTGGTCCCGTACTTCAGCGACGAGTCGTTGAACACCATGTTGGGCCGCAGCGGCACGCGCGCCATGACCTCGGCGGCGCTGAACACGCTGTTGCCCTGGATGTCGATCCGCCCCACCTTGTACTGGCCTCCCTCGTCGATCGGCACGGTGAGCTTGACCCATTTCTTCGGCTGCTTCTCGCTCTCCTTCTTGGCCTTCATCTCGGCCTTGACGCGCTTCTTCCGCGCCTTCTCGGTCTCGTCGGGCGGCGGGGGCGGCGGGGCGGGCGGCTCCGGCAGGTCCTCGTCCAGCTCATCCGCCGCCACGGCCACCTGGGAGCCGGCGATCACGGCCGTCGCGGGGCCGATCTCCTTCTTCGCTTCACCCTTTTTCTCCTTGCCGTGAACCAGCTCGACGATCTCCGGCTGGATGGCGATGTCCAGGTAGCCGACGCTCTTGTAGGCGGTCCGGATGTTCTCGGCGTCCTGATCGAACTTGGCCGGGTGATAGAGCGTCTTGGACGAGGCCCATGACGTCAGCCAGAAGGCGCGCTTCGTCAGCTTGAGCATCTTGCGCAGCTTCTTGTCGCTGAAGACCGTGTTGCCGACGAAATCGATGTCCTTGATCTTGGTCTTGGCCCCCTCGCGGATGTCGAAGGTCACCTCCTGCTGGCCCTGACTGGCGCCGGTCAGCCGGGCCTTGACGTGCGCCTGCAGGTACCCTTTTTCTCCCAGCAGCTGCGTGATCGCCGCCTCCGCTTTCCTCAAGAGTGAAAAATCGACCGGCTGGCCCCGTCGGACCTCCGCCTTGGCCTGGTTGAGCCGCTCCTGGATGTTCGACTCGGTCACCGCCTTCATCCCGACGAAGGCCACGTTGCTGATCAGGGGCCGGTCGCGAACGTGGAAAACCAGGTCGTAGACATCCCCCTCGCGGCGTCGCGACTCCACGATGATGTCGTCGAACAGGTTCTGGTCCCACAGACGGCGGAACTCGTCCTGGATCTTCTGCTCGTCGTAGGGATCCCCCGATTTGAGCTTCAGGTTGTTGAAAAAGGCGCTGTCCGAGACGCGCACGTTGCCGTCGACCACGATCCGTCCAATCGTGCCCTTGCCGGCGGCCGGCGGGGGCGACGGACCTTCGTCCGTCTCCGGCTTCCCGGTAGGCGCCGCCGCGGCGGCCGGCTCCGGCGCGGCCGGAGCGGCAGCCGGCTCCGGGGCAGGCGTCGGCTGGGCCTCCGGCTCGGCCGCGGGCGGGACCGGTGTGGGTGAGGGTTGTGCGGCCGGCTCGGCGGTCTCCTGGTCGGGATCGGCCCGCACGGGACCCGTTCCCGCCGCGAGGACCAGGGCAAGGCACCAGACGATGACCGGTAGGTGGAATCGCCGGCTCACGCGGGGACCCCCTCGCAGAGGGACCGGAATGGCGCGCCTGGTGCGGGAATGGGTCTCAGCGGGCGGTCGGAATCGGTTCCCGGAACGCCAGCTTCTCCTGATCGACGAAGATCTCGATCTCCCCGTTCTCGGGAAACTTCCCGAGAATGAGGCTCTCCGACAGAGCATCCTCAATGTTCTTCTGGATGGCACGGCGGAGCGGGCGCGCGCCGTAGGAACGATCGCTGCACGTGGTGTCGATGAGCCAGCGGTACGCCTCGTCGGTCAGCGTCAGCCGAACCCCCCGTTCGGTCAGGCTGGCATTCAGCTGGCTGATCATCAGCCGGGCGATCGCCAGCAGGTCGTCGTCCGACAGCGCGTCGAACACGATGATCTCGTCGACGCGGTTGATGAATTCCGGGTTCAAAACGGTCTTGACTTCCTTGAGGACCAGGTCCCGTCGATCGCGATAATCGCGCTCGCGGTCGTCGGGGCTGCGGAACCCCATGGTGCGGGCCTTCTGGATCAGATGGGAGCCGATGTTCGAGGTCATGACGACCAGACCGTTCTTGAAGTCGATGGTGTCCCCGAACGCGTCGGTGATCTGTCCGTCTTCCAATACCTGGAGGAGCACGTTGAGCACGTCGGGATGCGCCTTCTCGATCTCGTCCAGCAGAATGACGCTGTACGGCCTTCTCTTGATCCGTTCGGTGAGCTGCCCGCCTTCCTCGTAACCGACGTATCCCGGGGGGGATCCGATCATCTTGGCGATGGCGTGCTTCTCCATGTACTCCGACATGTCGAACCGCACGAGCGACTTCTCGTTGCCGAACAGGAACTCCGCCAGCCCCTTCGCCACCTCGGTCTTTCCGACCCCGGTCGGGCCCAGGAAGATGAACGAGCCCACCGGCCGCAGCGGGTTCTTCAGACCGGCGCGCTGCCGCCGCGTGGCGCGCGCCAGCGCGGAGATCGCCGCGTCCTGGCCGACGATCCGTTTGTGCAGGAACTCCTCCATCTTGAGGAGGCGCTCCGCCTCCTCCTTCTTCACGGAGGAGATCGGGATCCCGGTCCATTTCGAGATGACCTCCTCGGTGTCCTCCTGCGAGACCTCGAGGACCGCGCGCCGCTCCTCTTCCTCGCGCACCTTGAACTCGTCGTACTTCCTCCGGAGCGCGATCTCCTCGTCGTGCTGGCGGACCGCCTTCTCGAAGTCCTTGCGGAACAGATAGCTCTTCATGCTGCTGACGGCGCGCTCGATGTCGCGCTCCAGATCACGGATCTCGCGATAATTCATGCGCCGGCGCAGCTTGACGCGCGCCCCGGCCTCGTCGATCACGTCGATCGCCTTGTCGGGGAGGAACCGGTCGGTGATGTAGCGGTTCGACAGCGCCACGGCGGCGCGCAGGCTCTCCTCGGAATAGCGCACCTGGTGGAACTTCTCGTAGCGCTCCCGCACGCCGCGCAGGATGTCGAGCGTCTCGTCCTCCGTGGGGGGGTGCAGGCGGATCGGCTGGAAGCGCCGGACCAGCGCGCGATCCTTCTCGATGTAGCGGTGGTAGTCCTTCGGCGTGGTGGCGCCGATGCACTGCACTTCGCCGCGCGACAGCGCCGGTTTGATGATGCTGGCCGCGTCGAGGGACCCCTCGGCGGAGCCGGCGCCGATCAGCGAGTGGATCTCGTCGATGAAGATGATGATGTCCTCGTTGCCGATGATCTCGGAGATGATTCCCTTGAGGCGCTCCTCGAACTGCCCGCGGTACTTGGTGCCGGCGACGATGAGGCACAGGTCGAGGGCGAGGATCCGCTTGCGCGAGAGCGACACCGGGACGCTTCCCTCGGCGATCCGCTGCGCGAGACCCTCCACCAGCGCCGTCTTGCCGACGCCCGGCTCGCCCAGGAGCACGATGCTGTTCTTGCGACGACGTGACAGCACCTGGATCATGCGCTGCAGCTCGTTCTCGCGCCCAATCAGCGGGTCGAACACCTGGCGCGCGGCCATCTCCGACAGGTCGCGCGAGAACTCGTTGAGGAACGGCGTCTCCTTCACTTTCTTGGGCAGGGCGCGCTGTTTCCAGACCGCCACGGTGTCCTCGCGGAGCGCGTACAGACGCATGCCCTTCTCCGCCAGCATGCGGCCGGCCGCCGAATCCTCCACGCGCAGCAGGCCGAGGAGGATGTGCTCGTCGCTGACGTACGGGTGCAGGAGGCGCTCGGCCTCCTCCTCGGCGCAGGCGAGGATCTTCTTGGTCTCTTCGCTGAAGGGGATCTCGATGGGAGCCGCCTGCTTCTCGCCGCTGGGGCCGCGCGCCTCCAGCTCGGCGCGCAGCAGCTCGAGGTTGACCCCGGAGCGTCCGAACAGGTCGCGGACGAGGTCGTCGCCCTCCTTGATCAGGCCCAGCAGCAGGTGCTCGGAGCCGATGACCTTGCTCCCCATCTGGCTGGCTTCGTAGCGGGCGAGGAACAGGACTTTCTTGGCCTTCTCGGTGTACTTTTCGAACATTCGACGCCCGCCCGAGCGCTCGCTCCCGTTCTGTTTTACCGGGGAACCTGCGTGGTCCCAGCGCCGACATTGTAACGGCTGCCCGCCGGATCCGTCAAGGAACCGTGCTCCATCCTCAGGACACGGCTGCACTTCTCCGCCAGCCGGGTGCTGTGCGTGACGAACAGAGTGGTCATTCCGCGTCGCCGGTGCAGGTCCGCCAGAAGGCCGAAAACGGCCTCGGCGTTCCTCTCGTCCAGGTTGCCGGTCGGCTCGTCGGCGAGCAGGAGCGCGGGCGATCCGACGATCGCCCGTACGATCGCCACTCTCTGCTGCTCCCCGCCCGACAGCTCGGCCGGTCTCCGGTCGCAGCAGTCGCGCAGACCCAGCTCGTCGAGGAGCGCCATGACGCGGGTGCGGGCGCGTCGGCGATCCTCCGCCCGGATCAGGAGGGGCATCATGGCGTTCTCGGCCGCCGTGAACTCCGGCAGGAGGTGGTGGAACTGGAAGACGAACCCGAGGTCCCGGTTGCGATAGACCGCGCGCTCCTGGGGCGTGGCGGCGCCGATGTCCCGGCCCCGGAACAGGATCGAGCCGGCATCGGGGCGCTCGATCGCCCCGATCAGGTGCAGAAGCGTCGTCTTGCCAGCTCCCGATTCGCCCAGGACGGCGACCATCTCGCCGCGCGCCACCGCCAGATCGAGGTCTTTCAGGACCTCGACGCGGCGTCCCTGGGGACCGAACGACTTCCACAGGTCCGCGCAGCGCAGGAACGCCTCGCCCGGGGCGCTATTCATAACGCAGCGCCTCGGACGGATCGAGCCGCGCGGCCCGCCACGCGGGATAGAGGGTGGCGAGAAACGACACGCCGACGGTCAGGAGCGCCACCGTCAGCACATCCAGGGGCCGGATGTGAAACGGGACGTACGGGATGAAATAGACATCGACCGGCAGGGAGATCAGATGGTATCGATCGAGGACCCACGCCAGGGCGATGCCGAGGACGATGCCAGCCAGCGTTCCGACCGCCGCGATGATCAGCCCTTGCAGCAGAAAAATGCGGCGGATCCCGTGGTGTGTCGCCCCCATGGCCAGAAGGACGCCGATGTCACGCACCTTTTCCATGACCATGAGGACCAGGATGGAGATGATGTTGAGCGCCGCCACCAGCACGATCAGACCGATCGCGATCGACATCCCCAGCTTCTCGAACCGCAGGGCCGAGAAGAACGTCTTGTTCATGCGGATCAGATCGTTGACGTAGTAGGCGCTTCCGAGCGCCTGCTGCACGGTCCGCGAGGCCGCCTGGAGATGACGCGGGTCCTTGACCCGCGCCTCGATGGCGGTGGTCTGCGACGGGAGGAGCCCCAGGAACTTTCGCGCCGCCGCCAGCGACACGTAGATGCGGGTGCTGTCGTAATCGTAGAACCCCGCATCCGCGACGCCCGCGACCTCGAACTCGCGGCTCTTCGGCACCGTCAGGAAGGGCGACACGCTCGGCTGGGCGATGATCACCCGCACGATCTCACCCGGAGCGACGCCGAGGTTGAGCGCCAGGTCCTTGCCGAGGATCGCGCGGTCGCGTCCCCCTCTGCCCGGCAGCGTCAGGACACCCAGATCCCCGCGCACCTGCGACGCCAGGTCGGTGATCTGGCGCTCGGCCGCCGGGTCGACGCCCTTGATCAGCACGGCGGCGCCGGAGGCGTTCAGCTCGCTCGTCGCCATCCCCTTCTCGTACACGACCGGGGCGGCCGCGAGAATCGGCCCGCTGGCCATCAGTCGCGCCAGCAACGACGGCACGTCGTCGAGCGGCCGGCCGCTCGGTCCGGCGAAGATCGTGAGATGGGCGTTGGCGCCGAAGATCTTCGACTGGATCTGGTCCTGGAAACCGGTCATCAGCGCCAGGACGACCACCAGCGCCGCGACGCCGACGATCACACCCAGAACCGAGATCAACGAGATGACGTAGATGATCGCCTGCTTGCGACGCGCCAGCAGGTAGCGTCTCGCGATGAACAGCGGATACGACATGAAAGGGCGGCCTCAATCGGCGACGCCGGGGGAAACGCTCGAAGGCTGCTGATGTTACAGCGCCCCGCACGTCAGGTCAAGGAACGCCCGGAACGACCCGCCCGGGCAGGGGTCGGTGATTGTGCCCTGGGACCGAATCGTTGGATAATCGGGGCACGGAGGTTCTCACCTGAACCGACGACCGTTCATTTCCGGGGTCGTGCTCCTCCTGGCGCTGTCGGCGCATCCGCCGCTGTCGGGCGCGCCGAAGGACAAGAAGCCCGCCGGCGCCGCGACACCTGAGGTCTCGACGCTCGTCGAGCGCGCCACCGTCGAGATGGTCCTGATCGAAGCGTACGTCACCGACGGCCAGGGCCGGCCGATCGCCGGTCTCGGCCCGAACGATTTCGTCCTGTCGGTCGACGGCAAGGTCCGGCCGATCAGCTCGATCGAGTTCCGGAACGCCGAGTCGTTTGAAGCGACACCGCCCGCCGGGCCAGGGCCGGCGTCACCCGCTCCCGCGCTCGCCGCCGCGACGGAGAAGAGGATTCCGCGCCACTTCATCCTGTTCTTCGAAGACAGCACCTCGGCCCCGGAAGGGCTCAACGCGGCGCGCCGCGCCACCACGCGCTTCCTGGCGGAGAGCCTCGTGCCCGATGACCAGGTCGGACTGGCGGTCTTCGACCACGGTCTGCGCCTGTTGCACGGGTTCACGACCGATCGCTCCGCCTTGCGACAGAGCGTGGAAGCGAGCCTGGCCGATACCAAACGAATCTCCGATTTCGCTTCGGAGCACGACGAGCGCGCGAGCGCCATGACCACCCACAGCTTCATACCCGAAGAGGACGGCGGCCACAGGCTCACCGACGCGCTCTCGTACGCGGCGGATGAGGCACCGCGCGTCCGCGGAGTCCTGAAGGCGCTGCAGACCCTGATCGATTCCCTGGCCCCCTACCCGGGGTACAAGGCGATCGTCTTCATGGGCGACGGTCTGGCGGAAAACCCCGCATTCGATTATCTCGAGCGCTTCATGAACGGCACGCCCCCCGACGGCCTCATCTCGATGGCGACGCATTACGACCTGTCCGCCGAGATCAAGCAGGTCTCTTACGCGGCCGCGGCCGCCGGGGTGACCCTGCACAGCGTTCAGACGAGCGGGGTGACGTCCGCCTCTCTGCGCGCCTCGGGCCGCCGGCAGAACGCCATGGAGACGATCGCCCTCAACACGGGCGGAACCAAATCGACCTCCAACGATCTGTTCAAGGCGCTCAACGAGGCCGAGGTGTCCAGCCGGGCGTTCTATGTGCTCGGCTACGCGCCGGAGGGGCCCCCTGACGGGCTGTATCACACGATCCAGCTGCGGGTGCGGAAGAGCGGCGCCCGTCTCCGCTGGCGCCGGGGCTTCACCCGGTTCCTGCCGCAGGAAGCCCGCGAGCGCGCGATCCAGGCGGCCTACGTGCTGCCGGATCTGTACGCCGAGATGGGTCTCGAGGTGACGCTCATTCCGGGACCGGCCGACGCCGCGGGCCGCGTGGCCGACCTGGTCGTCCATCTCCCGCCCGGCAAGGCCCTGTTCGTGCCGCGGGGATCGGCGCGGACGGCTCACCTGGAGGCCGGTTTCGTGGTGATCGACGCGTCGAACCACGAGGTCATGCGCGCCGCGAGGGAGCTTCAGGTGGCCAGTCCGATTGGCGGCGACCAGGCGCCTCCGGGATTCGATTTCTACAGCCGTATCCGACTCCCGCGCACGGGCCAGACGATCACCGCGGTCGTCTCCGACATGTCCACCGGAGGACTGGGGGCCGCCCGCCTGACGGTCCCGGCCGCCGACCCGCCGAACCGGGTCGTGGGTCTCTCCATCTACTCCATGGCGGAGAAGAGTCTCTGGGTCGAGATCCCGACCACGCCCGGCAAGACAGTCGCACCGGCCGAGGAAGTCGAGTCCAATCTCGGTCCGGCGCTCAAAACCACCTTTTCCGTGGGCGAGCCTGTCGCCTGCGGGTTCCGGTTCGAGACTCCCGCGGCCGGGCCCGAGGTGCGCATGGTGATCCGGCGCGATAGCCGGGTCGTCCGCAGTCTCCCCGTGGCCGACGAGGACAAGAGCGCCGCCGGCATCGGCGTGGGAGCCGGAACGATCAAGATGAAGCTCGCCCTGGACGATCTCCCCGCCGGAGACTACGTGCTGGCGGTGCAGGCCTCGGGGGAGACACCGGGAGCGCCGGATCTGGCCGCGGTCCCGCTCCGGCTGCGCGAGCGGCCATCCGATGCGGAGCGCGCGGCCGGGGGCTGAGCCTCCCCGACCTCGATCAGGGCTCGCTGCGCTCCTGCTTCTTCTTCGCGATCCACTGGCCGCTGGTCGGCTCGCCGCCCGATAGGATGAAGTTCTGCCAGGTGCCGCGGAGGGTCCGGCCGTCCGGGGCGAGGGATCCCTCCAGGTCGGACGAGCGGCCGAGCTTCGAATCGATGCGATGCAGGAGAACTTTGCCGTCGACGAAGGTTCCCTGGAGGCTGCCCTTCCACCCTCCCTCCAGGGTGTACTCGCCCACCAGGAGCGTCCCCGACTGCCGCAGCTGGAACAGCCCCTTGTCGCCGCTCGGGAGATACGTCACGTCCCAGGATCCGGTCAGGGCCTCGGTGTCGGAGGGCAGCGTCTTGCGCAGACGGCTGATGCGGTCGCTCAGGAGGTCGATGCGGGCATGCGCGTCGCGGATGTCGTCGCGAGTCCGGCGACTCTCCTGGCTCAGCGCCGCGACCTCCTGCTCCACCTTCTGAATCTCCTCTTCGCGCTGCTGCATGAGCGCCGGGTCCGCATCCGCGCGCCCCTGCACCATCCCGTCGAGATCGTCATACAGCCGCTGCAGGCGTCCACGGGCTTCATCGCGCGCCCGCGCCTGGTCGCCATAGCGTTGCAGGGCGTCGTCGAGACGTCGCTGCTCGATCTCGAGCTGCACCTTGAGGCTGTAAATGGCCGCCAGCTGCTCCTCGGGGCGCTTCAAATCCTGCCCGACGACCGCCCCACAGGCCAGGAGCGCCGCCACCGCGCCGAGCAGCGGCCCGCGTCTCATGGGCGCCCCCGGGAGCGCCCCGCGGCGAGGAGCGCCTCCGCGATTCGGACGGCGTTCAGCGTCGTGCCACCGACCAGATCGTCCGCCACCGCCCAGATCCAGAGGGACGCGTCGCCCGGACCACCCCGGATCTCCGCCACCAGGACACCGGGCTCGCCGGCGCGCTCGACGGGCGTCGGTCGCTCGCCGGCGCGCGCCCATCGGACCTCGTCACTCCCCTTGAAACACGCCCGGAGATCGTCGCGGGTCGCGCCGTCCTCGAGGACCAGATGCAGCATCGCCGCATGACCATGGAACACCGGCGTCTGGATGGCCTGCACCGCGAGCGTGTAATCACCGCCCGTGATCGCGAGGATCTCCTTCTCGAGGTCCGGACGACCCTCGCCGGGACCCTCGCTCCGCTCCTGAGGCCAGGCGGGGAACACGTTGAACGCCAACTGCCGACCGAAGACCTGCTTGGGGATGTCCTTGAAATTCATCAGCTCGATGGTCTGCTGGTAAAGCTCCCCGACACCCGCGGCGTCGAGCGTCGAGGCCGGCTGGAGCACCACGGCCTCCGCCCTGCGCAGGCCACCGAGCCGGCGGATCGGCCCGAGCACCGTGGAGAGCAGCTGGGACACCGGGTGGGGCGTGGCGATCACCCCTGCGCCGGTCGGTAGTGCCTCGGGGTTGACCGTGGCGTTCACCACGGGCGCTCCCGTCCCCTTGTTCGCCGCGCCGGTCAGGTCGATCGCGACGAATCCGGCCCGGCCGGCCCAGTCGAGATAGCGCGCACCCTCCCGGGGACCGCCGCACAGGAACGCGATGTCCAGATGTCCCAGGGTCTCGATGTCGGGCTGCGCAACCAGCATCGCCTCGCCGCCGAATTCCGACAGATTAGCCTCGGGATCGCTGTTCGAAGTGAACAGGCGGACGGAGGCGGTCGGGAACGATCGGGCGACGAGATGATCCTTGACCGCCTTGCCGCGCAGCGTCGTCGCGTCGAAGAGCGCGATGTGAGCCCTGAGGAAGCGTGCCGCCTCAACCACGGCCATCGCGGCCTCCCGCCGGTGCGATCCGCGGCTCCTTCTGCCCGGCCGGGCGCAAGCGCGGGACCAGCCCCGAGAGCAGATAGGCGAAGCTGAGCGTCAGCGCGACCGTGCTCGGGTATCCGGCGATCGCAAAATAGACGAGGGCGACGAGGAGGACGACGATCCAGGGCACCCGCCGGCGAAGGTCGATCTCCTTGAAGGAGCGGTAGCGCACTTTGCTGATCATCAGCACCGACAGGGTGACGACCAGGAACATGACCAGGAAGCCCGTGATGGGATCGGCCACGCGTCCGGGATCGTAGTAGACACAGGCGGCGATCGCGCAGGCCGCGGCCGGCGTCGGCAACCCGACGAAGTACCGCTTGTCCTGCATCGGGGCCTGGATGTTGAAGCGCGCCAGCCGGGCGGCGCTGGTCGCCAGGTAGAGGAACGGCGCCAGGGAGAAGGGCTTCGGCAGCGCCGAGAGGGCCCAGATGTACGCCAGCAGGGCCGGCGCGATCCCGAACGAGATCACATCGGCGAGCGAGTCGAACTGCACGCCGAAATCGCTGGTGGTCCCCGTGAGCCGCGCCACCCAGCCATCCAGCCGGTCGAGCAGGGCGGCGATGAACACGGCGATCGCGGCCCACTCGAACTCGCCCTGGATGCTGCGGACGATCGCGATGTAGCCGCACAGAAGATTCCCGGTGGTGAACAGGCTCGGAATCAGGTAGGCGCCGCGCCGGAAGCGCGCCCGGTCCTTGAACCCTCCCCGCGCCCTCATCCCCGGACCCCCGCCCCGGCACCCGCCACGGGAAGCGCCGCGTCCAGTCTGGCCGCGCGCGCCATGAGGGTCACGCCGCCCCGGACCCGGTCGCCCTTCGCCACGAGCGGCTCGAGACCCGGCGGAAGATGCAGGTCGGTGCGCGAGCCGAAGCGGATGAGACCGATCCTCTCGCCACGCCGCACCCGGTCCCCCTCTTTCTTCTTGCAGACGATGCGTCTCGCCAGAACGCCGGCGATCTGCGTCACTCCGAAATCGCCTTCGTCGGCATGGATGATCAGATGGTTGCGCTCGTTCTCCCCGCTCGCGCGACCCTGCCAGGCGGGATGGAACCGTCCGCGTGTGTAGCGCGTCTCGCGCACGAACCCGGAGACGGGCGACCGATTGATGTGACAGTCGAAGACGGAGAGAAAAACCGACACGCAGGTCCCTTCACCCATCCGTCTGATCTCGGTCACCCGGCCGTCGGCCGGGGACAGGACCAGACCCTCACCCTCGGGAGAGAGACGCTCGGGATCGCGGAAGAAGTAGAGGACGAACAGGGCGAGAAGAGCGATCGGGGCGATGCCCCAGGGACCGACGGTGAATCCGAGGGCCAGACCCGCAATCAGCAGGACCACGAGAAACGGGACCGCCTGCACCGCCACCGGCACGCCTGCCCCCTCTTTGAGAGGGGCGCCGCTGCGCGCACCCCTCGGTCGCGTTGGAGCCGGTCCTCCCGGCCCGTCCAGGAGCTAGGACCGGACGCCGGCGCTGCTCGTGCGCTCCATATGATGTCGCAGGATGGCCTCCATGCGATCCTTGAGAAACAGCTTCTGCTTCTTGATATTGACGCTTTCGAGCCGCTCGGATTCATTGAGGACGGCCTTGCCCTGAAGTTCCTGAAGCCGGAACTCGCAACTGGCGTGCTCGGCCAGCAGCTTTCGATACTCCTCGTGGTTCTCCGAAAGCGTCCGCTTCAGGTCCTCCTGGATGTGCACCATCGGCCTCAACCTCCTGATTTTAAGGGGCGTTCGAGCGAAGGCAATGACTCACGCACGCACATTTTGAAAGTAAGTTTACCACCCCCGATCCGTTCGTGCAAGGTCGATCGCGGCAGAAAGAGCCGGTGGGAGAGACCCCGCTCAGGTGGCCGGCCGTGGCTCGACCCTGAGCCACATGACGATCGCGTCCTCGTGCGTGTCGGTGTAGTACTGCTTGCGCCGGCCGATCGGCACGAAGCCCGCCTTGCGGTAGAGAGAGAGGGCGGTCTGGTTGCTGGGCCGGACTTCGAGCGTGACCTCACGGCATCCCTGGGCGGCGGCGTGCTCGATCAGGAATTTCAGGAAGCGGGTTCCCACACCCCGCCCCCGATACGACGGGTGGACCGCGATATTGTTGATCTTCACCTCCTGATCGATGACCCACACGCAGGCGAACGCGAGGACCGTAGCCCCTTCCCGCGAGCGGGCGACGAACAGACTCGCATAGGGGTTCTCCTGGAGCTCGTAGCGGAACGACGATTCGCTCCAGGGCGTCGGGAACGACAGATTTTCGATCTCGACCACGCCCGGAATGTCGTCGAGCGACATCGACATGATCGAGAAGGCACCCAGGCGCTCGCGCCCCTTGCGCGTGTGGGCGATCATCGCGGGGCTCGCTCAGCGTCCGACGGGCGGACGTAGCTCGGTCGCAGGCTGCCCGGTCGATAGGATTCTCCCGGCCGTATGGCCTGGCATCCCCAGAGAGCGACCGAATCCGCCAGCAGCGACGGGGTCGCGACCTCGCTGAGGTCCCGGCCCGCCCCGCGGGCGGCCAGCACGAGCGCCGCGGCTCCGTTCCCCGCGACCGGCGTCCCCTGGGGCAGGTCCGGCACCAGATCGGCGGGCCGCAGAGAACGCTCGGCCCCTTCCCGGATCGGCTCGTGGCCCTCGACGTGGAACAGGGCGGCATAGACTTCACCGCGCCCGGCGGCAATCGCGACGCACAGGCGCGCCGGCGGATCGCCGCCGGTCAGGACCGCACGGGCGACTGCCTCGAGAGTGGACAGACCGGCGATCGCCACGTCCAGGGAGTAGGCCAGACCCTTCGCCGTCGCCATACCGATGCGCACACCGGTGAAGGAGCCGGGTCCCACGGTCACGGCGATACCGGCGAGCTGGTCCGGCCGCACATCCGCTCCGGCGAGGATCGCATCGATCCGCGCCAGGAGATCGCGCGCGTGCCACCCGCGCTCGTCGAGACCCGCCCGCGCCAGCACCTCTCCCGGGCGCGCCAAGGCCGTGCTACCCGTGCTGGTCGCGGTGTCGATCCCGAGAACATACATGGAACTCACGATGGATCATCCGGCGGCCAGGCCGCCCCGGCGGAGGAATTCCGTGACCTGTGCTTCCTGGTGGTCCCACTCGAGCAGGAAAGCGGCCCCCACCTCGTAGCGTCGTGGCTGCCCCTCGATCTCCTCGATGCGCACGATGCGCGCGCGCAGTGTGACGCGGGCCTGATCGCGCCCGTCCTGGCAGACGATGACGACCTCGTCGCCGATGGTGTAGGGCGCGTCACTCTCGAACAGCAGGCCGCTCCTGCTGATGTTCAGCGGCTCGTGGCTCTCCTGCCCCGGCGCCCCGGTCTCCGGGTCGGCAGGCGTCACTCGGATCCGCACCTGCTGCCGCGAGACGTCGAACCGGATGTAATTCCGCCGCTCGCGGTAATAGACCCCGACCACATTGCCCCCGCGGGCTTTCGCCTGATGCATCGCCTCCTCCGCGCGACGCATGATCCGGTCGGCGATGGCCGCATCCTCCGGATACTTCGCCATGCCGATGGTGACGGTCATCGCGATCGGGCGGCCGTCGATGTCCCGGCGCAGGAAATGCCGTTCCATCTCCTTGCGGATCCGCTCCGCCACCAGGAAGGCCCCCATGCGCTCGGTCTCGGGCAGGATCAAGGCGAACTCTTCTCCCGCCAGCCGGCCGGCCATATCGATGTCGCGGATCTTGTTCTTGATCAGGATGGCCACCTCGCGCAGCAGGATGTCGCCAACCAGATCGCCGTGCCGTTCGTTGATCTCGCGAAAATCGTCGATGTCCACGTACAGCACGGTCAGGTCGAGACGGTACCGCTTGGCGCGCCGGATCTCCTTCTGCAGGGCGGAGAGAAACTGGCGCGCGTTCCACAGCCCGGTGCGCGCGTCGACCGGCGAGGAGGGATCGGGCCGATCCGCCAGCGACAGATCGATGAGGCGCGGGCTCGTCAGCTGACGGTTGACGTTCACGAAGTAATCGAGCACCGCCACGCGCAGCCCGAGGTCGCGCTGCAGCGACTGTCCGAGCGCCCGTCGATGCTTGAGAATCTCCTCCCAGTGACGTCGCGCCTCGGACTCGTCGAACGCCAGCCCGGTGAGGATGAGCAGGAGCGCGGCGTAGACTTGAAGCCCGCTCTGAGTGCGGATTTGCTCCAGACGCCGCAGGATGCGCTCTTCGTTGTGCGCGTCCTCGCGCAGGACCTCCGCCAGCTCCTCGCGGTATCGAGCCGCCTCCTCCATCGTGATCATGCCGTCTCCATCCTGCCGGGGACCTCGAGACCCGCGAGGATCCCCGCGACCCGCAAGCGCGACCCCGGAGCGAAGGCGACCGCGGCCCTCCAGGGCGCGGCGCCGGGGGTCGGGCCGTCGCTGACCCGGAGGATGCGGCACGGAACGATCAGGGCGGCGGACCGGGCCGCCGGCGGCCGCAAGGCCAGGACGATCTCGGCCCCGGGCTCGGGTCGTCGTTCGACGCTGAGGAGCGCCCCGCCGAGCGACAGGTCGTCGACGACGATGTCCGATTCCATCCCGTCCCGCCGCAGC